>Ga0066639_10001144_pt1 | contig 23694 bp, 23 predicted proteins | sample CryGeyCG2114_010_2_FD_59504 | JGI IMG/M metagenome (GOLD analysis project Ga0066639, IMG submission 59504) | Groundwater microbial communities from aquifer - Crystal Geyser CG10_big_fil_rev_8/21/14_0.10 | ecosystem: Environmental > Aquatic > Deep subsurface > Groundwater | place: USA: Utah...
TACACGATTCAAAATAGCTGATGTAAACTTATGTGTCGCAAAAGGTATATTGTGCGACGTTGGATTATATTCTTTTAACCCGTCATATTACGGGCTTCTCCATCGTTTTTTTGTTCGCACAACTAAGTTGAATGTATGTCGAAGTTTGTTTGCGTTGCCCTATTGGTGAACCCTCCTTTGTTCAAATCTTCGTCAATCGTGCAAAAGTGATCTTGATTGAATTCACATATTCAGTTGTGAAGGTGCAGTGCCCTGCTGACTTTTTCACTTGGGTAGGGCAGTACCCTAACCATAGACTATTTTTGTGAAAAAGTAAATTTGAGGAGTGGATAAAATTAGGCACGACTCCCCTGCTCTATCACTCGCAATTACAAAACCCCCATTATATTCTATGAGGGTTTTGTGCTAACTGGATCGCATGCACTCTACGCAACTGGTTGCGCCTCTGCATTTATCTCTCTTGCAAGCATCGACTCCATCTCTTTGTTTGTTGGTAGAATAACGTTTTCTTCCGCTACTTTATCCTCAACCTCAACTCTGTCACCAATCTTTTTATGGTACTCACGTTCCAGCGCAACATTCCTGACGTTGTAGTAGATTTGTGAGCTTGCTAGGTGTGCGTGGCCCATGTGTGCTTGAACATAGGCAGGATGCATTTCAGCTTCGACTGCTCTCATTCCCCATCCGTGTCGGAAGCCGTGCGGTCTGATCGTTGTTGGATCAATACCAGCTTTCTCACTGTAGATTTTTACCGTCCGTTGGACCCAGCGTGTAGTGATACGCTTTCCGTGCTTTGCACTTATGAAGAGCGCGTCATTCCCTGTGAAGTGTTTCCTTATATCTAGGTAAGTCAGCAGGGCTTTGTGAGTTTCCCTCGTCCAGAATACTTGGCGGAATTTGGCTTGATCTCTTCGTTTCCTGGTAATCACTACTGCAGATTGCTTCCCCTCTTGTATGCTCGACACGTTGAGACTTGTTAGCTCTGATACCCGCACTCCGGTATCGTAGAGCATTCGGAACATGCAGGTGTCACGCGCAACCATGAAGGCGGTATTACCTTGATTTGCTACTCTAAGAAGTTCCCTGAAGTCCTCAATCTTTACTGGCTTATGAGACTTTGGAATGACCCCTTTTTTGATAGGTATTGCACCCCACAAAAATGGTAACTCTATTCCTAAGTTTCTCTCTAGTGCGACCAATGTCTTCCACATCTGTCGCAACGAGATCATCGCCAAGTTGATGGTGCTGTCGGCAATTTGTCTCTTCTCTAAGTGACGAGTGTAACCAATCACATCATCAATGACATGCATTTCCTCAATGTCTTTGTTCTTGATAAATTTTTCGAACCTTCGGAGATGATCAACATACATTTCCAGTGTTCGTGCTGAATAATGTCTCTGTCCCCATTCGATGTACTTTTCTACTCCTTCGCTAAATTTCATATTTCTTTTGTAATTCAACCCGCCACCATAGCGAAGTGGCGGGTTGGACTACCACGAGAAACCGTCCCGCACGTATCGACATACGTGCAGGGCAGTTCTCACGTAGACAAGTAACCCCAACCTGAGAAATTGGTTTTGCCTAATGAGCTTCAACCGCCCCCGCTATGTGTCACTTTCGTGACGAGGCGATTAAAACTGGTAACACCTAACACATATCGGTTTCAGCTTACGAAGTCAAATCTCTTTTTGTGTGTATTGAGTGCATAAACAGTGGATAACTTCTTAGTCGCTAAGATTCTTGGAAGCTAAGATTCTTCACACCTCACTCATTGACATAAGAGTATAAATATGCTAGAACGCCATCACTTTTAGGTGTACCTCTGTGGTGTCTTTGGTAGTCATTGTCAATTGAAATGGGTTCGGTTCTATCTGCCCTCTCGCTATGAGGGTTGCTCAGGCCGGACCCATTTCAGAGGATAATGCTATCAATTTACTGGCTCTGTTGAGGCTCTTTTTTCTGTATCAGTGACTTATATGTCAGGTAGGAAGTGAAGTAAGCGATAGCTGACTCCCCTATCACTTGTGCTGTATCGAGTATGAATGTCTCATCGAGAAGCGATCCATTAACAACTTTCATAAGCACTACACCCACAAAGGCAAAGACCGCGGCTGTGCGCCTGAGTAGCTTCTTTCGCTCAGGACTGAGTTCGATTTTTGTGACTCGCTTTGCACCCTCCGTGAGTAGTGCAGCAATCGCGCCGATAACTAATGTTGAGATTTCCATCATAAATTAATTACTTAATTGGATAACACTTATAACGTGCTGACTCACCATATCTATCAATGGTTATGATGATTGGGTCAGCTTTTTCTTCGGCCGTATCAGTGGCTTCAGACAATCGTGGCACTCCGAAGATATCGCACACACCATTTACCACTCCTCTCGCTGCTTTCTCGTACCCATCTTCGCCATGCAGTACCTCCATGTCTTCCGGATTGGTCAGGAAACAAATCTCCACGAGCGTTGCCCACATCGTGGTCTTTCGTATCCACCCAAGCGAACCCACTGCAGTCTGTGTGTCTGGCTTTGCACCTCGGTTTGGTATGTTCATTGCTTCGGCCGTACCTTTTGCTAATAGAGATGCGATTTCTTCAGATGTCTCACTCGTTCCATAAAATGTTTCTGTTCCTCGCGCTCTCTGATCGCTCAAGTAGTTCAGGTGAATATCAATCGCCAATCCATCATTTAGACTCGGGGCTTTCTGATTCGCCCAGTCAATCGACTCACGGAGATCCAATGTGTCAGGGACCTCGCTGACTGAGAACCTGGCCAATCGTAGTAATCGTGAGACTCTATCTCTTATCTTTATCACTTCTACAGCCTCCCGAACCTGATTTGTTGTTGCGCCAGGATCATCGAAGTGAGGCGTATCGGGATCATCGTAATGCCCCGCGTTTAATATGATGTGCCTTTTTGTATTTTCTAAGGTCATGGTTATTTTTTGTAAATTACTTCTAATGCTTTATCGAGGACTCTTCCGTTTGCCTCTAGAGAGGTTCGCAGCTTGGACAACTCTTTCGTAAATTCTCGATTTGACTCTTTATGTGATTCGGCAATTCGTGCGGTTACTCGTTCAAAGTGTCCATTCTTTTTTTCTAGATGATCAAGAAATGCTTGCTGTATCTCTTGTTGTGTCTGTGATTGATTTTTGCTCACTGCCTTTAATACTCCGAAAAGACCAGCAATCACTGTTGCCCCGAACGCAAATCCCTCTATAGCAAGATTCATGAGTAGTGATGTATCCATTGCTCTAGTTACTTAATTCCAATAATTGATCCGCGTTCATTTTCCCGTTCGGTGCTGGCGGTGCAGAGTTTCCTGAACCTTTAAACAGCTGGTCTATCGTGATACTTCTAGATCCACTTTTTGCACTCGATTTCTGATCTGATGGCGTGTCTTTGAATTGTCGGAGCACTGATGGAGTAAGTTCTCGCTGTATTCGTTTTAGTCCTTTCAGGTCACCTTTTTCATAGTCGCTCCCTGAAGTCTTGTACTTCTCTAGCTTGATCAATAAGTCGATTCCCTCTGCCAACTCTTGTACAAAATCGAGCGGTCGAATAGAAAGCCATGTCTTTGGGTTAAGTGCGGAAAGGGATGACGCTGTTTCTCTGACAAACCTATTCTTTAGTTTTGCTACAAATGAATCGTCATCAGCATCATCATCCTCAAAGACTGTGTGGAAGAAGGTGTAGATTCCAAGCGCGCCTACTGTTAGTTTCATCAACTGTCTCGCCTCTTCTGTCTTGAGTGTTGCTGCCTTGCCGCTTAGGTTTTCCGCTTCTTTAAATGTTCTTATTGTTTTCTTTAGATTGGTTCGTGCGGTCATCAAGAATGGACCAGCCCACGATTTGTACATGAGAACAAATTGCGCCTCTGGAGTGCTTCCGATCACGGAGTTCATGTCATCAATTGGGTGGAATTTCGCCATCTTCAATTTAATATCTGCGAGTCTTTTTGCGCTTACGTTGCCGGTCTTCCATTCTTCATTGGTTAACGATCCGAGAAAGAATTGACGCTTAGCCCGGTATACGAAGTCTTGCAGAATCGCAAACGCCCCAGCTTGGAATGTATCTCCAATATCATTAGATGCCGATATAATGTTCTCAAAAACTGGCTCCCCCACTACACCGTTGTATTTAAGAGCCACCGCTTTTCCTCTCTTTCCAAGGGCACGTTTGATACCTTTGGCATATGCTTTTGTAGTAAGCCCTACATAATTGGATATCGTTGCACCTCCTGCTGAAGCAACGCCTGTGATCACATTGAACCCGAGGTCTTTTAGGGATATGAAGAGCTTGAGCGCACGCAGTCGCGCGTCCATCTTTCCTCCCTGTGACACGACAAATTCCACTCGCCTACCCTTTTTATTGTTGAGCCATTGGCGTACAAACTCTCGTAGTCGACCATCCACATTTAATCCGGTCGGGTCTTTGATATTTGTGTTTCTCTGAAGCGAAAAGGTGTACGCATCAACTTTCGGTATCATTTGATCAAGTGCTTGTTTCTTTTCAAAAGTGCGAGCATAGGTCATTACGGCTCTCGCAACGTTCTTACTTGGCACAAGCCCACCCTCTCTCTGTAGTGCGTATTTGAAGAATTTCTCAAGCCCAAGCACTTCCCCTGTATTACCTATTGCATCAAAGTCCACGCGCTGTTCTGTGAGTGATTCCCAGTACGTTCCAATCGCTCGCACAAATCCGTCATCTTTCCATCGCTCGAAGAATGATCTTGATGTATGGGTTATGTAGTTTTCTCGGTATCTCTTGAGCGTTTGTTTCTCAAGAAGGATGTCTCGATACCCTCTAAAGAGTCCCTCGACAAACTCGGCAAACCTTACCTCCGCGCCAGTCATTCTGCTTCGCATCAGATCTTTTTCTGCTGTTGGTGTCTCCAGATATTCGAACACCAGTTTGTCTTGGGGTACGAGTCGATCGGAGATGCCACGTTTGCGCGACTTGCGCGCAGCGAATGCAAGCTCGTCGAGTCCTTTCTTCAGAGAGAGAATCTTTTGATCAACCTCAATCTTCTTCGCTGTCCACTCCCAGACCATGTATTTGTAGAGTGGGTTTTCTTCAGCAAGTGGAACATCGTATAGAAACTTGTCTCCCCACTTTCCTGCTACATTTGTGAGTTCGAGATTGCTTACACCAACCTGTTCGGCAAGAGATTCTCTGATTTCTCTCACTGTCTTTACCGGACCAATGTCAGTATTAACAATGGTCTGGATCATGCGTGGACCGAGGAAAGTATCGCCACGTTTGAATTGAGAGAGTGCTTCGTCAAATTGAAACAGTTGCTCCAATGTCATGTCCTTAACTGGTGGCAGTTGTAGAGCAAGTCTCAAGTTGTCTGTTTTTTCGAGTTCCCTTTCTTTGATTATTGCATCAACAATAACTCTCTCTTCCTGCCATCTCTGTTCTGCCAATGCTTTTGTTTCAAGCTCTGACATCCACTCATCGAATACTGTTTTGTCCATGAAGCGCGGGTCTTTGTTCCCGCGAATCTTTTTCATTTGACTGTCAGTGAGATTGAATGCTTTCTTTATCGCAGTGATCTTGGATCGCCTACTCTTGAGTCGTTGGACCATACTTTTCAGTTTTTTGCTTCCCTCAGAGATTCCCCGGTGGTACCCGGATCGCTCGGCACTCTCGACGAGGTTCTTGAGTGATTTGACATCCTTTGCTACTTGTCGTGCTATGACTGTTTTCGCCTGATCTACGAAGACATCTCTCTGCTTTGCGAGGCGTATTTGGGTGCGTATTTCGCCCAAATTGCCCTGTACGCGCGTCAATCCCCTCTTCTGCTCCAGGTATGCCTCATACGCCCTCCTGGCTTGTTCTGAGTCCTCAAATCCAAGTTCTGTGATTATATCGTCCCCACGCCGTGCAAACTCTGATGTCCCCTGCCCTGTCACTTCAGGAAGCTCTCCGGTGCGCTTATTTGCATACTTTGAGAGCTTTCGTGCTGGGTTATCCATAATCATTTCAACCGCCATGTCATAGTGCAGCTTGGCCTGATCAAGATCATTTTCTGTGAACGAGGTCTTGAGATCATCCACTTTCACTCCTTTGAGATCAGCGAACACAGAATCAAGATTTGAGACCAGTTTCTCTTCCTCCTTAATTGAAGTGTTTAAAGCAAATCGTGATTGATCCTGTTGTGTTGCCAGTAGTTCTAAGCTATCGGTTTCACTCACAGCCTTTTTAATTTCAGGTACTTTGCTTGCAGTATTACGAGTAGTTTGTGTACTTGATTTCGATTCCTTTGACTTTGCTATTTCCCCTAAACTAGATAGAAACTTCTTTATAGTTTGTTCGTAACCCTCCACAGCTGTTTTTGCCAGCTTTGTGTTTTTTAGACCTTTGGCACTTTTTATTGACTGCTGCACACCTTTCTTTGCCCCACTTCCACCTGGTATCGCATCAGCAAGTCCGAAGAATAGACCGATGGTGGGATCGATGGTTTTAAACACTCCCTCGCTTTTCTTTTCTGGATCAGCACCACGACTCTCTCGGCCGAACGAAGTGAGTGTGATTGGCTTGTCTGTTCCATACAGTTCTTTTTGGAATGTCCCTTGTGGCACGAACGGCTTCCCTGTTATAAGTGACGCCGCTGACGCGAATCCTCTGAATGAAGACTGTCCAATATCCTGCAGAGTATCGAGTGTTGCTTTTGGCGTTTCTCTAACTACGTCCCGCACGCGCACCTTGTTAGGAGCTGGTGCAAAGAAGTCACCAACAATCTTTGCTGACTTCTTGAATGGATTTGTGATTTTTTCCCAAAAGTTTGTTGCCATAAGTGTTAGACGCCCGGCCTGAATAATCGGTCGAGCCAACCGAGGAATCCAGGCTTTGTTTTGATACCCCACTCGTCATCAATAATGTCGGAAGCATTTTGGTCGGAGTCATCTATCGTGAGTCCGCCCCATAGTGACTTCAGTTCTTCAGGACTAGTTCCTGACTCCCATTTTTTCCTGATTGCTTTCCTAAACTCTCCCTCTTCGATCGTGCCAGCCACCTGATCCGAATTGCCACCACTCCTGATCCAGCTCATTTCCGCCTCAAGGCGTACTGCCGTGTTGCCGGAGTATCCGGCTTCGGTTGGGTCAGTGATTCCCTCAGAAATTAAACGCTGTGCTGTGGTACGCAAGCCAGGATCAGGTTCTTGTCCCTGCGCCACTCGATCCGCAAAACGCTCTGATTCACTAGAGCTTCCCCCTCCTGCAGGAGCACTACCAAGCACTTCTCGCTTGACTAACTCTCCAGTCTCACTGTTGAAGACATCACGATAAAGTTGCCCGTCCGCTTCATATTCACTGATACTTGTACCTGGCTTTGTACGATCTTGGAATTCACTGAGTCGTAGTGCGAATTCTGCCTCCCATCTTTCGGTTTCTGTATCAAAGCTTAATTGGGACCGGAGTTCGTTTCGGTAATCACCCATCTGCTGATCGAGCCGACCGAGCGTATAGCGCAAATTTTCTACCTCTCGCTCTCTATCCTCTGTTTCTAATGCAATGCGATTGTTTATTTTTCCGAGCTTAGAGTTGTATTGCTCGGCAATAGAGTTCCGTTCATCAATTGTGTTGGAGATATTTCGGTTTGCCTGTTGTTCGATCTCTGCAGTTTCGCCAGTGATTGTAGCGGCAGAATAGAATGGGTTACGTCTAGTTTTTGATATCGAAGTATCGCGTACTCCTTTCTCTCCGGAAATTTCACTATCCAGTTCTGCAATGCGAGACTCTAAAGCACCCAACCCCTCTTTTTCGTACTCCTCGTTATATCGTTGTGTACGATATCCCTGCAGAGCATCTTCCGCCTTTTTCAAGCTACTCTCAGTTGTTGTGAGATCTGATTGGAGTTGGTCTGTATTGAATGTAGAGAGAGGCACACCATAGCTACCGTCTGCACTGGTAGCAGGATTTGCTGTTGCACCACGAAGCTCTCCGAATTGCTTCTCGAAGTCTTCCCAAGATACGAATGATGATGTGGCAGATGGTTGTGTTGCCATAAACGTTTTTACTTTTTGCCGGTAATTTCCTCAGAGACTCGACCTGTCTTGAGGTTGATATTGAATTGCTTGTTGGGATCAAGACCATATCTTGGGAACAGTTGCTGAATGTAGAGTTGCTTTTGATACTCCAATGCTTGAGCAATAAGCGTGTGCTGTTTTATAAGCTCTTCACGCTTTCGCAGTTCCTCAAGATCATCCCTCTTTAGTTTTTTTGTTCGCTTTAACATAAGTTTTTAGATGTCATCAAACCAAGCGACCGCATGCCAGCTGAAGCCGTTGTAAATCATCAGTCTCCCTCCTGCACCCATTCCGCTCGGAGATGTGTCGTAATACATCTCTCCATTTGATGGACTACCTGGTTCATTAGTTCCAATCCTGAATGATGTCTGCACGTCCACAAACCCTCCTGAGACAGCATTGTTTCCATAGAATCGAATGATGTCGTTTCCACTCGATGCTTTTATGAACAATCGGTCTGTCAGGGTAGTGTCGATCACCAGAGGACGACTTCCCGAATCGTCTACCCACATTCGTGCGTATGCATTGGCCCCGTCATCGAGCATTAGCCCGTGGCCGGGACCAGCTTGCATGCCGTATATCGGCGTGCCTCCAATGTGGCGCAGATAGCCAAATCTAAGTCCTCCGTATGGTGCTGATAAGTATCCGGTAGTGGTCAGATTGAATTGTCCAGCCGTGATCTTTGCAGCTGTGAGTGAGAGTATCTTTGCTTCAGTAACTGCCAAATCATTAATGTGTGCTGTCAGAATTGCAGCGTTTCCAATTTGTGCAGAACCGATTGCTGAGTTTGCAACCTTTGCGCTGGTGACGGCTAGATTCGCTATGTTGGCGTTACCTACTGCAGCCAGTCCAATCTTTACGTTTGTGATCTGAGCGTCCCCAATCTTTGCAGTTTGTATCGTTCCGTCTACAATCTTTGCGTTTGTGACAATCGCATTCGCCAAGTGTGCATTCTGAATGATTCCTGTCCCTATATGCGCTGAGAGAATAGTGGCATCAGCAATTTGTGCTGCTACTGTAATAACTGCTTCGCTTTGAATGAGCTTTTGAGCATTTACTGCTCCGTCTTTTATCTTTCCTGTTGCCACCGCAGCTGCAGCGAGTTTCTCTTCAGTAACAGCGAGAGCATTCAAGTGTTCCGTGAGAATAGAATCGGGGATCAATTTTGTGCTTCCTACCGCTTCGTCTGCAATACTTTCCCCCACCACTGCACCGCTCTTGATTTGCGTGGTGTCTACAGAGTCCGGAGCGAGAGCTTGTGAATTTTGTCCGTCATGCGTGTGCGGTGGCACTTCTGGGAGTGGAAGATCTTCTACTTCCGTATTCGTGAACACTTTTTTGAGTCCTACTATTTTCATAGTCAGAAGAGTTCGGCATTATCGAAGAGTGACGTAATTGCTACTACATCAGGAGTGCTATTCCCCGATGGATGTAGTGTGGCTGCCACTTCGTAGGTTTCTCCCATACCATCTTCTTCCTCTTCATCTTCTGGGTCTCCTGTTTCTATCGTGAATACCGCTTTCGTCTTTCCCTCTTTATCGAAGCTCTCCGAGCCGTCTGCCATTGTCGCTTTGAGCCAATCACTTGATTCATTCAGTCGGTAGAAAACTTCAACGAAACAATCCTGTGGGAGTGGCTTAGTCAGTAATTTGATGAAGCGAAACGACTTCTGTACGAAGGGGTTACCAGCATCGAATACCAGCCCCTCGTAGCGTCCGGTTGCTTTATTGTCCTCATCAACAACATCTACCCCATAGGTGTCGCCATCTTTCCAAGCGACCAATGGCTGATCGCCGAAGACACATATTGCTCCTATTCCTACACCAGTGAGTTTTCCGTGCGATGGAATGTATTCCAAGTTGAGCGCATATGGATCGTTTTTGTTGAGTCGCCCATATGAATACACTCCACACTTCGATGATCCGGAGACACCAAGAAGCGGTACCCCTTTGAAGTTCGCTACAGCTCCGGGTTCCACCCATCCACCTCCCGGCAGTTTCTTCAGGGGAACGAGGTTTGCTGTGTCCCAATAGTAGAGACTGCCTGATATACCTGCCTGTGCGAGAATGAATTCTCCCTGAATCAGTGAGTTGATTCCTTTCTCGGCAATCATTCGGCGGACGATCCATGACGGCTTTATCTTGTCCCACGTCCAGAGCCAGCCCTCTTCCACTTTTGATCCTCTCGTTGATCCAATGATGGCGAGTGCATCTTGTGGAAGCAGGCATTTTGTTCTGTTGCCGGGAACAATGTCGAGAGCTTTGCCGTTGAAGTTACCCTCATAATCGACCAAAGCGAGGTACGGACCGTCGCATATCATGAGGACTCCTACTGACATCGTCATGGTGTGCCAGCTTGGGTCGCCATTCAGCGTGGCAAAGTTCTCAACATCTGTAGACCAAGTACCAGAGAGCGATATGCGTTTCAACTTTGTCTCGGTAGCCCAGTAGAGATACGGGATGTATGAGCCACTTCCATTGTTGTTCGTGTATTCTGCCGCGCCAGTGATTGCCCCATCAGGGTCTGTGTAGACAAGTGACCATGTCCCATCACCGCCATCCTTTCTATAGATGTTGCCGGTATCGCCAAACCCATAGAGGTTGCCATTGGTTGCGGGAACAAAGAACAGAATGAGATCAGTAACAACTGAACCTGAATCCTTTTTAAGAGCTTGATTGCACTTGAGGGTATCGTTCTCGGACCGAATATTCAGTCCATAGCCGAACCTGAAAGAACCGACAACGCCTTTGTAGGCATCGTCCGCAATACCTCCTCGGAATCCTTTAATCTTGTAGGCATTAAGTTCCATAGTCAGTTGGCTTATTAAGGAATCGGATACTTGTTGCTCTCCCTGCGTAGCCAGTTTCTCCCGGCTCTTCGTACTCTCTGTCCTTCAGAATCTGAAGTAGTGAAATTGCCTCCGTAATTTCTCTGTCAGCATCGGTGCTTCGGTTTGGTAGTTTCTTGAGACAAATACCAAGCGCGAGCTTTACGACTGGCTCATCCATTTCTTCGGGAATAATCGATACGTCAGTGTCTTTCACAAGAGGAATCGGACGTCTGCGATAGTAGAGGTCTATCACTAGATCACCTGTATTCGGAGTTGGTTTAAGATGATACTCATCTCCTATGATCGTGAAGACATTTGTTGTGTCTGTATCGTGGAATCGAGCAAGTGATACTTTCGTATGTTCGATATCGTTTACTTTTATGAGTAACATCCCACCGGGCTTGTAATCGAATGGATTAAAGTATTTAGCTTTATATTTCTCGGTTAGATGTGATGCGTGGTGCATCAAGAAGTTCCAGGGTGCAAAATTGCAGGCGCGAATAATCGATGTATTGATCCATCGCTTCTTGTCGTCTTTACTCCAAAAGCCGGTTGCCTTTGAAGCAGAGATACGTGCATTTAGGTCATGTACGAATTCTTGTAACTGCATATTATGGTTGTAGTTTCCCTGTTGCCCGATAATTCTCGATGTACGTCAGAAGGTTGTCGCCTGGGCAGTTGGTCGCCTCTCCTGGCACTTCCCGGTGTCCAAACACCAATTCGCGTGGGATGTTCCGAAGCTTTCGAGTTGAGTCGAGTAATTCCTGCAATGTGTCTAGTTGATTCTGTGAGGGCTGCTCATTTCCAGCACTCGGTTGAAAGTCTCCACACAGAGCAACACCAATCGATCGATAGTTTGCTTTGTAGGTGTCGGCATGCGCTCCGATTGTATTTTCGTCACGTCCCTCGATGTGTACTCCATCGCCGTCTAACGCTCCAGCAATCCAGTGGTGATACCCGATGTCACCCCACCCAATGCCAAGATGATTGTTCTTAATTGTTTGGAATTGAGTGCTATCACGTGGCGTTGCAGAGTGATGAACAACTATAAAGCTCGGATAATTGTCTTTGTCATAAACAGCAACATCACGTTGACTTGCAATACGCGTCCGTCTTTCCTGCCATGCAATGACGAGCTTCACTGCGTATGCTCCGGAGGATTTGATGTAGTCCCAGGGCAGTTTGTATTGCCCTGACCACGAGTAGTGGTCTTCCAAGACGACTCCAATCTTATTCCCCTCTTCCCAACCGCTCCGATCAATAACTTCCTGTATGATTTCGCTAATATCAGGCGATTCGTAGACGCTCTCGGCCGACCAATGGATTCCTACATGCACACCGCTCACTGGCCCTCCAATCGTCCACTCTTTCTGCGCTGCTGTTTTGGTTCGTGTTGATGGTTTGTTCGATTCATCAGATTGGAATGGCGAGGCATCGTCTTCAGCAAACCCCTTGATCATTACATTGGGAAACCTATTGTTCTGATCGGCGTTTACTATGAGGAGGTTTGCCTGAACAACCTGTGCTTTTGGAGGTATCGCGATACCACTAAATATCAGCCCGCAGTCGAATTTGTCTGCTCCATCGTTGCCGAGTGTAAGTACATTTCCGGCAGGTGAAGAGTCCCAATCGCCTCCATCTGTCTCATTGCCATCCCGATCATTTCCTGCGAGGAATCCTACAGTAACTCTCACACTTTCATCGCTGTACCAGATTTCGAGCTCAGCCTCATATCCGCTTCCTTTACTTTGATCCCAGCATGTCTCTGCTTGTCCATCTGCTGATCCGTTATCTTCAATAATGAACGCAATAGCATTGCCCATTTCCCAATCGGTTTGCGCCACGATTTCTTCTACAATCAGCTGGAGATTGGGTGTTTGGACCCACTCATGTGCCTCCCAAGGCTTGATAATGTTCCACTGAACACTGTTTACTGTCTTGCTTCTCTGTGAAGGTCTACTTTCTTGACTGAATGGTTGTGTATTCGATTCTTTAATTCCTTTGATTACTAGTTTTACGTCAGGATCACTACCGTCTGTTGAGGCAGGACGCAGGCGAAGCCGAGCGAGAATGATTTTCGATTCGCGGGGAATCTGCAAATCTCTGAAGCGAAAAGCTGCAGTATGCAGTGAAGCACTGTAATGTCCGGAAGTTATGACGCTTCCACCATTTCCTGTTGAGTACCAAGTAGTATCATCTTCTTCTCGACCATCATCACGGTTCTCGGCCACTATCGCTTTAATTTGTTTGATCCGATGGAGTGGTGCTGATTTTATGTCCGTATCAATCAATGACATGCTGAGCTAAACGCGCGGTGCAAATTCAAGTCTCAGTTCTGCAGCAAATCCTTGTCCCTCGTTCGAATCATAGAAAGGTGCCAGTTTGTTGTCTGGACAATCAACATCAGGTTCGAGTGTGATTATGACCGCTTTGCCATCAAATTCTTCTTGAGCAAGCACTTCTTCAATCACTGCCTTTATGTCAGGTGACGCTATCCAATTGCCAGTCACGTTCCAGCCAGTGCCCGGTGCTTGTGCGAAGTCCCAGTCCACTGCAGCAGTGGTGAGTGTTCGTGTCGATGGTCTGTCTGATCCATCACCGGCGAAGGTGTTTGGACTAGGTTCTTTTACTGCTCGTATCTTTAAGTTGGTTGGATTACTGATCTGTCCATTGAGACGTAGCCGGAGCACTGCTTTTGCAATCTTGGCATTGTTCGGAATGAATGCCTGTTTGAATCTAAACGCCCCAACGTAGGATGCGCCTCCAAACTTTCCGGCATAAATCTTATTTGTTGCCTCGCCATTTGGATACCATGTCGTATCATTTTCTTCTTCTCCATCGTCAGCGGCAGCAAGAACACTGAGTTTTGCTAGTTCAGGAATTGGTTGTCCCTCGAAATCTGCCATATTTAAGTTTCCGTTATGATCTCAACGCCATCTCCATCCACTTCAGCATCGATGTACACTTTACTGGCATTGCCGATCCTAATCTTTACTTTTTCTTTCGGCTCAAGTGTGAATGGGTTGTTGGTTATCGCATCTGTACTGTGACCCACCAGAATTGCACCAGTGTTGCTCTTCATTGCCTTTATAACTAGCTCGCATGATTCGCCCACATTAATTGCTGGAAGCGTAACCGGCGTACCCGCCGAATCGACAGTCACCTGGTTCACTTCGAATGTTGGTCTGCTTTCCATACCGTGCGTATGAGTTAGAGATGAATAATGTTCGACCTTTGCGAAGCAATTTAGAAGGATGCCTCATCTTTTCCTTTACCACCGGCATTTTTGTTTTGAGTCTGTGTACCGGTCTTGTTCTGATCCCCTGTCTTGTTTTCATCTTTCTTCTCTTCAGTATCTTTGCCGTCTTTGCTTTCGGATGATCCAACACCTGCTCCCTCTTCATTTCCCTGCCCGCGCAATGCCATCTCTCTTCGTTCAACGTCAGCTTCGCGCTCCTCAATTTCTTTTTCGCGGGCTTCAAGAGATTTTGCCTGAAGTGCAGAGTTCACCTCTGAAGTAACTTCTTGGAAGTCACGACCGTACTGTTCACACGATTCGAGGAATTTCTGCTCTTCCTTATCGGTTGTTTCGTAGATACCGTTCTTGAAAACAATCGTTTTTCCGGGCGTAGTTACTGGCGTGCCATTTACGATCTGCGTAACACTTGGCTTCATGACAATGCTGTAGTGCTGGCCATAACGTGCCGCATATCGCTTTACATCTTTTGTTTCTGACATAAGTAATGAGTGTTATTGGTTAATAATTTTCGACCTGAAACCCTCAAGGGCTTCCCACTTGATCAGGTGGCTTGGGGAAGCCTAGGCCACCCGATCAAGATTTCTTGAGGAATTAGGCAAACTCCACAATGGCGTGTCGTTCTGGCTGTTCGAATTGGAGACCACATTCAGTCAGGTATTCGTCAATGCGTGCATCTTCTCCCGGTGCTTGTCGGTTCGTAAGTAGCTTGGTATCTCGGCTCGATAAGTATCGGTATGTCAGTGTTTCCATATCAAGTCCTACTCCAGTCTTTCCGTACAAATCTCCAGTGAGCAATTCGTGCTTGATCAGATTGAGAGTTCCGTGAGGCGACATGTACTTCAGGATCACGAGTCCGAATGCTTTCTCTCCTGAGACCACCTGTAGCTTATCCATCGCGTATTCATTGATCTTGCCGATCACATATGGAGAGGCAAACATGTACTTCTCGGTATTGCCGTGTCCAAAGAGGACTTCTAGATAAGCGTTGAATTCTGCGCGTGTCGATACGTTACTCGTCTTCTGCGTGACGCGAGGAAGAATACCCTGCGTGAATCGCTTAGGGTGGGTCAGACCGCTCGTTAGCTGTTCTTTCTTTCCAAAGAGAAAAGCCCGCTCGATATCAACCATGTGCTCAGACGCTTTCTTCTTTGTCTGGTAGTCAAAGTCACCCTCTTTCGACCATCCTTTTGTATTACGTGCAGTCTCGGTGATACCAATCGGGGTTCGGAAAATCTGCGTATAGTTGGATACCTCTGCGACAGTTGTTGCTTTGATCTCTCGCACTCCCGCACCCTCTTCGTTGGCGTTTCCAATAATCCAAATCACATCGTCAGATTGGAGAAGACCACCTCCGGAAGCTGCATCACCAATCTTTCGTACAAGTGTAAGTGTGCTCGTACCGACAGTGATGTCTGTCACAATCATGACTTCGCCGGTCGGATCGTTCGTACCCTGTGCAGACTTAACACACAGGAGAACATCGCCGATGCTGAAATAGCCAACATTGTTCACGACCAATGCGGTCGCTCCTGATTGGTTCGATGCAACTGTATCCTCCCGCGCTCCAAACTTGTCTTCAAACCATTTGAATTCAGGATCGGTCGTTTCTTTCTTCTTCAGTGCTTGCCCTTGTTTGGTTGACGGGTCCTTTCCTGCATTCGTAAGGATCGCAAGCATGGGATATCTCTCAACATCAAGAAGTGAAATAACATCTGCGACATCGTACTTTCGCACGACACCTAGATTGCCGGTTCCGCGTACTCCTTCAGGCATAGTAGTTTTATGCGGTTATGTTGCTAATGCGTTGAAAGGTTCGACCCTGGCTATACGCCGAGACCTCCCAATGGGCTTTTTGACCCACCCGTTCCGAAGACACTTTCGAGGCGTTTCTTTTCAGCCCCTTTGCTGCCCTCGCCTGGTGAAGCGGAGGAGCCACCTCCGCGCTCTACAGCCGTCTTTGCTTTCTTCATTCTCGTTTTCTCTTTTTCGGTAGTTGTGGTGTCGCCCTTAACAGTGCCGGAAAAGGCATCTACTTTTTCACACGCTTCATTGAGAGGCATGTTGACACCTTTCTGTGCGGCATTGTCAATCAAGGCAAGAACAAGTTCCCGGTACTCCGGACTTGTTTTAAGCAGTGGGTGATCTTTCTTGGCTTCCCGAATCTCCTGTGTTACCGACTGTTGGACCACTGCACGCTCCTGAACAGTCGAGGTTACTTGTGACTGAATATGTTTCCACATCCAAGACACAAATTGCGATGGGGTCATCTTTGAAAGTTCCTCATCGCTTGGAATCTCAATTTCTCCCTCCTTAGTCTTTTTCTTTACAGTCGTCTTTGTCTTAGTTTTCTGCCCGTCCTTTTCTTTTCCCTTATTGGCTTCTATTGACTCGATTTCTCGAATCACATCTTCTCGGCTCTTTCCGTGCCATCGTGCAGGGTCCTTGATCTTAGATTTTGTATCATCTTCTTCCTCGTCTTCCTCAGCTTCTTCGTCATCATCTTCTTCCTCGTCGTCTTCTTCAGTTTCTTCTTCCTCGGACTGCTCTTCTTCTTCGTCATCTTCTTTTTCTTCCTCCTGCGACTCATCCTCTATCTCCTCCTCTTCATTGGGATCACCGAGTGCATTATTTAATTCTTGGGTACGTGTATCCATGAATTTTATGGTTAGTTGATAATATTTATGAGTCACGCAGTGCTTCGGCCGCGCTTTCCTTTTCAGCTAACGCTGTGCCGACCATTGCAAGTACGCTCTCGTAGGCATTTATGTTTGCCCTCAATTGAAGGTACTCAGATGCAATCTTTTCTATCGTCATGCCCTCTACATCCATCGTTCGAATTTCATTATTTGCGATACGTAGTTCCTCTTGGATTTTTGTTTCAAACCATTTCCAACCGGGAGTCTTGGTCATATCAAGAACATTTAGTCCAGTATTTAGCTTTTGTTCATTTGATTCCTCCATACATCATTTGCTTACTCTTCTTCCTCTGCCTCCGGCTCAAATTCGCCGTCCTCAGGTAAGTCCATTTCAGGACCACCTACGCCCAACCCGCCGAGTTTGTCGTTCGTTTCTGTCTGCAGAGCAGTTAGTGTCTCGATCATGGTTGTCAGTACATCAGGAAACAATGTACCCTCGTCCAGTGCAGTCTTTGCACTATTCATAATCGCTTCGACTTTTTCCCACTCTTGGTTTGCATCGGGCTGTTCACCCTCTTTCAAACCGATAGAGGTTTCCTCTTCTTCAGGAATCTCCTCTTCAGGCATTTCTTCTTTCTCTTTTGCCATAAATTAAAAGTGATTAGTGTTTAATAATGACGACCTTATTTTTTGGCGAGTGCCAGCGAGACAGAGTCGCCAAGCTCTAGTCCCCTTGCCTGTTCTTTCGTGACATGAAAGGTTTGCACGGACCCTTCTACGGTCTGGATCGACACAATAACGAGTTCACCACTTGCGGTTTTGCTCAGTACAGTGCCCTCTTGTTTGATTTCTTTCTTTGCCATACGAATTTATTGGCGACCGCCCACAAACGGCAGTCGTTGCAGTGTCCTTTTAATAAATGATGGTCGGTCAGTCGCGTTACTTTCCACGTTCGGTCGATCTTCTACTTCCTCTTCCGGTGATTCTTCTTGGGTTGGTTTGGTCTTTGTTGTTTTTTGTGCTTCCTTACCCAAGAACAGTGCCGCGTATGCCTCTTTATCAGTTGCTTCGAGGATCATTTCTTCAATCGCTCTTTTTCGATTCTTATACGCTTCGACCGCTTCAGGATCGTTCGGATCAGGTTTATCTCCTCCAACAAATCGATCGTGGAGCATCAGTGCTTCATTGAGTCGCCTCTGCTTGTCTGGCGGAATTACCGGCTCGATCTCAACCAACGCATCCACTTTTACCTCCTTGTCGCTCTCTTTGAATTCGTTGAACGACACCTCGTCACCGACCACTCGATATAATTTGTCTTCAGTAAGAAATTCTTGGTTCAGTTCAATCAGGTTGTTTGCGAGTCGTGTCAGTGCCAGTGCGATGTTTCCGGCAAACGAGCCGAGACGCAGATTGCTCTGTCCGATCAGCATCTCTACTTTTCCAAGTGGTTCTCCGGCCGACTTTGGTTGACCTGACGAATATTCAGAAATGGCGAGCGTCCTTTCAATTTCGTCACGAAGTAGCTTTTCCTCATTGATTCCCATCAGACTTACTTCAGGCGGACGTTCGATTACTACGTCATCCATCTTACGAAGTTCCCACTTTGCACCTGGTGCAAATACAATGCTGTCTTTAGAAATACCAGAGTCTTTTCGTATCTTCACAACTGGATCAAGCATTAAAATCACATCATCCATTCTTTGGTTACGTAGATCAGCAATCTCAACAATCGTAGTTTCTACCGGCTCGATGTGACCGATAGCCCAGAATTCCCAAGGCAATTCATGGTCAGGTAAATCAATAAATATGCGACCGCCATTGATGTTCTTGTAAGGGTTTTCGTCATCTCGTACCAGCACTTCTTGGTTTGCAATCGTGACAATTTTCTTTTCTTCAAAATCCCAGCATTCCCACAGCTCCACCTGTTTTTCTCTCTCGTTTTTGTCTGTGCCAACTTTTACAACTGAACCCTCTGCTTGATCAGAGCCGAGATACACTTGTCCCATCTTTTTTGTATCGATTTCGTATCGCTCTTTCTTCCAGTCGTCGACCGGCTTTGCTTCAACATAGTTCAGATTCTTGTATATTTTGTCCTCGTCCCTGTTCTCCTCCTCTTTCTCAATCTTTGATTTTGTTTTAGTAATGCGCCTGATCAACCATGGACAATCTTCGTGCAGATCGATTGTTTCAGGTGCAATGAGCAATTCCCACAAATCGAGAATGTCTAACACTGGATCGTCATATTCTTCAGTCGTGAGCCATGTTGCCATAGCAATACCGTTGCCGTATATGCCGGACGACTTGACCCAGTCACGCAATCGAACCACTAGCTTGATAATGTCGAAGTCATAGTTGACCAAATCTCCCCACGATTGAATCGCCTGTGACTGCAAGTCTTTTTTCTCTCTGGGCAAAATGCGCGTCTTGCGCTTGGCAGTTGCCATGCGTGAGACTACTGTCTCGATAACCTCGAACGCAATCGGTGGCATCAGACGTGTTTCGTATGCATAGTTCTTTCGTTCTTGATATGCTCGATAGAGTTTGTACATCCGCAAATGCTTTGCTCGATATGGACGCATGAATTCTTCCGCACGCTTGAACCGCTTCTTCCACTTTTCAATGAGCTTTTCTTCTTCATCTGACGGCGAATACACCTCACTGTCGGTTGAGGATTCTTCCTTTTCTTCTTGTGTTTCAATTTCTTTTTCTTCTGCCATAGAGTGAAAAAGCCGAGCTTAGAAGCTCGGCTCCTCCCTCACATGGGCGCACTGCTGTACCCTGAAGGGAGGAGCAGAGCCTCCAATAGGTGTCAGTGCATTCGTGTTGATCAGGCAAATAAAAAACGAGGCCCCGAATCCTGTCCTCGTTTAGCACTATGCAGTGCTCTGTTGAGAACAGAATTCGAAGCCCCGTGTCGTTTAGTCTCAAGTGAGACGCCGTCAGGCAACGCTTTCTGTACTTGAAATTATAGCATACTAGCCACACTCTACGTCAATAGTGTGGATTAATTATCTATCTTGTAGTACGAGTAAATATCCTTTAGCTCCATCCCCAAGCCAACTACACCCAAACGATCTTTCCTGTCATCGTAGAGAGCGTTGATCAAATGTTTTCTTTCTCGGTCGACTGCAAGATGTATCTGCCGATGGCAGCGCGGGCAGAGGGTTACATAATTAGCCAGCACCTCAATTGAATGCGAGAAGTCGTTTCTAAATTCACGAGGTATCAAATGATGCAACTCCAGATAGTTTTTTCCATTTGCCTTTGCTGTGAAATACACAGGCTTACAATTGTTCATCGTTTCCAGAGCACAAGTATATCCACTCTGAATTCTTGCTTGCCGTTTTCGCAGATTGTAAATCGCTTTGATTCTTTGCTTACCCTCCTGACTAGTTTCATCGATATAATCTTCAGCAATGTCACGATCCTCTACTTCAATAGGTTGATCCTCCACGCCCATTACATCTGAAATCGTCATTTCGATTTCTTCAAGCTCAAGGATTTCTACAAAGATTGGATCGAATACGTTTTTATTATCCTGTAGGTATGCCAAGACACTATCCCGATCTATGGGAGCAATGGAAGTGTTGTAGTTCCCTACAAAGACTTCAGACAGGTTCTCCATATTCGGACCCTTGGACTGAATGAGGAAAAGCGTCAGTAGGAAAACCTTTGTCTCATCGAGGAGCATGTTGTGGTTAAAGTTCCCACTCGGTTGGTACTTCTTTGAGACAGAGCATTCAAACGTCTCAGTTTTTAGATTGTTTTCAATGTATTGTGCCAATTCTTCCCGCTCCTCTTCTGAAGATCGCAGATAACTTATAAGGAAATCTGAATCGTCATAGAACGAGTGGATGTAAAAGAATGGACTTCGAAGTGCTGTACTCAATGATTCGGATGTTAGAAGCTGTTTTGCTGAATCTACAAGCAATTCTTCTGTCACACCATCAGCACTTAGTAGAAACCCGAGCAAATCTTCTTTGACTCGGTAAACAATGTAGTTCTTCCGGTTCGTGTAATATCCATTCAAGAGAAATAGATAATTAAGAAGCCACTTCTCTGCATCTTCGAAGTTGGCTTCTATAAATTCACCATAGAGTTGCCCCTTAGTTGTTCTGCTATACAGGTCATCCACGTCTTTTCGAAAGAGCTTCGATTGAATCATGTTTATGACATGATGTTTGTGCTTCTCCTGCCCATGACCCTGTCGTGGCCATTGATCTCTTTGTGTGTTCTCAACCTCAAGAAACGTGGTGAATGCATCAATGAACGCTTTCTGTGTCCTGAAGTTTGTATTGGTATACTCAAACATTCTTCCTGACGCACCCTTGCCCAAAGAAGCGTGGTTTTTAAACCACTCTTGATTAGTATTTTTCTCTTTGTATACATCAACTAAACTCATGGATTTGTTTCGCAAATATACAGAAGCTCTTTATGATCTTTGAAATCTGTCTTGCCACTATTGAAGAATTTGTGAGCTATTTCTTTACGTGTAACCTTTCCCCGCGAGGAAAGAGTATCTACCAACTGCTCTTCAGTGATCTTATTGTTTGAAGCACTGCTCTTTGCAGAATAGGTATTATTGTAAGATACAACGATTATTTTTGCTTGCAAGTTTTCGATCAAGTCTTTGAATACCAAAGGGGCTTTTGCTCGCGAGTATTCACTTTTCAACTCGTTCCTTTTAAATTTCATGGATGTTCCCTCGAATTCTGTCGGCTTGTTCCAACGGACCAAGTTCTCTAAAACGTGATAGAAGTTCACATACTGGCGAGCGTTGTAGGGCGGATCAATATACGCAATGTCACAGGTGACACTACGCACTAGTTTGTTGGCATCAATGTTATGCATCATTGCTGTCCCTGCAAATTCTTCTAGTTTTGGAAGGCGTAAGTTCACACCTTTTTTCTCCGGAGACTTTGATAGAAAATGCTCGAAGTGACCCACCGTGTTAGCAATTTTATCGGCTGTATACATTAGTGCAGTGAGTAGAATGTACCTCTCACGCTCGGTGAGTCGTACGTTTGCTATGCGCTCTCGCAGATAGCCAATCTTCTTGGCGTCTGACTGTGAATAGTACTTACCTCCATATATTTTTGAAAAATAATTTTCTTCCAGTTCGTCACCATCTATGCTATTAAATTCCGTCACGAGTCTCTTCAGTTTTTCTTGACTATATTTGCCGGTACCGAACCATGCTTGGTACGCAATGTAGTTAGAGCGCAGTGTGTCATTCACGATTACGTCCATTCCTTTTTCAAGCATGAAGTTTGCAACAACACCAGTACCAGCAAACAAATCAGCAAACACCACCTTTCCTTTGCAGTAAGGAGTGATGCTGTCGTAAATGTTTTCTAAGAGAGCAGTTTTGCTTCCAGTATATCTTCTATTGTTAATTAGTAGGCTCATAATTGGTGATCAATATTTCTCGCTCGGCCGCCTGTCGGTTGATTTTATTATAACTAGCACTTCTGTAGTGGTACTTAATATCCAAGACGTGCCAATCGATTCGATTAAATGTTCTGACCCATTCTGTTAATGGATTGTTAGTAGCTCCAACTTTTGTAAGTACATTAGACAGCGCAAACTTTTTTCCTTTTTGATCAAGTGCTTTCAATAAATCAATGAGTTCTTGTTCAGTTTTCTCTGTCCAGTTTCCTGCTTCGTTGTAGACAGCGTCCCCTACCAGGTAAGGAGGATCGGCATATATAAAATCTGCTTTGAAAAGAATCTCTTGAACCTCCTTGTCTCGGAAATCACCACATACAAATTTATAGTTTATCTGTTGAATCCGATCAATGTACTGTGTTAACTTTCGAATGTTGCTATTATTTAAATCAGTTTTTCCAATCGGTAAATTGAAATCTCCATCCCTATTAAACCGCATGTCGTTATTGAATGCGTACACTACAAGCAAGTACAGTAGATCAAATGCTTTCTTTGAAGATTTGTTTCTAAGGGCATTATAGCTGTCACGTAGCTTGTAGTACCCCTCTGAGTTATACGCTTTGAGTCCGTTGTTATCTGTCTTGGGAATACCTTTTCGATATGTTTGATATCCATACTTGGCAGAGTACGATAATCCATATTTTTCAATGAGCTTTTCGAGTCTAGGTAGAAGTTTTTCGATGGTTGAATTTGCTAGATGTTGTAACAACCCAATCACGTTTTCGTTGTTGTCTATAAAAATAACTTTCTTTGCATTCACGCTAAGTCCTACTGTCGCACCGCCGCAAAATAAATCTACAAATGTATCAACGTCTTTAGGGAACCGAGTTGCAAACTGTTCCATTAATCTTGATTTATTTCCCGTGTAGTTAAGTGGTGTTTTCATATTAAAATTATTTCCTCGACCGCTTACTCTTTCGAGATGTGCCATTTGTGTACTGTCGGAAGAACTTATCTATGTCAGATCGCTTGATCCGCCATTGCCCAATCTTGGACGCCCGAAGCTTCTTCGCCTTGATGTAGCGCATAATTGTTCGTTCGCTCACCCTCAAGGCTCTCGCCGCTTCTTTTGTAGTCAAGACACTCTTGGTCGCCATAGGCACATTTTTATTATACCTAGCTTGTCCTGTTTTGTCCTATTTGAAAAGTGGATAACTATCTCTTATCGCTATGTTTATAGCGATATTTTATGAAAACACCATAAATATATTGGGTAGAATTTTCGGGCGGCTGGTATAAAGCCCGCCACCAGGAGCTCGTGCCTTTCGGCCCGAACGCACCCCTTTCGAGGTACGACCATCCAAGGAACCCTGATGACGGGTTTTATACCTTGGATGGATTTTTTGCCATGCCCATCAGCATGCTGAGTGGGTTTAGGCAATTGTACTTACATTTTACTACACAACTTGTCTTTCGGACAGATTTAGAAAAAGAGAAAGGGGCTATCCACGATGTGTTGTGGATAGCCCCAATTTTTTCGACCGCCT
>Ga0066639_10001147_pt1 | contig 23662 bp, 24 predicted proteins | sample CryGeyCG2114_010_2_FD_59504 | JGI IMG/M metagenome (GOLD analysis project Ga0066639, IMG submission 59504) | Groundwater microbial communities from aquifer - Crystal Geyser CG10_big_fil_rev_8/21/14_0.10 | ecosystem: Environmental > Aquatic > Deep subsurface > Groundwater | place: USA: Utah...
AAAGCTTGGGCTTGCGTTTAAGCTTCCCAATAATCTTAAAAAACTGTACCTCACTTTTGGTATTAATCTAGAGAAAAGCCAAGGCAATGCGAGCTGGGAGCTTCCTGTCCCTGCTACTTTTGTGATTGATAAGAGTTCTAAAGTTCTTTTTTCTTATATTGATGTGGACTATAAACAAAGAGCCGACATCAATAAAATTTTAGACGTCTTAGACTTAAACTTAAAATAATAATTTATTAGACAGAGGGCTGCGGCAAAGATGCAAAGGGATCATATTAAGTTTTATCTTAATGGTGAGTTACAAGTTGTAAAAGGCGCCGATGCCTTTTTAACTCTTTCTGATTATCTACGGTATAAAAAATTTCTCACCGGCACAAAGGTGGTATGTGCCGAAGGAGACTGCGGAGCCTGTACGATTTTAAAAGCGCACCCTAAACCAGGCGCACAAGAAAAAGTCTCTTTTGCTTCTATCAACTCTTGTATAGGGCTTGTGGCACAAATGGATTCTAGTTTTCTGCTCACCGTGGAAGGGCTCAATAACAGTGAACAAGAGCATCCTGTACAAACATGTATGATCAAATCTAACGGGAGCCAGTGCGGCTACTGCACGCCGGGATTTGTGATGGCGATGGCCGCCATGTTTGAAAGAACCAAAGACATTGACGAAAGAATCACGAAAAACTACCTCACTGGCAACCTTTGTCGTTGTACTGGCTACCAGCCCATCATTGATGCTAGCCTAGAGGTAGCAGCCTCTCCCGCTGCCAAAAACCTCTTTGGACAGTTTTCCAAAAAATATCTCAGTAAAAAAGTTTTAACCGAACTTCGGGCCTGGCAAAAAGAAGACATTTCCATTGAACACGACAATAAAACTTTTTACTCCCCCTCTAGCCTAAAAAGTTTTTTTAAAAAAACTCGCAACTTTAGAGTTCTCGGCGCCACAACAGACCTTGGGGTCCTTAACAACAAAGGCCGCATTGAGCTTCTCTCCCTTATATCTCTTCAGCACATCCCGGAGCTCTATGAAATCAAGGTAGTAGACGGGCGAGTCCGAGTAGGCGCACGAGTGACTCTCAGCGAACTCAGACGGTTTCTTGAAAAAAAAACTCAAATTCGTTTAGCTGAGTTTTTCGATCTTTTTGCATCACCGCAAATTAAGAATGTGGCAACCCTTGCTGGAAATGTTGCCAATGCCTCACCAATTGCAGACACTCCCCCCTTTTTATTGGCACTCAACGCTACCCAAACTTTAATTTCATCAAAGGGAAGTCGAAACTGCTCTTTAGAAGATTTTTATCTTTCCTATAAAAAAACTCTTTTAAAACCCAATGAGATCATTGGCTCTATCGAGTTTGACCTTCCGGCCCCAACGGACTTTATAAAATTTTATAAAACATCTCAAAGAAAAGACTTAGATATTTCCACTGTTAATATGGCCTTATATGTGTCAAGAAGCTCAAAAAAACCAACGGTCCGTCTTGCACTAGGAGGTGTGGCCGACAAACCTTTACGACTAAAATCTTTTGAAAAACTTTATAAAAAAGAACCAAACAATATAGACGGCTTAATACAAGCCGTTCAATCAGAGATTCAACCTCTTTCTGACTTAAGAGGCAGCCAGGGCTATCGACGGGTTCTTATAGAAAATATTTTAAGGAGCTTTCTTCGTGACGTCCAAACCACATGATTCAGCACACACACATGTCACTGGAAAAAGTGAGTATGTTGACGATCGTCCCATACTTCCCAACGAACTTCATGTGGGCGTGGTTTACAGTGAAGAAGCCCACGCTGAAATCCTAAAAATTGATATTGCACAAGCCCTAAAGCTACCCGGGGTAGTTACTATTTATACTGCCAAAGACTTTCAGCACCTACATTGGGGTACTATTTTTCAAGACCAACCTCTGTTGGCACAAGAAAAAGTACAATTTGTTGGCGAAGCCATCGCTATCATTGCTGCAGAGTCTACAGACAGCCTGCGCCGGGGCCTTAAGGCTGTGAAAATAAAATACAAACCCCTCAAACCCACCCTCTCAATTCAAGCAGCTATAGAAAAAAAATCTTTTATTGGCTCAGAACGACAAATTGAACGAGGTGATCTAGAGCAGGGTTTTTCTAAATCAAAACATATTTTAGAAGGTGAGGTGTCCATTCATGGTGCAGATCATTTTTATTTAGAAAGCCAGGCCTCCATTGCCTATCCCACTGATCATGGTGGTATTGAAATTCACACCTCCTCTCAACACCCCACTGAGGTACAACATGTTGTGGCTCACGCTCTGGGAATTAAATATAAGGATGTGGTTTGTGTTGTAAAACGTATGGGCGGTGCCTTTGGAGGAAAAGAGTCCCAGGGAGCTCCTTTTGCTGCCTATGCAGCTCTTGTTGCTCACAAACTCCAAAGACCTGCGCGTATCGTACTGACTAAAGATGACGATATGATCATGACTGGCAAGCGAAACCCTTTCTTTAATCGCTACAGAGTTGGATTTGATCAAAAAGGAAAGCTAATGGGACTTGAGGTTGATCTCTACTCTGACGGTGGAGCTTATGCGGACCTCTCAACAGCTATTATGGAAAGAGCAATGCTCCACTGTGATAATGCTTACTTTATCCCTAATATCAAAATCACAGGTCAAGTTTGTAAAACAAACTTTCATCCCCACACCGCCTTTCGTGGGTTCGGTGGCCCCAAGGGCGTGGCCACCATCGAAAAAATTCTAGAAGAAGTTGCTGATAAACTTCAGCTAGATGCCTTTGATGTTCGCAAAATCAACTGTTACAAAGATGGGGAAGACATCACCCCCTATGGCCAGCAGCTAGAAAATAATTTATTGCCTGAGTTATTCACAAAACTAGAAGCACAATGCCACTATCGCAAAAGACAAAGGGAAATTAAGAGCTGGAACGAAAGCTCAAAAGAGGAAACCCTGAGAGGGCTTTCCCTAACCGCTGTCAAATTTGGCATCTCATTTACCACTCGATTTTTAAATCAAGGAAACGCGCTCGTTAACATCCACCGCGACGGCACTGTGCAAGTTTCAACTGGAGCCACAGAGATGGGGCAGGGTGTTTATCAACGAATCCGCGAGCTGGTGGCTGAAGAGTTGGGGATTTCCTGTGACACAGTACAAGTGATGCCCACCTCTACAGAAAAAAATGCCAACACGTCACCCACAGCTGCCTCTAGTGGTACTGACATCAATGGCATGGCAGCCCTACTGGCCGCAAAAAAAATTAAACAGCGCCTCTCTCAAGTTGCATCTGTTGTGCTTGATTTACCAAAAGACAGATGGGCACAAACAACCGCAGGGCTTGGAACAGAGGCTGAAGTGGAGGTGGATCACAAGCTCTCCCCAGACTTGCACTTTAAAGATGGAAAAGTTTATCAACATAAGGACAGTGCAAAGCATATCAGCTTTTCAGATTTAACAAATGAAGCATTTCTGAATCGTGTTTCACTTTGTGAGTATGCTCACTATAAGATACCGCATCTAGATTTTAATAAACTCAAAGGCCAAGGGCGTGCCTTTCTCTATTTTACCCAAGGGGTTGCCGCCACAGAAGTTAGCGTTAATAAAATTAGTGGAGAAGTAAAAATCCTACGTACAGATATTCTTATGGATCTCGGGCGGCCCATCAATGAAGGGCTTGATATTGGACAGGTGAGTGGAGCCTACATTCAAGGGCTCGGATGGGTGACAACAGAAAACTTATTTTACTCTAACAAGGGAAAATTACTTTCCCACAGTCCAAGCACTTACAAAATTCCAAACATTCAAGATACCCCTAGAAAATTCAATATTTCTTTAATAGAAAATATAGGAAACCACGTGAATGTTCGAGGAACAAAAGCCGTTGGAGAACCTCCACTGCTCCTCTCACTATCAGCTTGGACCGCCATTCGTAATGCTGTTAAAACCGTCAACCCCCAGGTCTGCTTGCAAATTCCAGCCACAAGCGAAGTTGTTTTGCGCCAAATGTACCCAACGCGCTTTGAGCAGTGGGATCAACAGTGAATCATTATGAGGTCGCCAACGAATTGCAAAAAAAGTCCATTAGCTTTGTTGTCTGCACCCTTCTTAAGGTTCAAGGACATGCCCCCCAAGATCCAGGAGCCAAGGCCATTGTTACCGAAGATGGTTTGTACTGGGGTACTGTTGGCGGCGGTAAGGTGGAGGCCAGGGCCATCGAATACGCAAAGAAATTAATTTTAAAAAATGACCCATCCATACCACTTGTCGAGCGTTGGAATTTACAAACCGACGTTGGCATGAGCTGCGGTGGGGCGGTAGAGCTTCTTTTTGAAAAACAATCATCTCCATCATGGGTTATCGCCATTTTTGGTGCCGGTCACATTGCTCAAGCCCTCGTGCGGGTTTTAGCACTACTGGAAGCACAGATTTTATGCATCGATAACAGACAAGAGTGGCTAGAGAAGCTTCCCAAAGAGCAAAAAAATCTTCGGATTATTTTTTCTGATGATTTACCTATGGCAATACACCAAGTTCCTAATCATGCACAATGTGTGGTGATGACACGAGGACATGCCACAGACCTGCCCGTCTTACAGAAACTCTCTCAACAAGCACAAAGACCCTATATTGGTGTTATCGGAAGCCGCATCAAGGCTTTGAAAATAAAAAAAGATTTACTTAGCCTGGGGGTCGATAGTTCATTTGTCCACCAGCTTCACTCACCCATGGGGTTAAGTATCGGAAATACAAACCAGCCAGCAGAAATTGCTGTGAGCATTTGTGCTGAGCTTATTCAGACTCGTGCTCTTCTTTTAAAAAAACCACTATCCAAGCACGATCCAAAACATAGGCTATCTTTGGAAAATAATCTTTAATCCAAACTGTGAGCTGACGAATATCAACAAGTGACGACAACAACCATAAAAGTGTACCAACGCCTAGTGGCCGCAGCCATATCCAAATACTTTTGGCATGTTGAGAGTCCACAAAATATATAAAAGCAACAGTAAGGATATACGAAAAGATATAAAAATAAGGCCATTTTTTTGCATTAGATTTTAACACGTTTTTTCTTTCAAATTTTTTCTGCAATAAGCTCATCTTTTCAAATGAGACCCTCCGAGACAGCTCCACCAAGGCAATGCAAACAAAAACATTAAGCACTCCCACAATCAGCAAGGGAGTCTGAAGGTCTTCAATGCCTGCTTTTTGTAGCGCCCACTGTATGGCTGAAAAAAAACTATCTCCATTCATGAGCCATGCAAAAAAAAGTGGCTGCGCTTGGCACCAAATAGAAATGAGATATAGGCCCAAAACATGGGACACCCTGTTCACGCCGCCAACAAGCTGTGCGGCTGAAAACAAAGTTCCCTGCATGGAGATGGCCAACATGGGTGTTAGCCGTCTGCCGGCGGGCGAAAGTGATTTTAAAATGGCAGTGCTAACAGAAATCAACTGGCTGAGCTCTGCACCCTCTCTTCTGCTTTTTGCTTTTTGAAAGCTCGCATGAGAAAGAACAAAACCTTGATTTAGTGCTAAAAAAAGACCTCGAAATGGAATCATTAAGGCGTGTAAAAAACTTCCCAGACTAGTTTCAATCAGACTCAAAAAAATTGTGTACTTTACAGCATTGCGATCCATGAACCAATCACCACCAAAAGTGAGCCGGCAATTTTATACACTCCAGGAACTGTGCCCTCTACAAAGTAATCCCAGACTCCGCCCATAAAAATTTGCGCTGTTATAATCCATAAAAATGTTAGTGTGGCGCCCCACTTTGCTATCGAAAAAGGGATTCCCGCAACCAAACAAAGACCAAAAAACCCAGGGAGCAAGTACCAAAGTCGAAACTCCTGAAAGGGCCAACGTGTTTCTAACTGCTTAAAGTAAATAAATAAAAGGCAAAAACTGAGCAGAACAATAGTGTTAATGAGAGTCGCCCCGCCAACCCCAAAGTGAAATGCGATCTTCCTGTTAATACCACCTTGTAAAACCGCCATCACCCCTAAAATAATGGGCAAAAATACACTCATATTTGCTTCCCCCGAAACAAAAGTAACAATGTTTTTAACCTTTTTCCAATCCTTTCCACTCTAACCACAAGGCACCCATGGAGAGGGGCCAGGGGGAAAAATGCATCGCAAGGATTTTTTATTCGCAATCACTCTTTTTTCTTTCACCTTTATGATGGGCTGCCAACCCCTACCAGAGAACGGGAGCTGCCCAATGGACAGCCAACAAAGCCTGTATCAAAGCCCCTTCGAGATGGGCTCAAAAATACAACTGAGCACGACCGCTCAAAACCGATTGGACAGCACTTCGACATCCCCACTTTCAGTACAAATAGATCAAAACTGCATTGATCAGAAAAAAACAATTAAAAATGGGAGCTCTATACGGACCCACACCCTTAAAATGCAGGACACTCAACAACGAGAGACAACCCTAAGGGCCCTTGAGCAAGACCCCTGTGTTGTTGGCGTTGGCAATGCTTTGCTCATGCACAAAGATCAAACATCGACTGCAATGAAGCTGGATCCTGATGATAAAAAAGCCCAACACTTAGACTTCTTAAAACAACCAGAGGCCAATGCTATTTTTTTTGATTCTCAGCAGGGTATCCAAGAAGATGTGATCATTGCAATTATTGATGACGGTGTTGATCTTCAACATGAAGACCTTATGGCCAACATATGGACTAATCAAAATGAAATACCTAACAATGGAATTGATGATGATACAAATGGCTACGTTGATGACATCCATGGTTATAACTTTGCATCAAATATCGGAGACCCCAATCCACAAACTGGCGTGAGTGGCGAGAGCATTCACGGCACCCATGTAGCCGGCCTTGCTGCTGCCAGATATGGAAATACAAAAGGTGCCTACGGTACTGCAGGGCAAAAAGTGAAACTCATGGTCCTCAATGTTTTTGGCAAACAGGCTGGCGCCTATTCTGCTGACATCGAAAATGCCATTCGCTACGCCGCAGACCAGGGAGCTCAAGTGATCAACATGAGCCTGGGTGGGCCAGGAAAATCTTCCACAGAAGAAGCGGCCATCGTCTATGCTCTTAACAAGGGAGTTAGTATTGTCACTGCTGCCGGCAATAATGGAGCAAAACTCAGCGACACCTATTTTTTTAGCCCCGGTAGTTATGCTGAAAAATACGCTGGCATGATCAATGTTGGTGCTATCGATATCAGCACGAATAAAAAAACGAATTATTCGAATTATAGCCCTCAATATGTTGAGATTGCTGTTCCTGGATCAAACAATGAATCAAAATATGACGGACTTTACTCTACCCTTCCCAATGGAAAGTATGGGCGACTCGAAGGGACCTCTATGGCTGCACCACTGGTCACTGGTGCTGTTGCCATGGCCATTGGTTTACTTAAGGCCCGGTTTTTTCAACCAACACCTAAAACAGTTGAAGAGATCCTCAAGTCTTCCTCTATTATAAATCCAAATTTGCTATCTCAAATTGAGAATGGAAAGGTGCTCTCCAGTCTTTCTTTAGCTCAAGCTATCATGAGCAAAACCAATGGCGAGGAGAATCCGTCAGGGCCTCAGTTCCCACTTCCAGATGACTCTGAAAATGACAATGAGGGGCCCGTCCCACCCCCCAATAGCGACTGTCCTTAATTTTGACAAAAAAAACAAAGCCTCTCCTTTATTGATATCAGTATTAAGCCTATGACGAGCCCCTCCGATACTAAGTCGGGGGAGACTTATGAATATATTATTCAAAGGATTGTTATTTAGTTCTATTGGTCTGCTCGCGGCCTGTGCCACCACACGCCAGCTCGTCGTTCAGTCCAACCCACCCGATGCCAACGTTTACATCAAAGGTTTTGATAAGGATTATTTTCCAAAAGATAAAGTCTTTATTGGCAAAACGCCTTTAAAACTTAGCGAATACTCTTACACAGATGAAGTTGGCCAACCCAAAACCATTCGCTTTAATGAGGTTGAAGATTCTAAGTTTTATGTTTTAGTTGAAAAATCCCAGTACGAAACCCTGCAAAGCGCAGCGCCTCCATTGGTTCATAATATAACGTTAAAACAATCACCAGAAATGGAAATTAGTCGAAAACTTATTGAGTCTGTGGAGGGAGATCGCAACACGGGCACCGTAAAAGTCATTTCAACTCCTGCGGGTGCTAAAGTTTTTGTAAATGGTGAGTTTCGCGGTAACACTCCATATGATGTTATAGAAAATCCAGGAAAGTATTGGATCCGAGTTGAACTTCCTCACTATAAAGATGTGAATGAGCAAATTTCTATAGGAGCTCTTGATGCAAGAGTTCTGCATTTTGAATTACTAGAAAGCGCTGATCAAGTGGCTAAGGTAGGGCAATCGGGTGTGACTCTTACCTCAACACCCTCCGGTGCAGAAGTTTATTTAAATGGAGATTTAGTTGGAAACACGCCCTACGACCTCGTTCGGCTCCCATCAAGTTATAGCGTTCAATTTAAGTATCCTCACTATCGAGAAAAAGAAGAATCCGTTGTTGTTGAAGACGGGAAAATGAAGAACATCCACGTGAAACTAGAAAAGAGAGAGGACTAATGGTGAGTAAAAGCCGTGGCCACATAGGGGTATCACTTGCCCTTTTTATGATGCTAACAATCTCTGCTGGCTGCACACACATGCGGCAAGAGATCGTGAGTCACCCTCCCATGGCAAAGGTGTATCTATTTTCAAACGCCACCTTAAACCCCATCATTGATCGATATTTTATCGGCGAAACACCTATGTTTGAGTTTTTAACACCCACCGAGAACGAACACCTGTCAAAGACAGATACCTTTTATAAATTTTTACGACGATTTAAATCTGAGCTTTACCTGGAGATTCATGAGCCAGGCTATGAGGTCATCACCATCTCTCTAGAAGACTATATTCAAATAACAAGGGCCCAAAAGAAAGTCTACGAAGTCACCCTCTCTCCAGTTACAGATTTAAGGCAGGTGGCCCAACTTCGCAGTCGTCAGGAGCTCACAAAGCTTATTTATAAGGAAACTTTAATAAAATCTAACGTAAAAAATGCTCTCATCTATGTAAACGGACAGTTGATGGGAACAAGTCCTTACAATTTAAAGCTAGAGCCCGGCACTTATTTGATTGAAGCCAAGCACCCTGCTTGTGATATTTTTTCTCGCGAGATTACGCGTATTCAAAATAAAAATGTGCCAGCTATCTTTGACCTTGCTCTTTCTGATTGCAGCAACAAAAACGAAGAACAGAAAACAGTGGACTGGTGGGAGATATTAAAGCGTGAGCGGTTTAGAACCAGACGGCCAAGCTCCGTTCGTTAACGTCCAGAGCCTTGAAAAAAACTTTATGTCGTGTCATGAATTCGTTAACCTAGCTTAGGGAGCAACTATGGAGAAACTAAAAAAATTATTCAAAAATAAAGCAGACGAATTATCCGCTGAAATCAAAGAGATGCTCAAAGAGCATGGTGCAAAGAAGATTGGCGAGGTTCATCTCTCTCAAATTTACCAAGGTATGCGCGGTGTTACTGGCATGATCTACGAACCTTCCCTCCTAGACTCTCAAGAAGGCATTCGCTTTAGAGGTTTTTCAATTCCCGAACTGCAGCAAAAACTTCCAAAAGCCACTGAGGGATCAGAACCTCTACCTGAAGGCATGTTTTATTTGATGCTCACAGGAGAGCTTCCATCAAAAAGCGACGTGGAAAACCTCACAAAAGACTGGGTAGAAAGATCAAAAGTTCCTGCCCATGTTTTTAAAGTTTTAGACTCTTTTCCTGTAGACTCCCACCCTATGACTCAATTTGTATCTGGAGTGATGGCACTTCAAACAGACTCCATTTTTTCAAAGCAATATGCAGAAGGAATGAACAAGAAGGACTATTGGGATGCCGCCTATGAAGACGCCATGAATCTCATTGCTAGGCTTCCCCAGGTTGCTGCCTATGTTTACAGACGTAAATATAAACAGGGTAGAGACATTCAACCCGATAACAAATTAGATTGGGGAGCTAACCTGGCCCACCTTTTGGGCTTTGAACAAAAGGGGTTCCAAGAACTCATGCATCTCTACTTAACAATACATGCAGACCATGAGGGCGGTAACGTTTCAGCTCACACAACACATCTTGTGGGTTCTGCACTTGCTGACCCCTACCTTTCATTTGCAGCTGGAATGAATGGGCTTGCGGGCCCTCTCCATGGTCTTGCCAATCAAGAAGTGATCAAATGGATTTTTGAAATGGAAGAAGCCCTTGGAACACAACAACCCAATAAAGAGCAAATCAGCGAATATGTTAAGAAGACCTTGTCTGAGGGTAAAGTTGTGCCTGGCTATGGGCATGCTGTGCTTCGCAAGACGGACCCACGCTTCACAGCTCAAATGGAGTTTGCAAAAAAACATATGTCCTCAGACCCTCTTTGTAATACCGTTTGGAATATTTATGAGGCCGTACCACCTATCTTACAAGGAATGGGTAAAGTCAAAAATCCATGGCCAAATGTAGATGCCCACTCTGGAGCATTGCTTGTTCACTATGGCATGAAAGAATATGAATACTACACTGTGCTTTTTGGTGTGAGTCGAGCTCTTGGAGTTTTAGCTGGCCTGCTCTGGTCGCGTGCATTGGGCTTTCCTCTTGAGAGGCCAAAGTCTGTGACCACAAATGAGGTGAAAGCCTGGCTGAATGGTAACGGACAAATCTGGGGAGACTAGGCACCACTCCCCGTGCCCTCTTTGTGGATCAGAAAGTGTTCTTCATAAAGCATTGGAGAAAGTGTTTCTTTGCTCGCTATGTGCGCTCCTATTTAAGGATGAAACACTCCACTTAACACCTTTCCAAGAAAAAGAAAGATACTCCCTACACAACAACTGCGTTGATGATCCCGCCTATCAAAGCCACCTTAAAAAGATCACCACACCTCTTTGTCATAAACTCTTAAAAGCCTCTTCTGGGTTAGATTTTGGATGCGGCCCTGGGCCAGCTGTTTCATTTTTGATGGAAAAGGAGGGACATACTTGTCTAAACTACGATCCCTTCTTTTATCCCCAGGATCTTCGCAACATGACATTTGATTTTATTACCTCTACTGAGGCTGTAGAGCATTTTTATTATCCTAGAAAAGAATTTGAGTTTATTTTTCAAAAATTAAAACCCAAAGCATGGTTAGCGATTATGACTCAACTGTATCCAGAGGATGTTAGCGCAAGCTGGTGGTATCTGCGCGATCCTACTCATGTGGTTTTTTATAACAAAACAACATTTCAATGGATTGCTCAAAATTGGGCTTGCCAATACGAAGTCCTTGGCGACAATATTATTTTAATACAAAAAATGGGGGATTAATCATGAATCGTGTTGTCATAGCCGCTATTGTTTTTTTTGTTTTAATGCTCGTTGGAGCCATTGGCACACTCGTCAGTACCCCTAGTCACTTTGTCATTTCCTCTTCACGCCTGATTCCCATGCCCGTCGCTAAGATATATCCAATGATTGGTGATTTAAAAAATTGGAAAACTTGGTCTCCTTGGGTCAATAGAGATGATACTATGGAAATCACCTACGAAGGAGAAAGCGATAAGTCCGGTGCCCGTCAACTTTGGACCAGTGAAAACAGTGGTGCCGGTAAAATATTATTTATGGACCTCGTCCCCAATAACTCTGTGAATTACACCATTGAATTTTCTGATTGGAATACAACTCACGTGGGTTACATCACCCTCGCCGCTCAACCGGAGGGTACTCTTGTCACATGGAATATGGAAGGTGACCTATCCCTAAAGGATAGGTTTTTTTGGCGTATCTTTAGAGTGGACCAAATGGTTCACAAGGATTTTGACGAGGGCCTAGTGCTTCTCGAGAAATCACTTTCTCAATAAGGCATATTAAAAAACAGCACCTCGGTATCTCCACTGACCTGGAGACCGACATTGGTTTCTTTTTCTATGCCCGCACCATCACCAGCCTTTAGACTTTCACCACTGAGCACGACCTCACCTTTTATTACTTGTAACCAACCCCTACGATCTGGACTCAATGGTAGGTCCTGTTCGTGTGAACTTGTCCACCGGCCAACATACAAATCCACATCCTGATTGAGCGTTATACTCCCCTCACGACCAAGGCGGGATGCCACTAGGTGTAGACCACTTTGACTCAGTTTCTCAGAAAAATTCTTTTGATCATAACTGGGCGGAATATCTTCTTTCTCTGGAAGTATCCAAATTTGATATAGCTTTGTTGCCAGATCACCGAGTGCATTCACTTCGGAATGCCTAATACCTGTCCCGGCGCTCATTCTTTGAACTTCGCCCGGAGAGATTGTTGCTGAATTTCCCAACGTATCTCTGTGGGACAAGCTCCCCTCTGTGACATAAGTGATGATTTCCATGTCCCGGTGCCCATGCATTGGAAAACCGCGGCCTTCGGCGATGGCGTCTTGATTAATGACTCTCAAAACACCAAAACCCATTTGTTGAGGGTCATAATATTCACCAAAAGAAAAACTATGATAAGTTTGTAACCAACCATGATTAAAATAACCTCTCTCATCAGACCTTCTTAATAAAATCATAAGCACCTCCATCTCTTAATACTTTATCGTTTTTCCGAGCCCCGCACTAGTCGATACAATTAATAAACACTGTTTCATTTTTGTATACAATGATGAAACATTGACTTTATTTTCCAAAACCAGGATTTTGTAAAAATGTCTTCACCACCTCGTCTACCACAAAATATTGTTCAATGGATTTCCGAGCCCGATGACAAAAACCTACAGGCCACAAGGGAGTTATCAAGAAAAATTGATCACGCCCTCGGCTATAACATTTTGGACACAGAAATACTTGTGGGCCAAGAAAACTACCAGGCACAAAACTGGCTCCACCTAAACCCTCAGGACTTTCAAACGCCCTATCAAGAGTTATTTAGTTTGGTCAATGAACTCTACACTCAAAAAACACATTGGGTAGACCTGGGCGCCGCCTACGGAAGGTTGGGACTTATCATTTTATCTCTATTTAAAGATATGGAAATAACAAGCTATGAGATTTCGCAAGCGCGAGTCACTGAGGCAAAAAGAATCTATGAGCTATTGCACCTAAACTCAAATACGATCTACCAACAAGATATATCTCTGAAGAGCTTTCTTTTACCCCAAGCTGACATTTATTTTATTTATGATTATGGACACAGAGAGCATATTCAAAAAACTCTGAAAGACCTTCAATCCATAGCCAGACAAAAAGCCATCACTGTGGTGGCCCGGGGGCGTGGCACGCGGCATTGGATTGATACGGCTGAGCCTTGGTTGTCACAAGTGATTGCCCCCACACATAAAGAGCTGTACTCCATCTACAGGTCTTCAGATCAATCTTATTAGGAGGTATTATGAAACTCTATTACAGCCCGGTCACTTGCTCATTAGCCTCACACATTGCGCTTCATGAGGCGGGACTCAGCTTTGAAATCATCCCTGTGAACTTGAAAACAAAAACCTATCCTAATGGCAACTTTATGGAGATCAATCCCAAAGGTTATGTTCCCGTTCTAGAGCTTAGCAACGGAGAGCGTCTTACAGAAGGCGTTGCTATACTTCAGTATATTGCTGATCAAAAAAAAGAATCCGGACTCATGCCGCCTCCGCAAACAATGAATTATTATCATGAACTGGAATGGCTCAATTATATTGCAACAGAACTACACAAAAGCTACGGCCCTCTCTGGCACAGCGACACCGGCGATGAGGCTCGTGATAAAACCATACAACAACTCAAAACAAAATATGACTTTGTGCAAGCCCACCTTCAGCAGCATGAATTTTTAGTTGGCGACTCCTTTACCATTGCCGATGCTTACCTCTTTACTATTCTCAATTGGAACCGATTTGTAAAATTGGACCTATCACCTTGGCCAGCACTTGTGAGTTTTCTTAAAAAAACAGGAGAGCGACCTTCCGTTGAAAAGGCAGTGGCCGCTGAAAAGTCAGGAAAACAGAGGCTTTAGTTTTTTATAAATAATGTCAGCCACCAACTTAACGCTCGGCACTTGTACGCGACGAGGTGGTGTCACTATGTGAGCACTCACCGCTGGCGTTTGCCAACCCTTTAAAACCTGAACCAGCTCTCCCCTGTAAATACTCTGCTTCACATCAAAATCTGCCAGCAAAGCTATACCCCTATGCTCAAGGGCCGCGCTCTTAATCGCAAAAGAATTGTTTGCCGTAATAAATGGATTTGTAGAAACCACACGGCTTTTTCCTTGATTGCAGACCCGCCATTGCGTTGAGTCCCCCGGCTTGAAAATTAAGCAGCGATGATTTTTTAGGTCATCTGGACTTTTCAATGGAGCGCTCAGCTCAAGGTACCTCGGGCTACAGACAAAGATAGTTGAAAACTGTCCCAGGCGTCGAACCTTCAGGCTATTGTCTTTCACCGATCCAAAACGCAAGGCTACATCTACCGAGTCGCGAACCAAATCTACAACTTGTGATGTTAGTATAAGCTCCAACTTTAACTTAGGAAATTCTTCGGCAATTTGATTAACGATGGGGGACAACAAGGATGGCCCCACATCTTCTGGCCCTGTGATTCTCACCTCACCAGAAATTTCAACAGCCAACCGACCAATATCATCAACGGCCTTTTCTAAGGATTCCAGAGGGCCATGAATTTTTTGGTACAGCTCTTTTCCCGCTTGGGTCATTTGAGTCTGGCGGGTGGTACGATAAAACAATTGAAGCTTCATCTCTCCCTCCAGAGAGGCCACTCGCCGACTCACCTTTACCTTGGGCTCCCCCAACAGCTTAGCCGCCTTAGTAAAACTACTTGTCTCTGCTACCTTAGAAAAAAAACGAAGATCTTCAATGTTTGGTCGTTTCATATTTGAAACAGTCTATATCAGTAATGCCCACTAGTGAAACAGTAACTTACCTGTCATGATCACCTCTATAGGAGATTTTATGAAAATTGCACTTTTACTGTTAACATTGGCTTTCACTGGCACAGCTAAGGCCGGCAAATACGAACACGGTACTTACAAAATTGACACCGCCCACTCTAAGGTGGGCTTTGAAGTCACTCATTTGGTTATTTCTAGCGTAGAAGGACGATTTAATAAAGTTGAAGGTACCCTTGAGATGGGAAAAACCCTCAAAGACACAAGCTTTGATGCCATCATTAACGTCGACAGCATAGATACAGGAATTAAAGATCGAGACGACCACCTTAAAAGCCCTGATTTTTTTGACGCTAAAAAATATCAAAAAATTCTATTTAAAAGTAAGAAGGTGAGCGCTAAAGGAAACCGCCTCACTGTGCTTGGTGATTTAACCATTAAAGACACAACAAAAGAAGTCACACTGAAAGGCCAATTCCTAGGTCAGGTGAAAGATTCTTATGGTAATAACAAAGTGGCATTTGAAGCCGATGGGGAGATCAATCGCAAGGATTTTGGCCTCACTTGGACTAAAATGGTAGAAGCTGGACCAGTCGTAGGGGACAAAGTGAAGCTAAACTTAAAAATTCAAGCCTCTAAAGCAAAGTAGTCCTCTCTAAAATAATTTCCTGAAGCTGGTCCGCTAACCCCTGGGCCGGCTTTTTATTTTCATCTTATTTCTTAGTTTCATTTCACTTTTCTGCTACAACTATCTCATGGCACCACAGGAAAATTATTTTTTTTACTTTATCATTACACCAGGGCTAGAGGACTTAGCCCGAGAAGAGCTCTTAGAGAAGTGGAAGCAGCTGCAGATAGTCCACCCTGATATTTTTAAAAATGCTCCAGATATACGCAGTAGCATCGGAGGACTTTCCATTAGCACAAACTATGCCGCAGGAGCCTCACTCAACCATTATTTAAAAATTCCTACACGTATTTTGCTTCGATTAGATACATTTAGATCAAGAGATCTTCCAAAGCTCTACGAGCGCTTAAGAAAAATACCCTGGGAAAACTATTTTCGAGACGATAGCGTTTTTGTTAAAGCTTCTAGTCATGGATCTCGGTTAAAAATCAAAGAACGTATTGTAAACACCGCGCTCTCCGCCATTCGAAACAGACAAGAGCATCAGTCTTTTCGGAAAAAGTTTTTAGATGTTCCTCAAACAGTTCTTATTCGTATCGTTGATGATGATGTCACCGTAAGCCTAGATCTTTCTGGTGAATTTCTCTACCTACGAGGCTATAAACCTCACAACCCCGAAGCCCCTTTGAGAGAAACCTTGGCCGCCGCTCTGTACTTTTCCGCCTGTCTTAACTTCAAAAAACAATTTCATCAAATTTACGATCCCTTTTGTGGCTCAGGAACTTTGCTGTTTGAAGCTCAACAGTTTTGGAAACCAAACACTCATAGGCCCTTCGCCTTTAGTAACTTTCCAATAACCGCAAAGCTATTAACACCGCAAAAGTGGACGTCCCTGGGAAGCGAAATAGACATCAAGGCTTGGGGTAGTGAAAAGAATTCTAAAGAATTTTTAGCTCTGGAAAAAAATATAGAGATCTACTCAAAGAAAACAAAAATGTCCGTGGATGTTCACCATGAGGACGCCCTAAGTGCCAATGTTCAACTTGATGGCGAAACACTTGTTATAACAAACCCTCCCTATGGTCAGCGCATTGAGGACAGTGCTCTTTTTAGAGAATACATAAAAAAGAATTCGCCTAAAGCTTGGGCCGTCATTGCCCCCCAAGAGGTCCTCCGCAGCCTTTCATGCAGAAAAACTCATGAAACCACAAACGGTGGTTTAGGTGTTCATATTGCTATTTCAAAAGATTAAATTTGAGATTTATACTTCCAGAATTTCTTTAAATAAAAACCGCACAGAATACACGCAATAACACAAATCACACCGCCCGAGACAATGGCAAACTCATTATTTGAAGCAGAAGCTACCCATCCAGCCCGAGCATTTCCCAAAAGGGGCCCCGACATATAGCTAATCATTTCAATGCCCGACAGGCGTCCGCGCATTTGGTTGGGAATAGTTTCATTCCACACTGTTCCGCGAAACAAACCACTGACCATATCTGCAGCTCCCGCAACAACAAGACAAAGAACTGCCAACCATAGCTGTTGTGCAAAACCCAAACCTATAATGCCCACACCCCAAATCGTTGCCGCTATAATAATGACGGCACCATGACGCTTCACTTTTGGAACCCAACCACTTGTTAGCGTCGCTATAAGACTTCCCACACTCATGGCCGAGTAAAGAATGCCTGCGGCCTTGGCTCCACCCCATTGCATGGATAGCGCAGGAAATAGCGCCGTAGGAAATGCAAAAATCATAGCCACAATATCAACAACATAAGTCCCCACCAACTCCGGTCGCGATATGGCATATCTAAGGCCCTCTTTTATATTTTTAAGATGATACACTTTGCTAGTATTTCCACTGGGCATTTTTTGTATGAGCCCAATTAAAGAAATGGCAACCATAAAGGTAACAAAGTCCACAAAGTAGGTCAGCCTTGCTCCCGAAAAAGCAATCAAAGCTCCTCCGAGGGATGGGCCCAAGATGGTTCCCAAACTATTTCTCAAACTATTCAGAGCGGCAATGGCAGAATAGTCTTTGGGCTGTACTAGCTTTTGATTTGTAGCGTCCATGGCCGGTCTATGAAAACCGTTTGCCACCTGCATAAGACCAGCCAGTATAAAAATAAAAAAAACAGAGGGGGTGTCTCGAAAAGAGTTTACCATTAAAAGCAAAGCACAGAGGGCCATGATAATTTCTGAATAGATGAGGAGCTTTTTTCTATCCATATGGTCAGCAACAGAGCCCCCTATGAGACCAAAAACCAATATAGGGGTGAGTTGTACAACCCCAAGCATTCCAACTAAAAACGAAGACTTTGTTAGAATATAAACCTGATATGGTATGGCCATATAGGTCATCATGCTTCCCAAGGTGGAAATCATTTGGCTAAAAAAAAGCAGTCGGTAATCGCGGTACTTAATCAGGGGGTTTAAATTTATGAACATATGTTTTTATGAGTAGTTAAAAGACAGTGAGATTCTATCTTGCTTAGCCCAGTTTTGAGTGACCTCATGTTTAAGCCAACTTTCAAATAAAAGTATCTTTCCTGCCTTTGGCTCTATGCTGTGATATCTACGGTTCTGAAGTTTAGCATTTTCTTTTCGAGGCACACTACCCATAAAACACTGAACTCTTGGATCCTCAAACTTAATATCTCCACTTTTGGGTGGAACCTTTAAGTAGTAAGTTCCACTGATGACAGACCCTGGGTGTAAATGAAAGCTATGGTAAGTGTATCTGGGAACTATGTTAATCCAGAGGTTTGTCATTTGAAGCCGGGGATCAACAAAGTCTAGGCTTTTTGTATACTTGATCACATGTTTATCAATTTGTTTTTTTAGCTCAAGAAATGTGGACGACATTTGAAACAGTTCTGCAAGAGAGGCATAAGAGGTGTATCCCCCCTTATAATTATCCTTTGACCATTTTTGGCCTTCAATATCGTAGTCTTTAATCTGATAAACTTCTTTTACAAGCTCTCGATCTAAAGATTTTTTGCCTAGCGAGGCATAGTAAATAGTTGTGGGAAATAGGCTTAACATTTAGTACTCCACGGGAATAGGATCTAAGCTTCTCCACATATACCATGTGGCCACAGAACACCAGGGGTCCCATTTTTTTTGAAAACTCCTCATAGTTCTAAGGCTCATGGGATAACGTTTTTTGTAATTTAGTGATATTGCCTTCTGCAAACCAAGGTCATCTTTAGGAAAAATATTTGGCCTTAAAAGATAAAAAATTAAAAACATCTCGGCTGTCCAACGACCAATACCCCGAACGTCTACAAGGGCTTCAATCAACTCCTCATCCTGCATGCCAGACCACGCCTGAGGGCTCAGCTTCTTGTTTTTAAAGTGCTCTGCAAGGGAGCACATATACTCATACTTTCTCTCTGAAATACCACAGGCTCTCATCTTTTTAAGGGAGGTTTTTAAAATAGATTTTGGATCCTTTGTAGAAATTTGCTTTTCTACGCGCAACCAAATGCTTGCGGCGGCCTTTACAGAAATTTGCTGGCCCACAATGGCCCGCAAAAGCGTCTCGTAGGGATCCCCACGACTCACAAGTGTCTCGCCCCTATAGGCAGATATAATTTTTTTTAAAACTGGGTCTTGGGCACTCAATTCAGACTGGGCCTTTTTCCAGTACTTTGGCTTCATAACAAAACCCCAACAAAATCTACATCCATTCTCAACCAAGCTCCCAAGTAAACCTAACCCCCAAAATAACTTCTTTTGAGTAACCTATTTCTAATGAAACTTCTGAGATGGATTTCAGTCGTCATTTTGTGCTTACCTAACCATGGACTGTCAATGACGAATCATGGCAGTTCCATTGCCTTAGAATGGGCACCTGTATTTTATCAAAAAATTGGCCACAAACCGCGCGCCGATGCCATCACTAGATTTGATTACGATGGCGACTGGATTGGCGAGAACAACTGGGAACATCTCGATGACTTTGAACTCCCCGCCTATGTTTACTTTGATGTTAAGGAAACTAAGAGCCACTACTTTATTATGTATGCATTGTTTCACCCCAGAGACTATGCTCGGATTTGTTTTCCGATAATCTGTCATGAAAACGATCTCGAGGCTGTCACATTGGTGATCAACAAATTAACTCGTCCAATAAAAATAGAGTATGTGCAAAGCCTTGCACACGATCGTATACGAACTTTTCCAGTAGAGGATATCAATTGTGACTCATCACCCATTATATTTTTCGTAGAACCCGGTGGGCATGGTATTCATCCACTAAACCCAGACAAACTATCTCCTGAAAAAAAGGAACTTCCCCTTAAAAAGGTTTGTACTTTAAAAAATACCACGATCCCTGAAAAGAAATGGCTCAAGTACCACATAGGAAGCTCCTCAGATCTTTTTTTAGATTCATCGGGGCAAGTTCTCAGCTACCAATTACTACCCATTCAAACGGAGCTGTGGAGTCGTAAAAAAGAGCTCCCCATTACATTTTCTAACCCCTACAACAACGAAGGCGTCAGATTTCAATGGGGGATTTTACCTAAAAGTTTTTCCGGTAAAAAGTTTACTCAGGGGCGTGCGCGGCCACCGTGGGCGTGGAAAGATCTGTTTGACTCTGAAAAACATAGAGGCGAATGGTTTCTTGATCCCGCACTTTTCTTACAAAGAACCACCAACAATAAAAGAGTCTCTCTATCCTACGTGTTTCATGAATATCTATAACCTACCATTGCGGTGGATGCTTCATTAAGTCTCTGCACATATTTTTTTGATGGGCCTCTATTGTGCCGCCACCAATTTCAATTAACTTAGCATCTCTCCAGAGGCGCTCCACAACATACTCACCCACATAGCCATACCCACCTAAAACTTGAATAGCCCTATCGGCCACTCGCTTTGCCATGGGAGCAGCAACAAGTTTTATTCCATCAGAGTCTACCCTCTGCTTGCCCTCATGAAGGCTCATTTGTCTTGCCACATTGTAGACATAGGTTCGTGAGGCCATAAACTCAGCATAGGAGTCTGATATGTATCTTTGAATTTGCCCAAAGTGACTCAGGTTTTTTCCAAAGGCTTTCCTTTCACCAGAATACTTTATCATGATGTCAATACAGCGCCTGGCTATACCTAAACTCATGGCTGCCAAGGTCAACCTTTCCATTTCTAAGTTTTTCATCATATGAAGCATGGACTCTCCCTCTTGGCCAATGAGGTGTGAAGCTGGTACTTCGCAGTTTTGAAAAACAAGCTCGGCCGTATTTGAAGCTCTCATGCCAAGCTTATCCATAATTTTTTGCCCAACAGCATATCCCTTAAATTCTTTTTGCACTAAGAATGTAGAAATCTCTGGCTTATCATCTGTGCCTCCCGTTCTTGCATAAACCAAGACAACATCGGCTGGCGTTTTTTGGTCATCGATTGTTCCGTTGGTGATCCACATCTTTTGCCCATTGATAAGATAAGAGTTTCCCTGTTTGACAGCTGTTGTTTTCATACCTAGAACATCAGTTCCATAATCAGGCTCTGACATTGCCATAGCACAAACCCAACTACCGTCACACATTTTAGAAAGTAAATTTTTCTTCTGTTCTTCGCTTCCATTAACAGAAAAATTATTCACACACAGCATGGCGTGGGCCAAGTATGCCAGGCAAAAGCCGGGGTCTGAACTTCCTATCTCTTCGTGGACAATAACAGCTGAGAGAGCATCCATCCCAGAGCCCCCATGATCAGCCGAGGCCGTAATACCCAAAAGACCTAGGCCACCTAATTTTCTAAACAGTTCAAGATTAAACTTTTCTTTTTGGTCGTGTTGATGGGCCTGAGGCTCCACCTCACTTTGTACAAAACCTCTCACCGTTTCTCGCAGCATTCTGTGTTCATCGCTAATGTTGAATAGGTCTAGGTTTTTAATGTCCATTTTCTACCTCACATAATTCTCAACTCAAATCAAAGGCTTTGATTTTGGTGGTATTAAAATACTAAGCTGTAGTGGCTGCAAAGTCTACGAAATGAGGGCCATGGAACTACTTAGCACAGAAGCGCTAGTCGCTTTTCTAACACTGACGGCTTTGGAAATTGTCTTAGGTATAGATAATATTGTTTTTTTAGTTTTGGTTGTTGATAAACTACCCCAAGCGCAGAGAAACTCAGCCCGAAAGTTGGGCCTTAGTCTGGCTATGATTTTAAGAATTGCACTTTTACTCTCCATTAGTTGGGTTATGAATGTAACGACACCATTTTTTACGCTCTTTGAACACCCTATTTCTTTGCGCAACCTTGTCCTCATTGGCGGAGGGCTTTTTTTGATTGCCAAATCCACACTAGAAATTCACGAAAAAGTGGAGGCCCATTCCTCTAAGCCTAAAAAGACTAAAAACCTTAGTTTTCAATCTGCCATAATACAAATATTAGCCCTTGATCTTATCTTCTCTCTTGATTCTGTGATCACCGCTGTTGGGATGGTTAATCGCGTAGAAATCATGGTCGCCTCTATTGTACTCGCTGTGCTTATTATGATTCTATTTTCAGAAAAAATTAGTCAGTTTGTCTCTGCACATCCGACAATTAAAATACTGGCCCTTTCTTTCTTAATTCTAATTGGACTTATGTTGGTTATCGAAGGACTTGGACAACACATTAATAGAGGTTATATTTATTTTGCCATGGGCTTTTCCTTGGCAGTGGAATTATTAAATATGAAAACAAGGGCAAGTGAATCATGAGTCGTAGTGAGAATACCGCTTTAGTTTTGACCGGTGGGGGAGCACGCGGCGCCTACCAAGCTGGCGTTCTTCGCGCTGTACAAGAAATATACTCGAAACAGGGAGGCGGCAATCCCTTTGGGATTGTTACCGGCGTGAGTGCGGGGGCTATCAATGCCGCCTTTTGGGCTGCCAACGCCCATCAAATTGAAGAGGGTGTCATTCGTTTAGTAAAATTGTGGGAAAGCGTACGCTTTGAACAAGTATTTAAATCTGATATTTTCTCTATGAGCTCCATCGCCACACGGCTCATGCTTGATGTCTCCACCGGCGCCCTGAGTGGCCAGCACATTGCCCGCTCTTTACTGAATACAAAACCACTAAAGGCCCTGATTAAAGAACATATCAACTTTGATCATATTCAAAAAAATATTGACGATAACCTTATTCGTTCACTCTCCATAACGGCCACTGACTACACAAGCTCTAACTCCATTTCTTTTATACAAGGAAAGGAACCCTTAGACCTTTGGGACCGTCGTTTGCGCAGAAGCGAAAGAGCTCTTTTAAGATCAGAGCATGTGATGGCATCAGCGGCCATTCCTCTTTTGTTTCCAGCTATAGACGTTGATGGCGTTTATTTTGGAGACGGTTGTCTGCGCAACACGGCCCCTTTAAGCCCCGCCATTCACCTTGGGGCCGAAAAACTATTTGTGGTTGGCGTACGAAAACAACCTCCCACAAGTGAAATGCTCTCATCAGCTCCAGCAAGACCAAGCGTAGGCCGGGTTATCAGTGTCATTCTTAATGCTATCCTTTTGGATGGGGTTGACTGGGATATTGAGCGCATGGATCGTATCAACCGCACACTCAGCCTTATACCTCCTGAACATAAAAACCAAACTCAGCTTAGACCCATTCAGTACTTGTGGATCAATCCATCTGAAGACATTGCACAAATGGCCATGAATGAGACATGGCGGCTTCCAAAAGTCATTCGCTACCTGTTAAATGGACTGGGGCCGATCAACCAAGCTGCTGGACTAGTCAGCTACTTACTTTTCGACCCTTCTTTTTGCGGTAGACTTGCTGAACTTGGCTACAAAGATGCCATTGCTCGACGAGCTGAAATCGAGGAGTTTTTCCTCTAGGGTGATAGCTTAATTTTTTTATCTTTTGTGTGTCGCTCCAGGGAGTACTGAATCAACCTGTCTAACAAGTCTTTATAAGACACTCCGGCGGCCTCCCACATTTTGGGATACATGCTGATTTTTGTGAAGCCGGGCAGAGTGTTGATTTCATTAATTAATAAATCACCATTCTCTTTAAGAAAAAAATCAACCCGTGCCATTCCCTCACAACACAAAACTTGATAGGCATGAATTGCCATATCTTTGACTTTTTTTGTTGTAGCTTCATCAATTTTGGCTGGAATCTCTGAATACGAGC
>Ga0066639_10001149_pt1 | contig 23640 bp, 25 predicted proteins | sample CryGeyCG2114_010_2_FD_59504 | JGI IMG/M metagenome (GOLD analysis project Ga0066639, IMG submission 59504) | Groundwater microbial communities from aquifer - Crystal Geyser CG10_big_fil_rev_8/21/14_0.10 | ecosystem: Environmental > Aquatic > Deep subsurface > Groundwater | place: USA: Utah...
CAATGCTTTAGACTTAGTTATGACTAATTTAGGTACGGTATTTGGATTTTTAGGAGAGTAGGTATGAAAGACAAAAAGATACTTATCAGTGTCGATAAAGTTTCAAAAACGTTTAAAGTTGGAACACAGGAAATTCCCGTACTCAAAGATATTTCCTTCACAATATCTCAAGGCGAATTTGTCGTTGTATTTGGCCCGTCTGGTTGCGGTAAATCAACCTTATTGCATGTTTTGCTTGGTCTTGAAAGACCTGATAGCGGTGCTGTAGTATTTAATGGCATCAAATTATATGAACTTCCCAACGATGATGATCGTTCGGATTTTCGTAAGAATAACATCGGCATGGTTTATCAGCAAGCCAATTGGGTTAAATCACAGACGGTAAGAGAGAATGTGGCCTTGCCCCTGCTTCTACTTGGACATGATGAAGAAGAAGCGATGAAGAAGGCAGCTGAATTACTTGTGTTTGTTGGTATGCAGGAATGGTCTGAATTTGTACCAACCGAGTTGTCCGGAGGACAGCAGCAACGGGTAGCGCTAGCTCGCGCCCTGATTCACGATCCTTTAGCAATTATTGCCGATGAACCGACGGGTAACTTGGATTACCAGTCTGGCATTCTCTTAATGAAGCAATTGCAGAGCCTCAATCGGGAGCATGACAAAACAGTTATCATGGTGACCCATGACCTAATGTATCTAAAATACGCCGATATCATAATTCAAATTAAGGATGGTCAGCTTGAAAATGTAGCTGCGGCTGACAAGGCTGATGAAATTATTAAAAAACTTCAATCACAGGCCGCGGTAGCTTAAAGTTATGTCAAACAATCAAACAACTCTACTATTTGCTCGAATCAACAAGTTTTTTAAAGGTGTGGGTTTTTTGTTGATAGATCTTTTTTCTATGTCGTTTCTATTGTTAGTGCGTTTGACTGATAAAATTGTGTGTAAAATTAGCAGATGGCGCTTTTTCCCCAAATTTTTGTTTAAGCTAGGCCCACCACTTAGAAAGTTTACAGGTCGTGTTTTCCATCACGATCGGACCAAAGATCCTAACATTAGTAAGGTTGCTTTGATTGATATGGCGCTCAAAAATATGGTGTTTAAGAAATCACGTTCAATCATTACGATTGGCGGTATGTCCATTGGTATTGGGGCAATCGTATTTTTGGTATCTATTGGTTATGGGGTTCAGCAGCTAGTAGTGAACAGTGTAGCGCGCCTGGAAGAACTACGTCAGGCTGATGTTACTAAACAGCCAGGCAGTCAGCTGAAAATTACCGATGAAACAATCGCCAGTATTAAAAATTCACCGCTGGTTGAATACGCCTTACCGCTAATTGCCGTGGTGGGGAGAATAAATTTCCAAAATTCAGTCACGGATATGGCGGTTTATGGAGTTACGAGCGAATATCTTAAGCAATCTGCTATTCAACCAACTCAGGGAAACATTTTTAAAAGCGATGATCAAAGTTTGGCCCAAAAAACTTCTTTGACTGCTGGAAAAGTGGCTGGCGCCACAACAGTGAATGAGGCGGCAGATGCGGAGGTGGGAGATGTGATTTCCCAAGTATTTGTGCAAATGGAGCCGGGTAGTTGGTATAGAGTGAGAAGCGCTCCCACTAGATCTGGAACAATTTTGGGTTACACAAAACGTGAAGAAGGGCAACAACTTGTATCTTTGGTTTGGGGAGATAAATATGAGGGCGGAGAAAAGTTCTTTGGAACAAACTCTGAAGGGGTGGAACTAGCTAGGTGGCTTCAAGGCTCGTTTCTACTTTGGGAAAAAGATAATTGCTCTGTTGGAGAAGAAGACTGTGAACCCGGAGGGTATCGGATTAGTCGTGACGAAAACGGCAAGCAAATTCAATCATCCGGATATTTCGCGCAAATGGAATTGTTGGTCGAAAAGGTAGCCAATCCTGGTCAAGTACTTGGCACGAGTATTGATATTAATGATTTAGTAAAAATGGGGGTTGCTTCTTCTGGAGCCGAGCTGGGAATAGCTCAACTTGCTTCGGAGTCAGCCTTGATGCAGGCATCAGTTGATAAAGTTGATCTTGGTTCCCAGGCAGTGAAGGAAGTGGTGATTAATACTGCTGGACTAACGGCGCTGGGCATTGAACCCCAGGCGGCAGTAGGCTCTGAGTTTACAATTACTTTTGTGGTACCAACCGAATTACTTGAGGATGAATCAAGAAAGATTGAATCTCAACCTGCAACTTACCGTATTATTGGCGTGGTACCGGACAACAATACTCCGTATCTATACGTACCATTTATTGATCTGAGAACTTTGGGTATCACCAATTATTCCCAGCTAAAAATTGTAACCAATGATGAGGGCTCTCTACAGAACGTACGTGATCTGACCGAATCAATGGGCTTTATCACGGTGTCTGTTGTAGACACTATTGAACAAATAGATAATTTATTTGCTTCCATTCGCTTAGTTTTGGCAGCCTTGGGATTAATTGCTTTGGTTGTTGCTGCTTTGGGGATGTTTAATACTCTGACGGTCTCACTTTTGGAAAGAACCAGAGAAGTTGGCTTACTTAAGGCAATTGGTATGAAGTCTGCCGAAGTGCGTCGTTTATTTATTACCGAGTCGCTAATTATGGGTTTCTTTGGGGGCATTGGCGGTATTATCATTGGGTTTTTGGCTGGGAAAGTTGTGAGTATAATGATTTCCGGTCTGTCCTTTTCTACACATGCCCAGTGGATTGACGTCACCTATATACCTCCATCTTTTTCTGCGCTTGTCTTTGGATTATCCTTGTTGGTTGGCATCGTGACGGGTTTATATCCGGCCAGGAGATCAAAGAAAATATCAGCACTTGATGCACTTCGCTATGAATAAACAATGAAAGCACTGCTTAGGTCTTGTGGGCTCCTGTTACTCATATTAATTTTTTTGTCTCCTTTGTGGCTTAAGCTTATCCCAATTAAAAACATTTCTGGACTGATAGGAAAATCATCGGTTGTTGATAAAGTACTATGCAACTTCTCAGTCAAGGTCAACGGACAATCTTTGATGCCTATTATCTCTGCCGGTGAAACCCTTAATTTATCTCGATGTTTTGAGATAGCTGATCTTCGAGAGGGTAGTTTGGTTACGTTTTATGAAAACGCAAGTTTACGATTTGGCATTATTCGTCACATTCTTCCCCTTGATCCACCGGTATTTAAAGTTTCAAATGAAAAAACTCCAGAACTTTTTCATGACCTACTTGCAGAAGAGATAGTGGCCATGACTAACGATATTGATACTGGTGGCTCAAAGTACCAGGCGAGTCAAGACACTGAATCATTTATCATTAAGCCCGGAGATTACATAAGTGATTTTTACTTGGCCAAAATTCCTAAAGGCATGGGTTTGGAAAACTCGAGTTTGGAAAAAACCAGCGTCTTTATTCGAAGCTCTGACAAATTTTGTGCTGCGATTCTTCCCAAACAGAAGCTAATGAACGTGGACATTGAGGTTGTAAACAACCAAACTCAAGAGAAAATTAGTTTAGAGAAAAATATTATTTTTGATACTAGTTTGAAACCAAATATTAACTGTTTAGATTTTGCTTTGAATAACAAAGAAACCTCCGGAACACTAAGTCTGAACGAGGGAAATTACCAACTTAGACTACTACTTAATCACCAAATACTAACCAGTGTTAATTTTGAGGTAAAATAATCAAGAGTTCGATATAGGTAATCACCAATGTCTTCCTTTAACTTAGGACTGTTTGATAATTTCTATTTATGTTTTGGAAGAGTTTGTATAAAGAGATATATATTGACCTGCTAATTTTTGCCAGGTTTGTGCTTTTGCCCAATTATATGAGGAATCTAATTTGTTTTTTTGTTGGCGAGCAATCTTGGTATTAACCATAACTGCCTTGGCAACCTCTTGTGGTTTACTGGCAAGAAACATATTTTTAATTTGAGGGTGACAAGTTAAATAATCATACTTAATCTGATTATTGTATACGGCGATAACTGGAATTTTCGCTAACATAGCCTCTAGAATGGCTAGATACCTGGAGACAAAAGCATATCGGTAATTTGGTAATTTTTGTTCAGCGTTTATAACCATACCCTTAAAATTAACGTCTAAATTGTGGGCGATAGCATACTTCCTAGCCTCGGTTAACTGTGGTCCATCTCCAAATACATCCAATCCCAAAGGGAAATTTTTCACATTGAGTATTTTGAGGGCCTGGAGGTAGACCATTATGCCGGAATCTTGACTTAAGCGGCCTAAATAAATAGCCCGTAAGCTTTTTGAGTTGGTAGGCTTGATTGGTTTGACGGCTCCATAAATAACAAGTTTTGGTCTAGCCAGGTACCAGGTTCGCATGAAATCTCCGACGCAAACAGTGCCTGATGACAGCCACTCGCCAAGTTTGCGCTGTAAAATTACCAACCGTCTCGGAGGATTAATTCCTTCATAACCATGGAAAGTAATGAAGACTTTTTTAAAAGGAAAGAGCAACTTAAAGGGCAGCCACCAGTAGAAAACATCATGAATGTGGATAATATCTGCATTTTTCAATAAACTTTTGTTTTGCCAAATCCACTTCCAAATTATCCACTTTTTATTTTGCCTTGAACTGTTTGATAAGGGAATTCGATAAATATTCACTCCATGATTTAACTCATGCCAGGGTAGAGCAGGATTAAATCTTTCAGTGAGAATGGTAACTTGATGATTCTTTTTAATTAATTCCCGGCTCAAGTTTGCCACATGCTTTTCTACACCTCCAATGTGTGGTGCATAGAGTCTGGTGAAAAAAAGTATGTTCATAACTTTTTGGCCAAAACAAAATAATTACTGCCACCAAACAATTTAAGTAACGTATTATCTATGGCTGTGACAAAATTACCCAGAAGGCTGATCTTTTGAATGGCTCGCATTGGCAAGCCCCATTTGAAAATAGTAAATAAATAATTGCGGAGAAGACCTTCTCTTTGTTCTATGGCTTCAACTTTTAGACCGGATTGAGTTATAAGTTTGGTTAGGCTTGTTTTTGAGTACCTTCTTATGTGTCCAACTCGCCGGTCAAATTCTGTTAACAAGCCTAATTTATATAGTGGCGCGTTAAGCGATGGTGTCGTAATGAGCATTGACGCTTTTCTTTTAAGACTTTGGCTCAGGTGCGCCAGGAGTAATTTATCGTCGTCAATATGTTCAAGAACTTCGCTGATAATGATTAAATCATATTTCTTTTTAAGCTGTTTTTGGCTGATATCACCGGAAATAAAAGTGGCGTTTTGAATTTTAAGTTTTTGCCTGGTATTTTTGGCGGCGTTGATGGCTGTTTTTGAAACATCTATGCCTGTAACCTGGTGGTTTTTATTTGCCAAGTAGAAAGATACGGATCCGACACCGCAGCCCGCATCAAGAATATTTAATTTTTGGTTAAATATATATCGATCAATAAAATCAAAAATCAAACGATAGGTAAAGTTTTTTTTGTCCGGAACGGTTGTTAAGGATTGGCTCTGACGATGGAATATCTCATACTTTGAAGAATCAATTATTTTTTTCTGCACAGCTTATTATAACTGCAAAGAAATAATAATTAACCTGTCTGGTGAGTTACTCACACAGGCTTGATGATTTAGTGCAAGCAAAATTAAATACCAAGAGTGAGTAGCATATACTAGTCAACAAAGCTAAGAGCGGTACCAACCTTATTGGCTCGGCCAGTACGACCAATCCGATGAATATAGTCTTCATATGTTTGAGGTAAATCGTAATTTATGACATGAGTCACGCTGTCTATGTCTAGGCCTCTGGAGGCAATATCGGTAGCCAGCAGAACTTGCACATAATTGTCTTTAAATTGTCTGAGCGCTCTTTGTCGTTGGCTTTGAGATTTGTTGCCATGTATTGCGGCAACTTTAAAGCCTTTCTCGAATAATGCCCGGGCTAATTTATCTAAACCAAATTTAGTTCGGCCAAACACAAGCACTTTGTCAAAGCCTTCCTTGACCAATAAATCATGGAGTGCCTCGATCTTTGATTGACCATTAAGTTTAACAATATCCTGATTCACATGGGCGGAAGATTCTTTGGCGGCCACTTTAACCTGAATGGGGTCAGTCAAGAAACTGTTAATTACATCATCAAGCTTGCTTGGCAGAGTAGCGGAAAAAAATAAAGAATGACGTTTTTGGGGTAATTTGGCGATTACGTACTTCATGACAGGGATAAAGCCCATGTCCAGCATTTGATCCACCTCATCAAGGACGATAACCGAAAAAGTATTAAAATCTATAAAGTGTCGCTTTTCCAGATCAACCAATCTGCCCGGAGTACCGATAATAAAATCCGCCCCTCTTCTGAGTGAATTAATTTGCTTGGTCATAGAGGCTCCGCCAATGCATAAACTTGAATAAAGCTCCATACCTCTGGCAAAGAGCCTGAATTCAGAATCAATTTGCACGGCGAGTTCTCGAGTTGGAGCCATAATTAGAACCCGACCAGTTTGCTGGTTACTAAGATTGTGAATTAAGGGAATCAAAAATGCCGCCGTTTTACCTGTGCCGGTACTGGCGATACCCACCACATCTTTACCAGACAAAATTAGAGGTATCACCCGGTCTTGAACGGGAGTTAAAGTTTGATAGCCTCGATCAAGGACATTGTGCATGAGTTGGGGATGAAGAGCAAAGCTGTCAAATTGATTGCTTGGAATATATGCGGATTGAGTTGATTCAACGGCAGCCTTTTTAACCAGCATAGATGGATCAAATGATCCCATCCGGCCCCTTGTTCCTCTGGAGAATCCGCTAAAACGTCTTTGGTTTCCACTCCGGAAGTTTCTATTTGAGTTCGAAAATGAACTGCGTGAACGATACATATTTACTTCTTTCTCTATGCAGTGATGTAAAAAATCAATGATTTATTCACACTACAAAGATATGTCTTGACCTTAACTTGGTCTCTTGGCTTGTTTAACAAGTCAATGAATAGGTGCAAGAGGTGAAAGACAAGAAGCGAAAAGTTTGGAAAATTTTAAGTAAAAAACAAAAGCGCTAGCTTAAACCCGTTGGCTATTTTAATTAACAGGAGTTAGTATAACACAATATCACAATAAGTACAGGTTATAAGATAATATTTACTTGCTACTCATGAGTTGGTTAAAGAATCCCCAGACTTCTTGGGCGTGTTGATTAGCTTCAACTTTTGGCCAGATATGGATAATTTTGCCAGTTTCATCTAAGGCGAAGGTCATTCTCCTTATGCCCAGAAATGTTTTGCCAAACATGGATTTCTGGCCCCAAGCTCCAAAAGCATTGATGAGCTTTTTCTCCGGATCTGACCAAAGTTTGAAGTTGAGGTGATGTTTTTGGGCAAATTTGACATGAGATTGGTAAGAATCACCACTCACACCAATCACCTGAACTCCAAGTTTTTCTAGTTCTTCATTATAATCTCTAAAACTACACGCCTCTTTAGTACATCCGGGACTATTATCTTTGGGGTAAAAATATACCACGGTGGGCTGGCCTAAAACCCGAGAAAGAGAAGTTTTTTGTCCTGATTCGTCGACAACTTCTATATTTAGCGGGGCGACATTTCCAATACTTAACATACTCTCTATTATGACACGGCTAGCTGTAAGGTAGGCTACATTGTTGCCTTGAGCTTAGATATTTTTCATATCCTCCGAATTTTACTTCAAGGTGTTGCGGTTAGGTTGCTTCCTGGGGCAAGATAATGCAATAGCCAATATGGTAGGATGGTAGCAAGGAGAAAATATGCAAAATACTTTACAAAAAAAGTTGACATTTTTATTGTTGGGGTTACTTTGTCTGAGCCTGCCCTCATTAGCTTTGGCCAAGCAAAGTCAGGTCCAAAATCAAGTTCAGGTTGAAAATGCAGGCGAAGAGTCAAATCTCCAAGTCAATACAGCTGAGGGATTAAATCAAGATCAACTTACAGAAGTTGAGGATGAAGAAAATGAGGACGAAAGTGAAATGGATGGCGCAATGGATAAAATAGTCTCTTCCGGTTCGGCTCAAAGAAATATATCTGCCAGCCAACATATGAGCACTGTGGCTGGTGAAGTTGAAAAAATATTAATGGCAAAAACCGATGTGCAAGGCGTTGGTGAGCAAGTTAGAGAAATCGCCACACAACAACAATCGGCTCAAAAGGAAATAAGAAACCAACTTGATAAACTTGAAGGACGTTTAGGTTTAACCAAGGTGTTGTTTGGTTCGGACAAACAAGCCATAAAAAATTTGAATCAGCAAATGGAACAAAACAGGTTAAGAATCGAAGCTCTGGTTAAACTGAAGGCTCAAACTAATAATCAGGCAGACCAAACCCAAATTGATAATCTGATTCAGGTTTTGACTAATCTCAATGTGGCTTTGGCCGATCAAGTCGGAGCTGAGAATCAAATTCATGGTATTTTTGGTTGGTTGACTAATCTTTTTCAAAAATTATAGAATCGCACTCAAATATGACCCGAATAGTTTTTCTCAGCTTCTTCTCAGAATCGTAAGGGAAAATTGCTTGAGTGAAAAATTGTACATAAAAGTATTATTTGTTTATGTCAAAAAAAATTAATTCTAAGTTAAAGATTATCCTGATTGTCATTGTGATCTTAATTGGCTTGGGTGCTTGGCGTTACTATAGTTTTACTCAACAGATGGCAGAGCAACGACAAGCCATGCAAATTCAAAGGCAAAAGCTGGTTGATTATTGGCAGGCTCAGGGTCTTTCGCAGGAAGAAATTGATCAAAAATTGATAGAGGAGAGATCTGCAACTTTTGAGGGTAGACAACCAAGTTTGTTTGGCAGTTTGATAAGATCAGTCAGACACACAACGGGCGGTGGGTTTAGTGGTGGCCCTGAAAGAGGGAGCCGCTAAATGAAAAAACTTCAAAATTTATTTGGCAAATATAAAGCACTGTCGTGGCCAAAGAAAATACTAATCCTTGGTGTGTTGGTTATTTTGATCTTTTTATTAGTTAAGAGATTCAGTTCCACTCAAGATAGTCCTCAATATCAATTTGCGACTGTTGAACGAGGCAAGATTGTAGACTCTGTTTCGGAAACGGGCGAAATAGTGACGAGCAATAAAGTTGATGTGGCTACCACTATCAATGGGGTTGTTAAAGAAGTTTATGTGAATAATTCCGATTGGGTCAAAAGAGGTGATAGCTTGTTTTATGTGACGAGTACCGCTACTGAAGCTGACAGGAGTCAGGCTTATGCTGCGTATCTATCTGCCAAAAATAATCTTGCGGCCGCTCAAACCAAGAAAAAAACATTAGAATCAACAATGTGGCAAGCTCATGAAACTTTTGAAAGTAAAGCTTTGGATACAGAATTGTCTGTAGATGACCCTATATTTATTGAAACTGAAAGAGATTGGCAGGCGGCTGAATCAACCTATATTAATCATGATCAAGTAATTTCTCAAAGTCAAGCTAGTTTAAACCAGGCATGGCTTGATTATCAAGCAACTTTGAATGGTCCCGTTAAGGCCACGGCTGATGGCCAAATTGCGAACTTAAGCTTGGCAGCTGGCCAATCTGTATTATCTACTGATACAGCCTTAATTATTAAAACTCAAGCTGACACCTGGGTTAAAGTTGGTTTTAATGAAAGTGATGTGATTGGTATTGAACCAGGGCAGTCAGCGCAAGTTGAGGTTGATGCTCTAAGCCAAGTCAAACTACCGGCGACTGTTCAGCGAGTTGACGAATTTGGGACTGTAGTCTCCGATGTTTCTATCTATTATGTGTATCTAAGCCTGAATGAGACTGATGTCAGAATTAGGCCTGCCATGACAGTGCAAGTTGATATTATTACTCAACAAAAAGATGATGCATTCTTGATACCTAATACGGCTATTAAAGCTTATCAAGGAGAAAAGGCTGTACAAATTTGGGATGATATTACGCAAAGTGTAATTTATCAGCCCATCCAATTAGGGGTGAAAGGAGATAGCAACTCTGAAGTAGTTTCCGGTCTAGAAGAGGGTCAGAAAATTATTATTGGTAGTAGTACCAGCGGGGCAAACTCGGGTTCCAGTGGCGGCATGATGTTTGGGGGGCAGCCCGGTAACTAATGTCTCCACCCAACAGATAATTTAAAGACATGGCAAAAAAAGCTCTTCCCCAGTCACAGCCAATTATTGAATTTAAAAACGTGCATAAGGTTTATCAGACTGGTCCAGTTAGTTATGAAGCCTTGAGGGGGATTACTTTTTCAATCAATGAGGGTGAATTTGTGGCCATCATGGGTCCTTCTGGCTCTGGTAAATCAACCACTATGAACATAATTGGGGCTTTGGATTTGGTTAGCAGCGGCCATTATTGGCTTCGGGGTAAATTAATTGATGCTTATGGCGAAGATGAATTGGCAGAAATAAGAAATCGGGAGATAGGGTTTGTGTTCCAATCATTCAATCTTTTGCCGCGTACCTCGGTTTTAAAAAATGTTGAACGACCCATGATGTATGCTCAAATTGGCAAAGCAGAGAGGAGACGAAGGGCTTTTGAATCATTGGATTTAGTTGGTTTGAAAGACAAAGCTCATAATTTGTCTAACCACATTTCTGGGGGCCAAATACAGCGTGTCGCGATTGCCAGAGCTTTAGTCATGAGACCGGCGATGATTTTGGCTGATGAACCCACAGGTAACCTAGATACCAAAACAGCCAATGAAGTGATGGATTTTTTACTTAAACTTAATCAACAAGGTCACACCATTGTCTTGATTACTCATGAGTCAGATATTGCCATGTATGCAGGTCGGGTGATTAAACTCAAAGATGGCCTGGTTGAATCAGATAGGGTGAATGGCAAATTAAAAATGAAAAAAGGCAGCTGACCAATTATGGAAATTGTAGAACTATTTTATCTGGCAGTTGAAGCTCTTAAAACTAATTTAGTCAGAACTATTCTCACTATGTTGGGTGTAATTATTGGTATAGCTTCCGTTATTATTATTGTATCTTTGGGAGAAGGAGCAACACAATCAATTGTCAGCGAAATATCTAGTTTTGGCGCCAATATATTAACTGTCCAGGCCGGACGTAATTTTCGTGGCCCCGGTGGTGGTGGGGGCAGCACAGTTGATTCGCTAACTTCCAAAGACGTTGAGGCATTAAAAAAATTACCCAATGTAGTTGAGGCTATGGGCTTGGTTAGTACAAATAAGCAGATATCTTATCAAGGTCAGGCAACTCAGTCTTCAATTAATGGTGTTGAAGCGGCATATTCGACACATCACGACCTCACTTTGGTGCAGGGATCATTCATATCTGAATCTCAAGTAGCTACTCGTTCAAAAGTGGTTGTTCTGGGCGATGAGGTTGTAACTGACTTGTTTGGTGAGGGATCGGAAGTCGTGGGTGAATCTGTCAGAATTGATGGAAAATCATTTAGGGTTATTGGGGTAGTTCAGGATAGTAGTGATGTTTATGTGCCCATTGAAACGGTTCAGAAGGTGCTTTTGACTCAAAATTATTACAACAGTATTGAGGTAATTGTCAGTGAAAGCCAGCTGGTTGAGTCAACGTCAACTGAAGTTGAAAATGCCCTACTTATCCAACACGATATTAATTTGGTTGCGGATGCCGACTTTAGTGTCCGCAGTTCCCAAGAAATGATCTCGTCGATCAGTTCAGTCACGGGGACTTTAACGGCTATGCTTTCCGGTATCGCGGCTATTTCTTTGGTGGTAGGTGGGATTGGAATCATGAATATTATGTTGGTGACGGTTACGGAACGAACCCGAGAAATTGGTTTGTTGAAGGCCATTGGTGCCAAACGTGTTCACATCTTAACCCAGTTTCTAATTGAAGCAATAGTGGTGACATTGATCGGAGGGATCATTGGCATCACTTTGGGTATCACAGTCACTTTTGTCGCAACTCAGTTTTTAAGTATTCCTTTTGTGGTGAGTGCCACTTCAATATTTTTAGCTCTTTTTGTTTCAATTGGAGTCGGTGTTATTTTTGGTTGGTATCCAGCCAAAAAAGCTGCCCAGCTTCAGCCTATTGATGCACTTCGGTATGAATAGGATTTGAGATAAATTCAATTAATAATTTTTTTACTTTTTGTGCATTTTGCCCCATGGTTTTCATAATCATTTTAAAAGTAACTGGTTGCTGATCGTTTTTCCAACAATCATAGTCTGTCACCATAGCAATTGATTGATAAGGAATTCCAATTTCATTGGCTAAAGTCACCTCAGGAATAGTAGACATATTAATTAAGTCAGCTCCCCACTTCTTGAACATCAGGGATTCGGCTCTGGTAGAAAAACGAGGACCTTCAATGGTAATTATTGTCCCGCTGGGGTGAAAAGACAGTTTGAGTTTTTTGGCCAGTTTGATCAATTGTTTTCTAAGCGTCATATCAAAGGGCTCGGCCATAGGAGTATGAACAACTTTGTCTTGATTAAAGAAAGTTAAAGGACGCTGTTTAGTAAAATCAATACACTGGTCAAGAAACACGATTTGTCCTGGTTTAAATTTTGTCTTGAGTGAACCACAGGCAGTGGTGGCTAAAATGATTTGACAGCCCAGCTTATTTAAGGCCCAGATGTTGGCCCTAAATGGAACTTGAGTGGGAGGGATATGATGGTTTAGTCCGTGACGAGCTAAAATAACCACATCATGGCCAGCTAATTGACCGGTAACTAATTTATCTGACGGAGAACCGTATGGAGTTTCAATCGACAGGTGTTTAAAGTCTTGGAGAAGTTTAGGATCATCCAAACCACTCCCGCCAATGATGCCAATTTTTTTTGGTTTATTCTGAGCCATAAGTGACTAAGCTTTTAGGACGATACTTTTTTAATTTGTGACTGCCACCTAAGAAGGGTAGATCAATAATAGTACTGATACCAACAATTTCTCCTCCCAACTTTTCTACCAGTTGGGTTGTGGCCCAAAGTGTACCACCAGTGGCAATTAAATCATCTACAACCCACACTCTTTCTCCAGGTTTAATAGTATCTTGGTGGAGAGCTAAGGTGTCAAGACCATACTCTTTTTGGTAAGACTTTTCGACAATTTGATGAGGTAATTTACCTTTCTTACGGACAATACATAAACCGGTGCCTAACTTGTATGCCATGGCTGAAGCCAGTAGGAAACCTCTGGCATCAATCGCCACCAGTTTATCGAGCTGTATATCTCCAATTTGAGTGCACATTTGATCGATGAGATCATGAAAAGTTCGTCCGTCTTCCAGTAAGGGGGTGATGTCCTTAAAATTGACACCTTTGATTGGCCAATCGGGAATTTCTCTAATTTTGGATTTGAGATCCATGGAGGCAGTATATAAACAAACTAATATGTTGAAAAGGGAGAAAGCTCATGTTGCTGTAAATCAAAACGATATGGTAAGATACGCTTAATATGGCAAATTTTGAAATCAAAGGAGGACCCAGAAGAGAAGTAATATCCTTACGTCAGGTCTGCCAAGAAGTAATTGGTTTTAAAGTCAGAGCGATTGAGACTGATATTGATGCCCAGTTTGACGAAGAGAAATTTTGGCAAATTATTCAAGCTACATTTCCAAAGGTTTTCCCGAGTAGGTATTATTGGATCTGTAATTTTGAAGTAGCAGCATTTATTGATGAGCTAAAAGCCGATCCAGACATGACTGCGGCAATTGAAAGTTTGGCTCCCGGCACCACACTGGCGGAAGGAATTATTGGCTTGATTGATGGTGAATTAACCAAAGTTATAAAAAAATACTTATTCACTAAGATCAGAATTTCTCCTCAAGATCTTGATTCGGCATGGGCAGATGTTGAACCTTTACTTGAGGATCTTAGAACTTTTTTTGCAGGAAAAATCTTGCGGCCACGAGTGGTTACTGCCTAAGTTGATATTGCCTATCTCCCAAAAAACCGGTTACTTCTGGTCGAATTAAATGTTGCTTGTTAATGGAGGCGGGATGGAGTGTGAATAAACCATATTTAGCGTTAATGGCGTCTAGAGCAGTTTGAATTTTTTCCGAGTGGTGCCAGCTGGGCAGAAGTGACATTTGCATACTGGGTTTGAGTAAATTTAAGCGTACCGCAAATCTAATAATTTTAAAGTCTTTTGGCCAGTTTGAATAAAGATGCCAAACCCAGGTAAAAAGTTCCTTGAGGTGTTCTATGGGAGATTCTAAAGTTATGTGACGGGTGAAATATTGTTTTTGTCCACTGAGCCCCAAATAAACTTGCCTACCTGCCAAACCCATTTGTCTAATTTTATCCACGACTTCGCTACAAAGATTAAACAAAACACTTTTAATTTCTAGTTCTTTGTCATAAAGTCTAAAACCAGTTATTGATCTGCCAACACTCTTCATATACGGTTGAGGTTTATCGATAAGTTGGAGGAAGTGAGGTTCCAAACCATAAGCAATTTTAAGAAGTTCCTGAGACCAAAAGGGGCCAAAAAATGTGGTTAGAGTTAGTTGGTCCAGAAAGCGAATCTGATAGGGAACGGTGACTCTCAACTGCTTTAACTTACTGGCTAATTGGTAGCCAATTCCACAAACATTTTTAAATTGAACTGAAGCTAAAATTGAATCAAGATTGTTTTGATTAATTTCCAGCAAACTACCCTTGGGAGCAATTTCGGAAGCAATCTTAGCTCTCAGACGATTTGAACCTATGCCGACGTTGGACGTCACCCAAGAACCAAGTTCCGTTTTGATTTCTTGTTGGATTTTGCAACCCAATTTTTTCACGTCTGGATATAAATGCTGGCGACAGCTAGTTACATCAATAAAAGCTTCGTCTAGAGAGTAGATAAAGACATCTGGTGAAAACTTTTCGAAAATTTGTTTGAGTCTTCGGGTAGCGTCCAGATATCGTTCAAAACTGGCTGGTATTAAACAGATGTGTGGGCAGAGCCGGCGCGCTTCCAAACTGTTGCATCCGGTTTCAATGCCCATCTGTTTGGCTTCTTTGCTGGCGGCGATAATACAGGTTCGGCCTTCATCTTTAATAACGCCAATTGGCTTATTTTGCAAATGAGGATTTTCTTGCTGGAGCATGGTGGCAAAGTACGAATTAATGTCAACGTGCAGAATGGTTTTTGACATTTTTACCTTAAAATTACTATTCCACCCAGATTTCTCTCAAGTACCAGTTTTCACTATCTCGATTAAACTCTAGCCGGTAAAGTTCTGATCCCGCTACCACGCTGTAGTAGCGTTTTTTAATCGCTCCGTCTTTGAAGTCGGAAATCAAAGTGATGCGGTCAATTTTGATTTCCCGGTTTTGCCACTTAAATTTTATGGGTTTAAACTTGGCTTTCTGATAAGAGCCGGCTACCCAAATTAGTTGATCGATTTTTTGATACATACTCCATCATAAACAAATAAAACCCGAAAGTGTCAACCATCAAATTGAGGTATAATTTGATGATGGATATAAATCAAACGTTAAAATTAACTCCTTTAACCGCAATTTCCCCAATAGATGGACGCAATCGTCACGAGCTAATGAGACTTGGTAATTACTTTAGCGAATTGGCACTTATCAGGTATCGAGTAAGAATAGAAGCTTTATATTTTATAGCCTTAAGTAATGTAGGGGTATTCCGTCAATTGAAGTCCAGAGAAAAAAAATTTCTCATCGGTTTAGCCGAATTGTTTGAGGAATCAGATGCCAAAAGAGTTAAGCAGATAGAGCGGCAGACTAATCATGATGTTAAATCTGTGGAGTATTGGATGAAAGAAAAATTGGCAGAAACTTCACTGGCTGATTTAAGTGAATTTATCCATTTTTGTTTGACTTCGGAAGATACAAATAATCTGGCGTATGGGCTAATGGTAACTGAAGCCTTAGATCAAGAATATATGCCGGAATTGAAACAACTAGTAAATATTCTGGGTAAACTGGTTAAGCAATATCGATCTATTCCTATGATGGCCAGAACTCATGGCCAGCCTGCTTCGCCCACTACCATGGGGAAGGAATTAGCCGTTTTTTATGAGCGACTGCAAAGGCAGATTGTACTCATGCCTACTTTGACAGGTAAATTAAATGGAGCAGTTGGCAATTATAATGCTCATCAAATAGCCTGCCCAAAAATTAATTGGCTTAAATTCTCCAAAGAGTTTATTGGTAGCTTGGGTTTAAAAGCAAATTTAGTCACAACTCAAATTGAACCCCATGATGTGTTGGCAGAACTGTTTCAAACGGCAGTGAGAATCAACAATATTTTAATAGGCTTAGACAGAGATATGTGGGGTTATATTTCTTTAGGTTATTTTAAACAAAATCAAAAGACCAGAGAGGTTGGTTCTTCCACCATGCCTCACAAGGTCAATCCCATTAATTTTGAAAGCAGCGAGGGGAACTTGGGTTTAGCTAATGCCATTTTCAATCACATGGCAAATAAACTGCCCATTTCCAGGTTCCAACGTGACCTTTCTGATTCAACTGTGCTGAGAAACATCGGTGTGGCCTTGGGTCATTCTATTTTGGCGTACAAAAGCACTCGCCGAGGTTTGGAAAAACTTGAAGTCAATGAGTCGGTCATGGCTTGCGAACTTGACTGCCATGCTGAACTTTTGGCCGAAGCGATCCAGGTTGTGCTTAAAAGAGAAGGCGTAGCTATGCCCTATGAGACTTTAAAAAAGTTAACCAGGGGTAAAAAAATTGTGCTCGATGATTTGCATATTTTTATTGACCAACTGTCAGTTTCAAGTCGGGTTAAGTTTAAACTTAAGCAATTAAAACCAACTGATTATCTTGGTTTGGCCAAAAAAATTGCAGATTTTACAGTATGAATTCATTAATGCCTAAAAGTTGGTATGTTTATATTTTGGAGTGTGCCGATAACACCTATTACACTGGCATCTCGCCCGATGTTGAACGAAGAATTGCGACTCATAATTTGGGCAAAGCGTCACGTTATACCAGATCAAGATTACCGGTAAAATTACTATATGTGGAAAAACATCAAGACAAATCGTCAGCCAGCAAAAGAGAGGCAGAAATAAAAAAAATGAAAAAGAATGACAAGCAGAAACTTATGAGTGTTACTCATCTTGATCTAAAATAATGGCTTTCTGTTCTGTTAGTACCTGATTTTCTGGATAAATGGTTAGGGCTTGATTAATATTCTCCAAAGCTTTTTCTGTGTTTCCCAGATGATAATAGACTGCTGCCATCTGTTGATATGACTGCCATAAGTTGGGATTGAGTTGAGCGGCTTTTTGGTAGTTTTCCAGGGCTAGTTCGAACTCACCTAAAGCGACATATGTGTTGGCCAAGTTATGATGGGCGTCGGCGTATTGTGGATTGAGTTCAATAGCTCGTTTGAAGTGGTAAATAGCCATCTCTGTGTTGCCATAGCGACCATAATAATCGCCTAAATTATTATTGTTTTGAGCACTATTTGGCGAAGTTTTGCCGGCTGCTAACCAAAGTGTATCTTGATTTTGCCAATCCTGATTGCGGATGATTGACCGACCCATGAGCAAAACGACCAATATTCCCCAACCAAAAATTGCCAGTTGGCGTCCTTCAGCGTTGTTAATTCTATCCAATACTTTGTCTAAACCCAGGGCTATCAGCACATAAATACCCAGTGTTCCCAGGTAGACGTAACGTTCGGCTACAACAGACGAAATACCAAATGGGGTTAGGGTAGGAGATAAGGCAACCACAAAGAAGCCTAGCCAGAGTGACAGCTGTCTGTTTTTAAAAAGACCATAAACAAAAAGTGCTATTAATGACAGAGTTATGGCTACCCGGACAGCAAATTTTTGTTTTGTCATATTTAAGTCTGAGTGATATAGAGTCAAGTCCTTAGGGAAAGCAATTAATTCCACATAACTTGACAGGGCCACTGGTATTTGAACTAAGGGGTTAGCCATTTCTACTTGGTTTGAATATTGCACGCTTAGACTGCCGATCCTTTGAGGAATCATGGAGACATAAATAATGATCCAAATTAATGAAATACCAAAAAACGGCAAAATTTTAGACCAGTGTTTTTTGAGGCGCTGGTAGGCAAACAGGTAACCAACCAAAATAGCCGGATAACCCATATTTTTTTCCCAGAAACCCATGCCGATAAAGAACGCCAGCAGTGACAAGCAATACTGTTTTGCACGAAATTTTTGATTGGTGGACTTGATGAAGAAAATTAATGAAATAAGCACGAAAAAACTTGAGTAGGTGGAAAAACCACCAGAGATCCAGGTGACAGACTCAGTTTGAATCGGATGAACCGCAAAAAGAGTGGCCGTAATTAAGGCCACTTTGTGATTTAACAACAATTCAATGACAAAGTAGATCAAGACGACATTGGCTAAGTGAAAGATAATATTAGTTAATCTAAAAGGCAGTGGCCATGCTCCGAAGAGTTTAAAAATCACAAACCGGCTTAAACCACTTACAGCTGCTATGGGGCTTCCTATGAGCTGATGAATATTATCGAGTCTCGGATTGAGTTGAATGGCCGCAATATCGTCTGATACAAATTCATTGTCCAAGGTATTTAGATAAACAACACCGACTAAAATACCCAACATCAAGATCATCGGCCAACGTTGTTTTATCCAAGGCCAGAAGGGTAGCTGACGGATACTAGTCTGATTTTGTTTCATTGTGTTCATTGTGCTTATTTTACACAAAATATCTGACAAAGGTTTGTTATAATGTCAATTTGCTATGGAGTATCATGCTCTCCAGATTTGTGGCTTGACCAGACGCTTACCTATTTCCCACGTGAGCAAAAAAACCAAACTAGCCAGTTTTTCTATTTTGGGTGATGTGGAGCTGGTTGATAAATTGGCTGATAATTTTGCCCTTCAACTCAAAGATAAGCGCATTGATTATGTTGTTGGTTCCGAAGTTAAGGCCGTGCCTTTATTACACGGCGTGGCTTTGCGTTTGGGTCAAAAAAGGTTTATGGTTTGTCGTAAGACCGTTAAACCGTACATGATTCAGCCAGTGATTCTCAAACCACAGTCACATTTTCCTCATCATGCCAAACAGTTAGTTTTAAATGGTAAAGATGCACAACAACTTCAAGGCAAGAGAGTAGTAATTATTGATGATGTTGTTTCAACAGGTATAACTTTGCGCATGATGAAAAAAATGATGGATAAAGTTGGAGCCGAAATAGTGGCAATAATGGTCGTGCTCAAACAGGGGGAACAGTTTGACGAAGATTTGAAATTTAGCTTTGTTGCCCAATTACCTGTGTTTAAAGCCAAAGAATAAATATATTTCCCAATTGACTCATATGCTATTTTAGGTTTACTATCACTCCTAATCAGATTAATACCCCGACATAGCCTGAGGGGAAAAAATAAGCAAAGGCAGGCCATGACTAAAAAATTAGATCGTTGTATTAGTTAGTATAAGGGGCTCTCCAAGAAGGAGAGCTTTTTTGTTTTAAGGAGGAATTATGAAGCAAGAATTAAAAGGAGATCTTCATGGTTGTGCAGGTTGTCCATATTGTGGTATTTTCCATAGTGAATGTTGTCAACTTCGGGTTCCAGGCCAGAAAAAAGAGGCTGATCCCAAGGCAGTTACAGCTATAGACGTTGATCCAACCAAATTAGCCCAAGCAGTGTTGGGTTTATCCTAGTAGTCCATCTAATAGATCTCTTGGATGTTATGGGTTAATGATTCTCGCCAGCCAGCGGAAGTAATGCGGATAAATTTGGCGTTTTTTTGTAATTGCTTAATGGAGAGTGCGTTGCAATAACTCATCCCGGAACGCAGACTACCTATAAGTTGATAAATGATGTCAGCTACCGGGCCTTTGTATTCAATCAGCGATTCAACTCCCTCCGGTACGATGGCATTTAATTGAGTGTTAATGCCCAGACGGGAAGTTCGGTCGGCTTGCGACATAAATGAAGCTGAACCCCGGTGAACTTTATAGCGTTTATTTTTGCGGACGATAATCTGACCCGGACTTTCCTCTGTGCCTGCAAACCAGCCGGCCAGCATGACGGTTGAAGCCCCGGCGGCCAAAGCCTTTGTGATATCTCCGGGATAATTTGTGCCTCCGTCAGCAATAACTTTAACATTGGTATTTCGGGCGGCTTTGACACAATCCATAATCGCCGAAAGTTGTGGTACTCCTACACCAGTAACGGTGCGGGTGGAACAAATGCCCCCTGGTCCAATGCCCACTTTAATAGCATCAACCCCAGCTTTTACTAAATCACGGGCTCCCTGGCCTGTAGCCACATTACCGCCAATGATTTGAGCTGTGGGAAATTTTTTCCTTAATGATCGAATAGCGGATAGTGATGCCTGATTTTGACCGTGAGCGACATCTACCACCAAAACATCTGCTCCTGCTTTGAGTAAAGCTTCGGCTCTTTCTAGATAGTCTCCTACAACACCAACTGCCGCTCCGCATCTAAGCCGGCCCTTACTATCTTTGGTAGCTTGAGGATATTGTTCGGAGTTTTCAATAGATTTGGCCGTGATTAAATGTCTCAATTTGCCCCTGTTATCAATAATTGGCAGTTTTTCAATCTTGTATTTGGCAAAAATTTGTCTTGCCTCCTCCGGCGTAATGCTGGATTTAGCCGTAATCAGCTTGGATAAAGGAGTCATAATTTGATCAACAGTTTTACTCAGATCGGTTTCAAAAATAATATCTCTTCGGCAAACAATACCTAGCAAATTTTTATCGTTGTCGATCACCAAATAACTGGAAATGGAGTTGGTAGTGATCTTGCTGACAATATAACGCAGGGTTTTATCCGGTTTAACCGTGTAGGGATTGTCAATTAAAAAACCTTCAAAGCGAGTCACCGCTTCAACTTCTTTAACCTGGTCTTCAATGCTCATAAAACGGTGAATGATGCCCAGTCCCCCGGCTCTGGCCATAGCGATAGCCATTTTAGACTCAGTGACCGTATCCATATTGGCACTAATAAGAGGAATTTGGAGCTTGATTTTTTTGGTCAGCTCAGTTTGTGTTTGAGTATCAGCTCGGTGTCTGACCTTGGAACGCAGTGGAGTTAACAGTACGTCATCATAAGTTAGAGCTAAAGGGATTTTCTGAGGCATAAATTCCTATCTTTTTTTGTTTGGTTTACTGATGGTTTGAGTTCTATTTGGTCCGACTGAAACATATTTGATGGGTACTTTTAAGTATTTTTGGATAAACTCGATATAATTTCTGCAGGCCAGAGGTAGATGAGAGTAGGATTTAATTTTTGTTAAGTCGTCTGACCAACCGGGAAAGACTTGGTATTGAGGCCGGCCGGTTTTTTTTATGCCTGTGGCAACTTTCACCTGCTTCAAACCAGACAAGACATCTAATTTGGTGAGAATAATTTCATCAGTTCCACTTAGCTTATTAGCCAACTGGATCATGGTCAAATCCAACCACCCGCATCGTCTGGGTCGGCCAGAAACAGTGCCATACTCGTGTCCTTTGTCTCTGAGGTGTTGGCCGCGGAAACCACTTAATTCTGTTGGAAAAGGTCCATTCCCAACTCTGGTAGTGTAAGCCTTAACAATTCCCATAACTTTAAGCTTCATGGGTGGTAAGCCAATGTCTGGTAGCGCAGATGAGGCCAGCGTGTGGTAAGCCACAGTATAAGGGTATGAACCAAAAACAAAATCGAGATAGAAACCTTGGGCAGATTCGAGTAAGAAGCTTTTGGTTGTTAAATGATCAAGGGTATATGCGGCCACATCCATGACAAAAGGTTTAAGGATTTGGCCATATTTAAGATACTCATGCAAAATTTTGGTCAGAGAAAGTGGAAATGCTTGATTGTAAGTTTTTTCAACTCTCTTTTTTTTAAGAGACCACACCGCTTTCAGCTTTTCTTCAAGCACGTGTGGGCTCATTAAATCTTGAATGCGAATGCCGGCCCGATTGGTTCTATCTTCATAACAAAAACCAATGCCCAGTTTAAGTGAGCCGGTTTTTGACTTACCTTTGGCAGCTTCGGAACTGGCATCCAACAATTGATGGTAGGGCATCACCACATGACATCTGGGGTCTATGCCTAGTTGAAGTTTGATTCCCAAGTCTCTAACCATGCCGATCTCTTTAATAAGAATTTTGGGATTAATCACTACCGCTTGGGCAATCAAAGCTAATTTTTGATGTAGAACCGCAGACGGCATGACTGACATATGCAGAGTTTGATTTTTGGCTACAACTGTATGGCCGGCGTTGTTGCCGCCATTAAAACGAATTGATACATCGTGCCTATTACCCAGAAAGTCAACAAATTTTCCTTTGCCTTCATCTCCCCACTGCAAACCAGTGATTAAAGTTAATCGAGGCATAACTAATCCTTAAGTAAACTAATACGCTTTCATTATCTATCGGACAGTATGAATTAGGTCAAAGCCAATTAAAGTAAGTCTATCAGAACAAACTAATTTTGGCTTGGTCAAAAATCAGATCCAGTTTAGGTTTAAGCTTGCAAAAATGGAGATTACTGAGTGTATAATTGTGACGATGAAATGGTTAAAATCTGTTGTTTTTAGCGCTGCCATGTTGTTGGCTGTTTTGATTTTGAGTCTGGTGGTAGCGAAACCCAGCTTAAGTCAGGGTGTGGGTCCGATTTACTATTTTTACGGTCAAGGTTGTTCTCATTGTGCTCAAGTGGATGAAATTTTTTCCAAGAATGGTTGGTGGGAAGAGTATCCGATTGAAAAGAAGGAAATTTATACCAATCGAGACAATGTGCTCTTTTTTAATCAACTACTTGATGAACTCAATTATCCCAAACTTAACAGAGGCATACCAACCATGGTGATCGGTGACCAAGTTTTGTCTGGCGATCAACCGATTATTGATGAATTTAAACAGTTGGCCGATGCATATTTGTCCAAACAAGCAGAATCTGATCTAACTCAAAATTCGCCTCAGGAAGACTTGGCACAAGCCGAAGTTAGTGTGGTACCAACAGATGAAATAGCTCAAGTCATGCCTTTGGAATTCCCAAAAGATTCAAATACCGGTTCCGGATTAACTTTGGCGGCGGTTATAGGCGGTAGTTTAGTAGATGCAGTCAATCCTTGTGCTTTTGCCGTTTTAATTATTTTGATGGCGACTGTTATGGTAGGTGGAGATAGAAAAAGAGCCTTCATTTCTGGGTTAGCTTTTTCTACTTCTGTTTTTATCTCTTACCTACTAATGGGGCTTGGTTTATATCAAGCCTTAAGCATTGGTGGTTTATCTGGAGTATTTTTTAAGGTGGTGGGATGGCTGGCAGTTATTTTGGCTCTCATGAATTTTAAAGATTACTTTTGGTACGGCAAGGGTTTTCTTATGGAAGTTCCACAGGCTTGGCGACCAAAAATGAAAGCCCTCATCCGTTCTGTGACAAGTCCAATGGGTGCTTTCGCGGTGGGTTTTATGGTGAGTTTGATTTTGCTGCCTTGCACCAGTGGTCCCTATGTTGTTATTTTGGGTATGCTGGCCAAAAATACCCAGCCGGTTCAAGCTGTTTTATATTTGATTTTATATAACTTGATTTTTATTTCACCCATGGTTTTGATTTCTTTGGCAGTTTATAAAGGTTTTAAACCAGAGGTAGCCGAAACTATCCGTCAAAGACACTTAAAGAATCTCCACTTAGTGGCAGGTGTAGTTTTGTTGGCTATGGGCATATTAGTATTGGCCGGAGGGATTTAATTTCAGC
>Ga0066639_10001151_pt1 | contig 23608 bp, 27 predicted proteins | sample CryGeyCG2114_010_2_FD_59504 | JGI IMG/M metagenome (GOLD analysis project Ga0066639, IMG submission 59504) | Groundwater microbial communities from aquifer - Crystal Geyser CG10_big_fil_rev_8/21/14_0.10 | ecosystem: Environmental > Aquatic > Deep subsurface > Groundwater | place: USA: Utah...
TTGATTTTTGCCTCACCTTTTTTGCGAGTAAGCGCGTACAATAGAATTCGCTTTACTCGGCGAAACCATCTGGATATGGGATTTTCTTATATCAAGTATTTCAATGACAATCACCCATATCCATTTTTTAGGCCTCTTTATTCAGGATTTGTCTCCTATATTCGAGGTAATCCAGATACTGTCTGGCAGATTCAAGAAAGAGACAGAAAGAGGTTGGCAGATGGAGATAGGTGGGGACCAGAAAATGGTTCTCCTGATTTCAGGGTGTTGAGATCTCACATGGAGAGCAACGATACTTACTTGCGTTTTGGGGTGAGAGTCAGTCCTGAAGAAGTTGGACCCTTCCTGGAGGTGGGCAAGAAATACCTTTTTATAGTAGAGCCGTCTTTTTTGCGTCAGGACGGTGAATTTATCGGCTATGGATTGAATTTGACATTTTTAACCAAAAAAACACTGCTGAAAGCGGGGGCTAGCTATGGTTATGACGAGAGGGGTCTAGCCAAGGATTACTTTACAGCAGAAATTAAAACTCAACACTTGATTGCAGAGGGCGTCTCAAGGTTTAACCTTGACTTCTATGCCGATATATTGGCAAAGCTTGTCGGGACTGACCAAGAAGGCTCTCTGTGGTTGAAAGTTTGTTTTTGAAAATAAAAGCTGGTAGAGGGAATAGTCTCCTTGCTACCAGCTTTTTACTTTTTTATGCATATTTATTTTTTATCTTCAATTTTGTATCCCACATCCCTTATGGTATGAAGAAGTTTTTTATCAAACTTACCATCTATTTTCTTTCGTAAGTGGCTGATATAAACATCTACTATATTTGAGTCTTCAGTATAATCAAATCCCCAAACATGTTCCTTGAGCATAGTTCTAGTACAGACAAATCCTGGTCTTCTCATCATGTAATCTAGTATTCTATATTCTTTTTGAGATAAATTTATGGTTTTCTCTTGTCGATAAACCTCATGAGACACTGTGTCTAGAATCAAATCACCGACCCGCAAAATATCTTCTTTCATTATCTTTTCTCTTCGAAGTAGGGCTCGGATTCTTGCAATTAATTCGTCTATGGAAAACGGTTTAGTGAGATAATCATCCGCTCCGGCATCAAGACATTTTATTTTTGTTTCAGGGTCATCTTTTTTTGATAGAATTATGATTGGTGTGTTTATGCAATTTTTTCTTATTTTTTGACACACCTCAAGACCGCCTATTCCGGGTACAATAAGATTTAGAATAATAAGGTCATAACTGTTTATCTCTGCTTTTTCTAGAGCCATTTTGCCATCATGAACTAATTCAGCCGTAAAGTAATTTTGCTCTAGTTTTTTTCTGATCAATTCTGCTGCATCCTTTTCATTTTCTATAATCAATATAGTCATATATTATTATTTTAAGAATAATAATATATTATACTTAATATTATAGCACATAAATAATTGAAAAAATAAAGTTATTCTGCTAAGATAAAGTTTATTATTATAAATTAGCTAAAATATGCCATTATCAATTGGAATCGTTGGTCTTCCTAATGTAGGAAAATCAACTCTATTTAATGCTTTGACAAAAAAACAAGCTGAGGCTTCAAATTATCCTTTTTGCACGATTGACCCAAATGTAGGAGTAGTTAAAGTGCCGGACGAGAGACTGGAAAGATTAGCTGAAATTTCTGAGCCCAAGCAAATCATTCCGACTATAATAGAGTTTACAGATATAGCGGGGTTAGTTAAGGGCGCGCACAAGGGCGAAGGCTTGGGTAATAAATTTTTGTCACACATAAGAGAATGTGATGCGATTTGTGAGGTTGTGAGAAATTTTGAAAATAATGACATTATCCATGTTCATAACAAAATTGATCCTGAGGATGACAAGAGCACTATCAACTTGGAACTTATTTTTGCCGATTTAGAGACAGTCGGAAAAAGATTGGAAAAAGTTTCCAAAGAAGCAAAAAGAGGAGATAAAGTTATTTTAAAATTAGAAGATATTTTAAAGAGAATAAAAGAATCTTTAGAAAATGAAAAAGGAGCCAGAGAAGTGGGCTTGAGCGATGAAGAAAAATTATTAATTAAAGATTTGAATCTGCTTACTTTGAAACCAATTATTTATGTTTTGAATCAAGAAATAAAAGAGATAGAAATTGGAAAAAATTGGGACGGAGAAATCTTGGCTTTGAACATAAAACAAGAAGAAGAGATAGTATCACTAGGAGAGGCTGAACAAAAAGAGTACATAGAAGAGTTGGGGTTAGAGCAAAGCGGGCTTGATAAACTTATCAAAGCTTCATATAAACTTCTAGGACTTCTAACATTTTTTACAACCGGTGAAGACGAAACTCGCGCTTGGACAGTAAAGATAGGTGCCAAAGCTCCTCAAGCTGCCGGGGTAATTCATACTGATTTTGAAAAAGGTTTTATTCGAGCTGAAGTTATAAATTGGAAAAAATTTATAGAATCAGATGGTGAAGTACAGGCGCGAGAAAAAGGATTAATTCGAACCGAAGGAAAGGATTATATTATGCAGGACGGGGACGTGTGTAATTTTCTTGTTAATAAATAAATAGGTTTGTTTTTTGTAGTCTCGTGGAGCGAAGAGAAAGAGATATTTGCCACTTTTGTTTAATAAATAGTTTTATTTTTGAAGAATTAAGATTTCCCGCCAAACCCTTTGTCCTTCTCTGCCGTATATAATTGTATTTCTATTAGTTAGTTTAATATTTTTATTATTACGTAAATTTTCGAGGATAGGATTCACTATTTTGAATCCGTATAAATTTGGATTCATTTGATATGAAGTGCGAAGCAAGGGCAAAACCATTACTACTTTTCCATTTAGTTTTAATACTTTTTTAAATTCAAACAAAGCATCTGAATACAATTTTTCCAATTCTTTTATTGTTTTTTGAATATTAACCTTGCCTCTTTGTGGCCCCAAATATGGTTCAGTGACTATTGCATCAATTGAATTTAATTTCAAAATTTTTGAAAGCTCTGTCGCAGATTCTTTGTATATTTTATAGCTCGTATTTTGTGACTCGTATTTCTCTTTTATCCATTCTAAATTTTGCTTCGTGTCTTCTGTGGCTTTTTCTGAAATATCAGAGCCTATTAAATTTTTATAGCCCATAAGCATAGCTTCAGTGAGAATCGTGCCTGAGCCGCAGAATGGATCAAGGATGACCTCACCCCCTCCCCCTCCTTGGTAAGGAGAGGGGGAAAGAGAGAGGTTGATCATGATTTGAGCCAGTTTGGGAGGAAGCATACCAGATTGGTCATCGCGAGCTGGCCTACCATAATCTCTTTTTGAAAGTTCTTTGAAGGGTTGAACGGATAGTGTTTGGCCGACCAGAAAGCGAGATTCGCGAATCTCGCTTTCTATGATAATTATTTCAATTCCATTTCGAAGTAGTTTGTTTTGCTCAACAACAACGCTTGATAAAGTTTTTTCTCGACTAGTCACGAAACGACAGCTGATATTTTTTTCGCGCAAATATTTTTTTATTTCCATACCAAGTTTTTTTGTGTTGAATTGGCCTTTACCAAAAAAAGAAATTCCGAAGTGAAATTTTCCTTCCTTGGGGTTAAGAATTTTTTTTATATTTTCTAGGAGATTATTTCTGTTTGAGCTTTCTAATATTTTTCCAATCTTGATAGTTCCGCCAAGCTTTTTGATAGCATCCTGAGAATTAAATTCATTTTCTATTTCCATTATTAAAATATCTTTGTTTATAATTTCAAAATTTTTAGCATCATAAAAAACCGAAATAATTTCAGCAGTTGATAGAGTTGGATTTGTGCCTAGTTGAAAAAAGTATTTCATATGAGTAGACTAGCATTTTTGCTAGCCAATTTAATGGGCAGGCAAATTGCAATCATTTGAATTTAATTTTTTATGTATAGATAAATACTGATATCTTTTTTCGTAGGTTTACTTACTTTAATTGGTTTCCACTCAGGAATTGGAAAAGCATAGGAAATAATTTTTGTGCCTGGCCTAAGTTCTTTCTCAAATTTTTCCTTCAGTTTAATAATTTCATTACTTCCTTTGCTAAAATAATATATGGCATCTGTATTTGATAAATTTGTTTTATATATATTCCTTAGCTTAAATGTTAGATTTTTATTTTTGTAAAAAATTTTTTTAATTCTACAAAACAAATATAATGGGTATGCCAATTCAATGCCAACAATTTTTGAGTCAGGAAAATGCTTTGATAGATAAAAACTTAGAATGCCAGTTCCGCTTCCTAATTCAAAAAATATTTCGTTTGGTTTCAAATCAGAAATTTCTCTTATCCTTTTTAAGTCTTTTTTGCGGGTTGGCACCCAGGGAGCCAATGAAAGCGAGGCTAGCGCAAAAGGAAATAGTAAAACTATGAGAAGTAAGACTATAATGTTTAGCATATACCTTAACTTTATCAGTACTTTTTAAATCTTGCAATTTTTTATTTTTTGTGATAGGGTTTAGATACATTGAAATCTAAATTAACATACCTTCCCAAAGCTTTTTCGAAAGCCATCCCGGCAAAACCGGGAAAGGTATTCTCAAAAATCCCTAAAATTACGAGAATATCTGGGATTTTTTGTTTTTATAAGAATTAAGCTATAATTAAAATAATAAATAATATGTCAAAGAAAAAATCATCAGAAATTCCTCATTATGAATTGCTTTACATCATTTCCAACAAATTTACCGAGGAAGAAACAAAGCCGATTATTGAAAAGGTAAACAAGGTTATTGAGCGAAATCAAGGCAAAATTACTTTTCAAGAAGAATGGGGCAAAAAAAAATTAGCCTATTCTATAGAGAATTTCATTTATGGTTACTATGTTTTAGTTGAATATGATTTGCCTGGAGAAAGCGCAGCTAAAGTGAACAAAGAGCTTAAAATGTCTAATGAAATCTTGCGTCATCAAATCGTGGCCAAAACATTTAAAACCAAAGAAGAAAGAGAAACTGAAAAAAAACAAAAAGAAGAGAGAATAGTTAAAGAGAAGGAAGAAGAAAGAAAAGAGGAAGAAGAAAAAATTATACCTGTAAAACAAAAGCAGGATGTAAACATGGAGGATTTGGACGCTAAACTTGATAAAATATTAGACACCGACGATTTGCTATAAATAATATTCTAATTATTAATTGTATCTATATTTGGAGGGGTGTAGATAAATTAAATCTATGAATTTAAACAAAGCAATGATTATCGGCAATTTAACCCGAGATCCAGAAGTAAAAAGCACTCCAAGTGGGACTTCTGTTACCACCTTTAGTGTTGCCACTAATCTTATTTGGACAGACCAATCTGGTCAGAAACAAGAAAAGGTAGAATTTCACAATATAGTAGCCTGGAGAAAGTTGGCTGAAATTTGCGGTCAATATTTGAAAAAAGGATCAAAGGTTTACATCGAAGGTAGATTGCGAACCAGAGATTGGATGGGTCAGGATGGCGTGAAAAGATATCGAACAGAAATAATTACAGAAAATATGATCATGCTTGATCGAGCTGGCGGAACTGGATCAAATGTTTCAAGCGGAAATGTGCCTCCAGTGCCATCAGATGAACCAGTGATTGATATAAATGAGCCTTTGTCTGATGGGTCAGTATCTTCCCAAGATAATGATGATGAAGAAGAAATAAAAGTTGAAAATATCCCCTTTTAACGTTATCCCGCTAAAGGTGGGACTCGCAACAGCGAATGCGACAACCCACCTGCAATGCAAGCTTGCGAGCGGGCAGGCATGCGAATATTATTATTAAATAAATTATGTCAAACCAACAAGCAAAAAAAGAAAAAACATGTTATTTTTGTGTGAATGATATTCAGGAAGTAGACTACAAAGATATACAGTTATTGCAAAAATTCATAAATACCTACAAGAAAATTCTACCTAAAAAAAGGACAGGCGTTTGTTCTTGGCATCAAAGAAAATTAGCCATAGCCATCAAAAGATCAAGGGTTATGGCCTTGCTTCCTTTTGTAAGGTAATTATTTTCACATAACACGTAACACAAATAATTAGATTTAACATAGATTGCTACATGTTTTATGTTGTGTGTTATATGATTTATGCTTAGTATAAATGAAATAAAAATAGGCAAAGTTATCCAAGTAAATAACGAGCCTTATGTAATACTCAAAACTGATCATCACAAGATGGGTCGGGGCGGAGCTGTTCTCAAAGTGAAGCTCAAAAATCTTATAAATGGCAATATGCTTGATAAGACTTTTCAAGGAAATGACAAAGCAGAAACGGCTGATACAGAAAAGAAAAAAGCCAATTATATGTACAAGGACGAGAATAATGCAAACTTCATGGACTCGGAAACCTATGAACAGTTTACTTTACCTCTTGATACAATTGGTGATAAAATCAAATTTATGAAAGACGGAACCGATGTAGATATTTTGTATTTTCAAGGTAATCCAGTAGCCATAGACCTTCCGATCAAAGTTGAGCTCAAAGTCACCAGCGCACCTCCAGGAGTAAAAGGAAACTCAGCTGGAAACGTAATGAAACAAGTAGAGCTAGAAACCGGTGCGACAATTTCCACTCCACTTTTTGTAAACGAAGGGGACGTGATAAGAATAAATACAGATACGGAAGAATATGTAGAGAGAGTTTAAGTCAATTACAAATTACGAATTGGTAATCACAAATAAAAAATCCGCACGTGACAAATCGCGTGCGTATTTTTATATTTTATTGTATATTAGTTCGCAGTTTTAAATTCGTTGCCACAAAAAAAGAGCCCCAGGGTCGTTTCGACGGCCCTGGGGCTAAAATGGTCTTTGTGAGCAGAGAAGCCATAACCCCCGCCTTTCAAAGCGGTGTTTGCAAGTTCCCTTGCCTGGGAGTCGAACCCAAATGGCTTAGGTTAGCCAACCTCACGCCCTGCTCGGCTGCGTTACCTCCCTTTGCGCGGCGACACTCGCGGCCGGTGACTTGCACTTTAGTTGTTGGTGTTGCCACTCTCGACCTTATCCCAAAGAAATAATATGTCGTTTATTTTAATTTGTCAATAGTTTTTTTGTTATTTTTTGTTTATTTATTTAATATTAGCAAAAATAAAAAGAGCGATATTGTATGGCACGGCTCTTTTTATTTGAATTGAATAAGAATGGAAATAATTGGATTTTTAGAGAAATGTTGGATATTTATTCTTCCACTTCCCTTGCTTTTACTTCTGATAATATTTTTTTTCTGATTTCTTTCATAAGTTTTTTGTCAGCGCGTAAGAATCTTTTGGCATTTTCTCGCCCTACGCCAAGCTTTATGTCTTCTGTGTCTGTACTGCCAGGAAAAGTATAAGAATTTCCAGATTTACTGATAACTTCGTAAACTACACCAGTATCCAACAGATCGCCGGAGAGGGAAATTCCTTCATTATACATAATATCAAATTCACAGGTTCTGAATGGAGCCGCAACTTTGTTTTTTACAATTTTGCATTTTACTCGGTTGCCAATTATTTTGTCGCCTTGCTTGATTTGAGCAGATCGCCTGACTTCAATTCGGACAGAAGAGTAAAATTTCAAAGCATTTCCGCCGGTAGTAGTTTCTGGGTTGCCAAAAAAGACTCCGATTTTGTGTCTGATTTGATTTATAAAAATTACTACGGTTTTAGTTTTAGAAATCGTTCCGGTTAGCTTTCGGAGTGCTTGGCTCATGAGTCGAGCCTGAAGACCCATGTGTGAGTCGCCCATGTCACCCTCTATTTCTTTTTGCGGTACAAGTGCAGCTACACTATCTATCACTATTACATCGACTGCATTTGACCTAACAAGCGTTTCTACTATTTCCAGAGCCTGTTCGCCTGTGTCTGGTTGAGAGATAAGCATCTCTTTTATATTTACTCCGATGCGAGTCGCATATTCAGGATCCAAAGCATGCTCAGCATCTACAAAAGCAGCAATACCGCCAAGTTTTTGTACTTCAGATACAATGTGTTGAGCTAGGGTGGTTTTTCCTGATGCTTCAGGTCCAAATATTTCAATAATCCTTCCTCTAGGTACACCATTAATTCCCAAGGCAATATCAAGTGATAAACAGCCAGTAGGAACAGCATCTATATCTGTTTTTCTAGCCTCACCGAATTTCATAATCGCTCCTTCGCCAAATTTTGTTTTTATTTGCTCCATGGCAGCCATAGCTGCTTGGAATCTTTCGCTTTGCTCTTCTTTTTTGTTTTTTTCATCAGACATATTTATAAAATTAATAATTAAAAAAAGAGGACATTTCCTCCCTTGCTTTTATACATTAAACTATTTTTTAAAAATATACAATAGATTAATTATATCCTTTTACCATTATAGTCTTAATTTGCTCATTTTTTCTGCTATATTTTTTTTGAGCAGTTATATAAATAGTGTTTAACCCATATTTTAAGCCGAGTTCTTTGCTAAAGGATCCATCGGATTCAATCAAAATTTGTTCCCCATTAATTATTACTTCAGCACCAGGTTCAGTACGCCCGTTAATATTAACAAAGTTATCTGCCGTAGTAGTGTTATTGTTGGGGTTCATGATGGATAATTCGGGCGGAGAAAAAACATTTTTTAAAGAATAGCCAAGATAAGTCAAACAAATAATTAGAGCTAAAGCAATGATTGTGTTTTTTATTATTTTAGGAAAAGAAAGAAAGTAATGAGCTTTTGGTATTTTTTTGGAAAATAGATTTTTATTTTTTTCATTTTCTTTTTTTTCATTTCCGTCACTGTATGCCTCTATTAAAGTATCTGTATCAAGCCCCAAAAACAATGAATATTCCTTTAGAAAACTTTTGCCATAAACGCCTTTTGGCAGTTTTTCTGTGTTTCCTTCTTCTAAAGCTTTTAGATATTTGGCATTAATTCCAGTTTCCAAGGATGCCTTCTCTAAGCTTATTTTTTTATTTTCTCTAGTTTTTTTTAGCTCTTCGCCAATAATATCCAAGCTTAATAAAATTTTATTTATAGTAAAAGACATTTATTTTAAATTTAATGACCAATTAGACGTTGCCCACAATCCATTTTTTCCTGCATCAATATTTAAAGCAGTAAAGATAAAGGTTATTATAGCATAACTGGTAAAAACAATAACCAGGCCCACAACAGCCCCAGTGATTGCTTGTTTTCCTTTTGTGACTCTTTCGCTTGATCCGCCAGAAATTAGAAACAAAACTCCGCCATAAACAAAAGCCAAAAGAGACAAGGACCCAACAAGACCTAAAATTATCTGTGCTAATTTAAATAAAATTGTTACCATATCATCTAATTGACAACTCCCATCCTTTATACAGCTGATACCACTCAAGAGGCTTTGAGCAGAAGCAGTTTTTGCAAACAAAAAATATATAATTAGAGATAGGGGAGCTAAACGCTTGATAGTTTTTTTGTTTATTTTCATAAATTTATATTATTCGTTTATAGTTTGTTGAACCTTTTTCGCACCATTGGCTATTATATTGTCTATTCCGTCTTCGCCAGAATTTACTTTTTCAATCATTTCAACCATGATTGCTTCAGCTGAATTTGCATTATTGCCTTTGTACCAGCTTCTGGCGGTTAATAATTGATCTGCAAAGGCTGACATTTCTTCATCCTCTATTTGTTTTTCTACTAGGCTTCGAAGAGCGGTTGGTTTTTTGGTTTTTTTTAAATAGCTGTCGGCTTGTTCTTCTTTGGCTATAAATTGGATAAAGTCCCAAGCTTCATTGATATTTTTTCCTTTATTTGAAGCTACTTCGACCCAGTAGTTAGCAAAATTTACGCTTGGATTATATTCAATTTGTGGCAGTTTGGCTATAGCAAAATTTAATTTTGGATTTTCTGCTTTTATCTGTGGCAACATATATGAATATCCAAACATGATAGCCAGTTTTTCATGGATAAACATGTCTAATGAGTTTTCCAAAGTATTGTTCCAGCAGTATACCTCTTTGGCTGGGTTGGCAAAGTCAGTGTAAAATCTGAGAGCGTCTAGGCCGGGCACAACGTTTGCGTCTTTGAATCCGACCGGAGTAGCGTGAAACAGGACTCTGCCATTTGATAGCATGTCAGTTCCGTTTTGCATCATTAGCGTTGATAATATATCGGTAGATCTGGTGATATTTTCTCCACCGCCCAAACCTACACCAGATTGAATAATTTGTCCTTTACTATTTTGTTTTGTTAGTTTTTTTACATTTTGCTGGAATTCTTTGTTCCAAAATTCAGGAGGATTTATAATTCCGGCATTATTAAAAAGGTCTTTATTGTAAAGCATTACTAAAGTGTCTACTGATAAAGGAAGACCAAAAATTCTTTCTTCTGTTTTTTTGGTCTTTGGATTTTGTGTTTTCAAAATTACATCTCCTGGAACCACGTCTATATAATCTTTTTTGAGCTGTTTTATAGTGATACTATTGTAAGTTCTTTTTTCAGGAACAACCTCTTTTTTTATAGACCCCTGTATTATGGGATAGACCATGGTTATTTGATCCGGCATGGGAGCAATAAAACTTTTGCTTTCATATTTTTCCATCCAAGTATTATGAATAGAAAATATGTCAGGACCTCTATCTTCTGCAAAAGCTTCAATCAATTCTTGTTCAAATTCTTCATAACGAAGCTTTTTGTAGTTTATAGTCACAAAAGGATGTTGTTCTTTATATTTGCTTATTATTTCTGAAAAAGCATCAGAATCATCCCAAACCCGCCAATAATTCAAAGTAACAGGCTTCATGGCTTCCTGAACGCTTTTTGGGGTACATTTACATCCAAATCCGGAAAACATTATAAATATAAACACAAGAAAAAGAATGGTTATTTTTTTGGGTAGCTTCGGCATAGAATTTAAGAAAATATTATTTAATTTTGAAGTTAATCTTGATGATATTATAACACAAAAATACAAAAAAATAAAAACATTATTTTAAGAATATCAAGTATTGAGTTATTCAACCCTTGGTCTATATTGCAGAGCCTCGGCAATGTGGCCGGAAGCAATATTTTTAGCTTGCGCTAGATCAGCGATTGTACGAGAAAGTTTAAGAATTCGAAAATACCCTCTAGCCGATAAGTGCATTTGTTCTACAGCATTTTTTAGCAACTGTCTAGATGTATTATCAACCTGGCAGAACATTTTTGTAGCTTCAGAAGTCATTTCTGAGTTAGTGATAAAGGGAGAATTTTTAAATCTTTCTTTTTGAACAAATCTTGCTTTCATTATTCTTTCTTTGATAGTTTTTGAATCTTCGCCGGTTGAATCTTCTGAAAGTTTTTCAAAATTTATTCTTGGTACTTCAATATGTAGGTCAATGCGATCTAGGATAGGTCCCGATATTTTTTTCTTGTAGTTGGAAATTTGCACAGGAGAGCAGATGCAAGCCTTTTCGGGATCCCCTAAAAATCCGCAAGGACAAGGGTTCATAGCTGAAACTAAAACAAATTTAGCCGGAAAGCTTAGATTCCCAGCCGCTCTACTGACATGAACTATGCCGTCTTCCAGAGGCTGTCTAAGATTCTCTAGAACTTGTCTAGGAAATTCTCCAAACTCATCCAAGAATAGCACCCCTCTATGCGCCATGGATATTTCTCCTGGCCTTGGCCAAGTACCTCCTCCGACTAGAGCCACGCCAGATGCAGTATGGTGGGGAGAACGGAAAGGGCGACTGGTTATGAGAGCTGTTTCTTGGGACAAGTGTCCAGCCACGCTATAAATTTTTGTAATTTCTAAAGCTTCTTCCAGAGTAAGATCAGGCAGGATTGAAGGCAGGGTGCGGGCGATTAAGGTTTTTCCTGAGCCCGGAGGACCGCTCATGAGGATATTGTGAGCTCCCGCGGCTGCTATTTCCATAGCGCGCTTTACATGTTCTTGACCTTTAATGTGTTTCATATCAAAAAGAATTTTTTCATTTGAAAAATCAAATTTGCTTTCCGGAGCTGGCTCTATCAACCCCCTTTTTTCTAGGTGCTGGGCGAGTTCACTTAAATTTTTTATTCCAATCACTTCTAGGTTTTCTACTAATTTAGCTTCAAAGGCATTTTCCTTTGGCACAAATAAAGTTTTTATTTTTTTATTTTTTGCTTCAAGAGCAATCGGCAAGACCCCGTTTATTGGACGTAAATTTCCGTTCAGAGCCAGTTCACCCACAAAAAGCATTTTTTCAATTTCATCTTGAATGATGATTCTTTCTGTCATAGCCAAAATACTGACAGCAATTGGCAAGTCATAGCTAGGTCCGTATTTTTTTAAATCAGCGGGAGCTAGATTCACGATAACTTTCCGTTTAGGGAAGGAAAATCCAGAGTTTTTAATAGCTCCCCTGACTCTTTCTCTGGACTCTGACACGGCCGCATCAGGTAGTCCTACTACCGCAAAAGCTCCCAATGGTCCGCTTGTTGTATCAGCTTCCACCTCTACTAAGTGGGCATCAAGCCCGACAACTGCGGCTGATAATATTTTTGAACTCATAAAATTTAATTCCAAAATTCTTTACTGAAGTTTGAATATTTAATTATGTCTCCTGCTCTTTTTTTAATTATGTTTTCTCCTGTTTCTTCAGATGGTTTTAAATAGATTGTTTTTGACCCCTTTATATAACATCCAGGCAATTTACAACCTTCTCGCAATAGACTTTCGCCTAGATGCCAATCAGCAACAATACAATACTTTTCACTTATTGTTTCTACATATTTACAAACCATTTTATAATCGTCTTTTTTATTCTTTTTTAAATATTTTAAAGCTTGCTTAATAGTTTTTTCATTTCCTCGAACAATATCTCTTTCGGTGCTTATATAACAAAAGTTAGTAATATCAAAATAAGAGAAAATATTTATTACAAAATAGCTACCAATTAAAAAAATAATTATTAGTGTATAGAAGGTTAAATTATCTTTTGAAAAATTTTGCATATTAATATTCTACAATTCTTTTTAAAATTACATCATCAGCTTCATAGCACTCTTGTTCGCTTAAATTTCTGCCTTCTTGGTATTGGATGGCATGGCAGGTTTCATGAATGATAATAGCGGCAGTTTGGGCTAAAAATCCGCTATGGGCCGTACTGATATCTATTTCTCTGCCGGATGATTTATAAAAACAACCTCCCCCAAATCCTCCGCAAGAAAGATTGGGGTTTATAATTTTTACATTTGAACATAATTTATCGTATTCATCTGGAGAAGTAAGCTTTAGTATTTTAATAGCTTCTTTAATATTAGAGTTGCTTAATTCAGTGAAGGAAGGTTTGATTTTTATATAGCAACTATTTGAAAAATCAATATAAAAAAAGTATCTATAAATAAAAAAACCGATGATTAAAATTAAAATGGAAATTTTAACAATCTTTTTAAGCATTTATTTTTTATATTTAAACAAAGATAAGGCTAAATAATAAATCGGTCCTAAAGAAAAATAAACTATTTTTGTCCAACTCGGAGCATGCATGCAATTGCAAATCGGCAGCCCAGGATAAATACTAGTAGCGATATTGTGAACATTGAAATAATGATAAAAAATAGTTTCCGCCAGAATTAGTAGAATCCAATAAATAATTAAAAAAAATATAAATTTTTGAAGTTTGGTTTTGAAGATTTTTTCAAAAAGTAAAAATAATAAATACACAAAAAATAAACCGATTGACCAAGAAAAAAATAAATACAAACTGTATCCAAAAATAGAAAGAAAATTTTGGTTATAAGAGTATTGCCCCCTTGATATAAGAAGCCAAACAAAAGAAATAATGGTTGCTACAACCAAGAAATAAAGCTCTTTGTCTTTTTTTCCAAAAATCAAAAAACTCAAAAGAAAAATATAAAAAAGGATTAGCGCAATATCCATATTTTTGTTTAAATATACAATTTGTCATTCCCGCGAAAGCGGGAATCTCGGCTTCTTTTGCTCATCTCCTGGATTCCCGCTTTCGCGGGAATGACAGAATTTTTTTAATTTTCAATGGTTGTTCCATTGTATTTTTTTCCATCAAAAAAACTTTTTAGATTATTTAGTTTCTGGCCGTTCATGATAATAACCTTAAGTTTCAATTGTTGGGCTTTTCTAGAGGCTATCGGATCAAACGGCTTAGATGTTCCCGGAATCCATTTATCGCCCACAATTTTTCTAAATTCTTTCCAATTTATATTTTGAATTTTTTCAGCTGTTTTATATTTTTTTGGATCGCGTGTATAAACGTAGTCTATATTGGAGAGATTGATAACAGTCTTTATTTTATAGTGTTGAGCAATCATGGTGGCTACGTAATCAGTAGACCAACCCGGCTTCCAACCTCCGCCAACAATGATATTGTTTTTACTTCTTGTTTGTATGGTTGGGTTTTTGATAATTTCTGGATGAGCATGATCAAGAAAAATTATTTTTACTAGCCGGGCATTGAGTCGAGAAGAATATATTCCCAGCCAATCTAGGTCATAATTCGGCACAGCCACAATTTTTCTGGCCGCATCTTGGTATTTTCGAGCAGTTGTCCCGCCACCCGCAATAATAAAAAATTTCTTGCCTTTTTTTGTTTGAGAGATTATTAGTTGTCTTAATTTTTTTAAATATTGCCAATTTACGCCCTTTGGGGGAGCAATTAATGATCCACCCAGAGAAATGATAAAAGTTTCTTTTTTCATAAAATAATTAATTTAGTTATTATTATAACTTTATCATTTTTTGAGGTGTTTTACAAAAAAGAAAACAAACCAGATAAGGTTTGTTTTTATTTGTGCAGGTGTTGGGACTCCCCGCCTGCCATCGCTACGCTCAAGCGTTGCGGGCAGGGAACCCACTAAATTTTTTTGTGCAGGTGGAGAGACTCGAACTCTCACGGATTTCACCAATTTGCCTGAGTCATAAAAGATCGATGGACGGGCAAAATATATTTTATCTAATTGTAATATGTTTGATCCTGGTGGGGATGGAGAGACTCGAACTCTCACGGATTGCTCCACTTGGTCCTAAGCCAAGCGTGTATACCAATTTCACCACATCCCCAAAAGTGGTAGACAAATATATTATTTCTATATGTTGGAATATACCATTTGCCTAATATTATTATTTTTATCCTAAAAAATGCAAAATGTCAAACCAATATAATTAAATATAAAATTATGTTATAATAGAAATAAGATAAATAAGATAAATAAAAAAATAATAAGATAAAATTTTTATATTATTTTATTATTTTATTTTTAAAATTTATGACAGAGAAAAAAAATCAATTAAATGAAGCAGAAGAAGGAAAAGTTTGTGCAATACTCGCTTATCTATTAGTTGGTCTTGTTTGGTATTTTGCAGACGAAAAAATGAAAAAAAACAATTTTGTTAAACACCACGTAAAACAAGGTTTGGTGCTATTAATCGCAAGTATAGCTGGAAACATCGTTTTAACAATGTCTTTTATTTTTGTTTGGTTGACACCTGTGTGGGGCCTAGCAATGCTTGCTTTGGTTGTAATTGGAATAATTAATGCAACAAACGGAGATAAAAAAGAACTGCCTATAATCGGACAATTCGGAAAAATATTTAAATTTTAATATACCCACTAATCAAAAGATTAAATTTCGTCTTATTCAATTGTAAGTCAATTTTAGTCTTATAATCATTATGAGTAAATTTATTAAATTCTTTAATGAACTTAATAATAAAAATGTTCCCCAAGTAGGCGGAAAAAATGCTTCTTTGGGAGAAATGTATGGAAAGCTGACCTCAAAGGGAGTGAGGGTGCCAAATGGTTTTGCTACCACAGCTTATGCCTATGAGTATTTCATGGAAAAAGCTGGACTCAAGAAAAAAATCAGAAAAATTTTGAAAGGTCTTAATACTCATAATGTAAATGATTTAATGAAGCGTGGCGCTGAAGTGAGAAAGGTAATTTTGGCAGCTGAATTTCCACAAGACCTAGAAGAAGCTATTGTTGAAGCTTACAAACAATTGTCAAAAGATTATAAAACTGAAAATTTGGCTGTGGCAGTTCGTTCTTCAGCAACTGCGGAAGATTTGCCAGATGCCTCTTTTGCTGGTCAGCAAGAAACATTCCTTAATATAAAAGGTGAAAAATATATATTGGAAGCCGTAAAAAAATGCATTGCTTCCCTGTTTACCAATCGAGCTATTTCTTATCGCGTAGACAAGGGTTTTGATCATTTCAAAATTGCTTTATCTGCTGGAGTTCAAAAAATGATAAGAAGTGATTTGGCTGCTTCCGGCGTAATGTTTTCGATTGATACTGAATCGGGGTTTGAAAATGTGGTACTTATTAATTCAATTTATGGATTAGGTGAAAATATTGTACAGGGGAGAGTAAATCCAGATGAATTTTATGTATTTAAGCCCACAAAAGCCATCATCTCCCGTTCCATTGGTCACAAAGGAGTAAAAATGATTTACAACAATGATCCAAGCAGACCGACAAAAAATATAAACGTAAGCGCAATAGATCAAAAAAAGCAGTCAATTACTGATCTACAAGTAAAAAAACTTGCTGAGTGGGCGATGATCATTCATGAGCACTATAAGCGGCCCATGGACATGGAATGGGCGCTAGACGGACAAGATAATCAGCTGTACATAATACAGGCTCGTCCGGAAACCGTACAAAGTATGCGAGATGTGAACGTACTAGAAGAGTACAAAATTGAAAAACGAGGCAAGATTATTATAAGTGGTCAAAGCGTAGGAAACAGAATAGGTTCTGGTATAGCGAATCGGATAATGGAAATAAAAGATATTTCCAAATTTAAGCCAGGTCAAATTCTGATAACTGATATGACCGATCCTGATTGGGAGCCGATTATGAAAATAGCTTCTGCGATCGTCACTGACAAGGGGGGTAGAACTTGTCATGCTGCCATTGTATCTCGTGAACTTGGCATCCCTTGCGTAGTTGGCACAGAAAAAGTAAGCCAAAAGATAAAAACAGGAAAAAAAGTAACAGTTAGTTGCGCTGAAGGAGAAGAAGGTTATGTTTACGAAGGATTGATTCCTTTTAAAATTAATAAAACAAATATCAAAAACTTGGGCAAGCCAAAAACCAAAATCATGATGAATGTAGGCGAGCCCGATCAGGCATTTTTATCTTCCTTTATTCCAAATGATGGCGTGGGGTTAGCTCGACTTGAATTTATTATCAATAATTCTATTAAAGCACATCCTTTGGCTCTCATAAATTATGCCAAGCAAGATGTGAAAGTAAAAAAGCAAATTGATAAAATTACCGAAGGCTACGTTGATAAAAAGAAATTCTTTGTAGATAAACTTGCTGAGGGGGTAGCTATGATCGCAGCTGCTTTTTATCCAAAAGATGTGATAGTCCGTTTGTCTGATTTCAAATCAAACGAATATGCCAACTTGATTGGCGGGCGCGCTTATGAACCAGTAGAGTCAAATCCGATGATTGGTTGGCGAGGAGCAAATCGTTATTATACTCCAAAATTTTTGCCAGCCTTTGAGCTAGAATGTAAAGCTCTTCGCAAAGTTCGTGATGAAATGGGCCTTGTTAATATGAAAATTATGGTTCCGTTTTGTAGAACTATAGAAGAGGGAAAAAATGTTTTGGCTATTATGGAAAAGAACGGACTCAAACGTGGTAAAAACGGACTAGAAGTTTATGTGATGGCAGAGATACCAACCAATATAATCTTGGCTGATGAATTTGCCAAAATTTTTGATGGCTTTTCAATTGGATCAAATGACTTAACTCAACTTACTCTAGGAATTGATCGTGATGCAGGAGGAACTCTAGATGTGGCTGGTGCATCAAACGAAAAAAATGAATCAGTAAAAACTTTGATCAAATATTTAATTGAAGCCGGAAAAGAAACAGGTAGAAAAGTCGGAATCTGCGGGCAAGCCCCATCTGATTTTCCTGATTTTGCCCAGTTTTTGGTGGAATTAGGAATTGATAGCATTTCTCTGATTCCAGATACAGTGATCAAGACGACAATGGCAGTTCTTCAAACTGAAAAGAAAAAGAAAAGAAAATAAGATTTTAACAAAAGGCAAATATATACTATTTGCCTTTTGTATTTATATATTTATGAAAAATGAATCTAACCCTTTTTTGAATTATTCATATAAACTAATTATACACAAAAATCCTGAGACGGTTTTTCAATATTTAATTGCCCCCAAAAAAATAAAGTCATGGTACATTATACCTAATTTAAATACAAAGAATTTTCTTAATGTAGAATATTTAGATAAACAGAAAGAGATTGGAACTGGAACAAAATTTATTCAAAGCACTAAATTAGAAAAACCAAAAAAAGATTTAAAAAACTCTAATGAAAAGTATTATTCAATACAAACAATGAAAGGTATTATATTAGAGTATGATCCGCCTAATATTTTATCTATAGAATCAATCGAGGAAGAAAACAATAATAAAACAATACAAAAAACACATTATAAATTAAAAAAAATTAATAGAAGTACCGAAATTATTATCACCATTAAAACATACTATAAATATAATATAAAAATTCAGTCTAGTATAAAAATTTATAATTTTTTTATAAATATAATTTCTTTACCTTTTTATTTAATAATTTATTTTTTTAAAAATGTTTTTTTATTAATGACAAAAAGCACAATTGCTAGTAATACAAATTTAATCTATGATAATCTAAAAAAAACTGCTGAAAAAGAATAAAAAATATTAATAGCTCGGAAAAATAGTTATTTAGTTTGTCTAGTTAATATAAAAACCTCGGAGTGAAAATTTCCGAGGTTTTTGTAAGGTATATTATTTTTCTGATTTGTTTTGTAAGTCAGTCAAAGCTTGCTCAGCTAGTTTCATGTATTGTTTTGGGTATCTGTATAATTGATTATGCCCGCCCTTCACTGAATAGAATCCATCAAGTTGATCGGTGTTAGCAACTTTTTGCATTCGTTTTATGGGAAATGCTTTATCATCTACTCCAGTTATTATGGAGATATTTATACCTTGAGCTTTTAAATTTTTTAGCATCTCACCAATTTGAACACTAGATAAATCTTTTACTTCAGCTAGGGCTCGTAGAGGGTTATCTTTTAAATATGTGCTTTTTTTAGCTTTCGGTTCTTTGTTAATTGCATCTTTGATTTGTTCTGATAAAAATCTAGCGCTCATACCTAGAAATGAGTCTTTTCCAACCATTCCAGCAGGAGCCACCAGAACTATATTTCTAAACTTTTTAGGATCCATAGTAGCAGCAATGATAGCGTTCGCACATCCTTCTGATTGGGCAATCAAATCAGCCTTTTCTATCTTTTTTTGTTCAAGAATTGATAAGATTGAAGTTGCTTTTCTGAGCTCCTCTTTTGGATATTTGTGTTTATACCATTCATCTACTGCGCCACCTTTTCTTGGGTGATCTAGCGTGACCACTCTTCTGTTGGTTTCATATAAAGTTTCTATAGCTTCGGTAATTGTGCTAGTTGGTCGACCCCATCCTTGAGCGAAAAAAATAGGCACTTCAGTTTTTGGATTTTCGGGTTTCAGATCAAAAATTTTCCCATCATCAAATTCTTCGACTTCAGCGATTTCTTCAAAAGATTTTTTTGTATTTTGAGTAGGCTGGTTCAAGTTGTTTAGTGGATTTTCTATTCCCATATTATTTTTTATTTAAAAAGTTTTTTGAGTGGTTTTCGAAAAAAATAAACCAAGATACTCATGCCCACGATAGTGACTATTAAAATTGTGATAGGATTCATATCAACTGTCAGTTGGTCACCGAAAAGATTGAGAATAAAAATATTTGGAATGAATCCAATAAAAGAAACCCAAAAATATGTTCTGAATTTCATCTTGGTAACTGAAGCCGCAAATGAAACTACATCATTTGGTAAAATAATCGGAATCACTCGACAAACAAGAAGAGCGGTTTTTCCTTTTCTGGAAATAAATTTGTCATAGCGATTTAGATCATTTTTATTTACTATTTTTTCTACAAAGGGTCGCCCGTAGGTTCTTCCTAGATAAAACACCAAACTACTTCCGAGCATAGTTCCGATAAAAGAATAAAGTGTTCCCACAGTAATTCCATAAGCATATCCACCAGCAATTGTAAAAACTGGTCCAGGAATGACAAATATTATTACTTGAAGAAATTGGAGCAGGATTAATACTAGGGGGCCAAAAATTCCGAAGCTAAAAATAAAAATCTTTACAGCTTCGGGGTCGGAATAAATCAGCTTGAGCTCGTCTCTATATATGACAGCAACAATCGTCATTACAATAATAATAAATAGATAGCCGTAAAATATTTTTTGGCTTTTGAAGTTTATTTTGGATCTTAGATTCATAGTTTAGTTTTTCCCTCTACAAACGTAACAGTGCTCTGCCCATGGCTCTTCTTCTAAAAATTTTTCAGGAACATCAGTTCCGCAAGTTGGGCATTTTCCATAGCTTCCATTTTTTATTCGAAGGAGAGCGTTTTCAATTCTTTCCAAAATATCTTCATAAACAGATTTTAAAGAATCTTCCAAAATATCTTCGGCGGCATCATGGGCAATATCATCAAGATCCGGATTGTCCATCGGTTTTTCCGGCTTGTTGATTTTGTCCAGTTTTTCCTGCACCTCCGCTTTTTCCTTTTCCAATCTGGCTTTGATTTTTTGTAAAAATTCTTCGTTTAGCATATTATTTTATAAATAAATCATAAAAAATTTCTGCCAATACATCAATTAATATCAGTGAAACAATAATTATAGAAATAATAGATAATAGCTTATAAGATTTTTTAGATTTTTCTATATTTTTATTAAATATATAATTTAGAAATGAAATATACAGTATAGTTGGAATTAATGAAACAATGATAACAGTAATTACTCCAACGTCTTTATAAATTTCAAGAGCTGTAAAAACAAGAACAAGAAATATTATAGATACAAAAATTGTCAAAATAACATCAGATGCTTTTACTTTTTTATCTTTGTCCATGAATTTATTATATCATTTTAATGTTAGATTGCAATCTCCTTATTATAATTGCTTATTTTTTTGTGTTATTATACTATTATAAAGTAATCAAAAATTATTATGAATAGAGTCAGGAAACCCCCTTGTAAAAAATATAAAATTAATTTAAAATTAATAAGGTAAATATTAAAAATAATTTTATGAATGAAAACATAATAGATCCCCATTCTAGTTTAATTGATGAATCAATTAAACACGTGAAGTATCCCGACAGACCAGATTCTCAAGAAGTAGAAAAAGTAGCATCAAGATTAGAAAAGGATGTAGAGTCAGGGTTTAGGGGCGGGGCTAATTTTATTGAACAACGTGGTTATCAAATTGCAGAGGAAACAATTAAAATGTTTGAACAAGTTGTTGAGGAAAATAATGCGTCTTTGCTAAAAGATACCGTTTATGAAAACTGGGAAGTGGAAGATTGTAAAGCTGTTTTGGACAGTATTAATCTTAAAAAATACGAATCAAGCATGCCGGAAGAATTTAAAAAATTGTATTCTCCCGCAGAGGGAATATCAGCGGCAGAACGATTAGTAGAAAATAATAGTGGGGAATGGCTGATGGAATTAAATGATGATAACTACAATAAAGTAGTGGAAACAATAAAATGGGCAAGAAGAATTATTTCCGGCGTGTGCATGATATTAAAAAAAATTATTGATAAAGATCCTTCAGTAGATCCCATTAAAAACAAATATTATAAAGATTGGTCCGAGGAAGATATTAAAAATTTTTTTGACATATTAATGGAGGGGCAAGAAAAATTAAAGAATGATCAGGATGATTATGATTATGATAATGAATAAATAATAAAATAATATAAACAATAATAATTTACCTAAACGGATGAAGATTAAGAATATTACAGCAGGTAAAAAAAATAAAAAAGAGGGCATTCGTAGCTAGGAAGCCCTTTTTTTGTTTTGAAAAAATTATTTTAGTTCTAGATTACAATCTGCAATTAGCTTTTGCCAGGGCGTGAATTTTTTTTGCTTTGCTTTATAATACCCCGCCATAGCAATCATGACAGCATTGTCTGTTGTATATTCCATTTTAGGAATTAGGAATTTGGAATTAGGAAGCAGGGCATTTATTTTTTCTTTCATTTGTTTGCGAAGCTCTTGATTGGCTGACACTCCGCCCGCTAGCATTATGGTTTTTGCTTTGTATTTTTTAGCTGCTTTTATGGTTTTATGTATCAAAACGTCTATCACAGCTTGTTGAAATTCATAACAAATTTCTGATTTTAGATTTCTGATTTCAGATTTAGAAAGTTTTTGGAGTTCATATAGTAAAGCGGTTTTCAGTCCAGAAAAAGAAAAATCAAAATTATTTGAGTTTATCATCGGACGAGGCAGAACAATTTTGGATTTTGGATTTTGGATTTTGGATTTATTTAGAATTTCAGATTTAGAATTTAGAAATTTTGCAGCTTCAGCTGAAACAACAGGACCTCCCGGATAGCCGATGTTCATGAGCTTAGCTGCTTTATCAAAAGCTTCACCGGCTGCATCATCGCGTGTTTCGCCAATAGTTTCAAATTTACCGATCCCTTTCATCAGAACTAGCATGGTATGACCGCCAGATACCGTAAGGATTAAAGCTGGCCAGCCTCCGCCAAGGCTACGGCTGGTAAAAAATTTATAATTATCTATAAAGTTGGCATAGATATGTCCTTCTATGTGGTTCACACTGACCACGGGAATATCCCATGAGTAGGCTAATGTTTTGGCAGTTTCTACTCCAGTAATGAGAGACGTAATCAGTCCCGGACCAGTAGCTACGGCAATTACATCTATTTTTTTCTTTGTGGGAATGCAAGATTTTGCGTTCTTACGCTTGATGCCAGCTTCAACTAGCGCTTCGTTTATAACCGGCAGGATATTCAAAACATGCTCGCGCGCTGCCACCTCCGGCACTACGCCGCCGTATTTTTTATGTATATCAATTTGCGAAGAAACTATATTTGATCGTATGAACACAAGATCTTGTGTTCTTACTTTTTTTACTTCTATGACAGAAGCAGCAGTTTCATCACAACTTGTCTCAATTCCCAAGATTAACATATTGACAAATACTAATAATTAATTTATACTATTTTTAGTATAGCCTATGCTAAAAGTTTGTAAAGTTATAAAGTTTTAAAGTAAAATTTGGGAAAATCGACTTTAAAACTTTATAACTTTTTACTTTTAGCTAAAATGGTCCCTTTCCGCCCAGGGCGGACAGGCGCCTAAAGTTAATGTTTAAAAGTATTATTTATAATATTTAGTGGTTAGCTTGTCCGCCTTTGGCGGAGACATCAGGTTTTTCAGCCAAAGGCTGACCAGCCTCTGGCTGGCATCTTTATAAAATTATTTGGTTTATATATTTAATGCAAAGTAAAATTGACAATTCGATTTATATTGGATTTACAGAGAATTTAAAAAGAAGAATTAGCGAACACAATCAGGGCAAAACAAAATCAATAAAACATAAAATTCCATTTTTGTTAAAATATTTTGAAGTATACCCAAACAAAACAGTTGCCAGAAAAAGAGAATTAGAATTAAAAAATAATAGTTTTAGAAAAAAAGAATTATTTGAGAGATTGAAATTGCATTAAAAGCATTTCACCAAGACGGTCCCTTCGTCTAATGGTTAGGACATCAGGTTTTCATCCTGAAAACAGGGGTTCAATTC
>Ga0066639_10001153_pt1 | contig 23600 bp, 33 predicted proteins | sample CryGeyCG2114_010_2_FD_59504 | JGI IMG/M metagenome (GOLD analysis project Ga0066639, IMG submission 59504) | Groundwater microbial communities from aquifer - Crystal Geyser CG10_big_fil_rev_8/21/14_0.10 | ecosystem: Environmental > Aquatic > Deep subsurface > Groundwater | place: USA: Utah...
ACCCTTATCTTAGGCCTTGCACCCCACACCTCTGCTGCTATTGTAGGGAGAATATTGGGGTTTTCAAAGACTCAAGGATATTACGCACATCCCTTATTTCATGCAGCTCATAGGCGGGATCTTGATGGGGATGAAGCGTGTGTTATCCTATTGATGGATGCTTTGTTAAATTTCTCAAGAAAATTTCTCCCTGCCCATAGAGGTTCAACACAAGATGCTCCCTTGGTCATAACCTCTAAATTGATTCCTGCTGAAGTTGATGATATGGTCTTTGATATGGATGTTTGCTGGAAATACCCTTTGGAATTTTATGAAGCTTGCCTCGAATACAAAAATCCTTGGGATGTTAAAATAAATCAAATAAGCAGCAAGATGAAAACAGAACACCCTTATACCGGGATGGGGTTTACACATGATACTTCAGATATGAATGCAGGTGTAAAATGTTCTGCGTACAAAACTTTACCTACTATGCAAGAAAAACTCAAAGGGCAGATGGATCTTGCTGAGAAAATAAGGGCTGTTGATTCTGAAGAGGTTGCCCGTATGGTCATAGAGAAGCATTTTCTCAAAGATATTAAAGGAAATCTAAGAAAATTTTCAATGCAACAATTTAGGTGTGTTGGGTGTAATGAAAAGTATAGGAGGCCTCCTCTAATCGGCAAATGCTTAAAATGCGGCGGAAGAATCATATTTACAATCTCAGAGGGGTCTGTTGTCAAATACTTAGAACCTTCTGTAAGTTTGGCTGAGAAATATAATGTTCCTATCTATTTGAAGCAGACACTAGAACTAACCCGGAGGAGAATTGAAGGGGTTTTTGGAAAGGAGAAGGAAAAACAGGAAGGGCTTGGTAAATGGTTTGGTTAAAAAAATATCTTGAACTCTTCATATTCTTTTTTTGTTGATGTATATTTAATCTCAACTTTTTCTACTTTTGCCCCTTCAGGTCCTTTTTTGCAGAATTCAATCAATATTTCTAGGTCTTGTTTTTTACCTTCTGCTATTATCTCAACTTTTCCATCTTCTGTGTTTTTAACAAAACCAACTAAATTTAAAGAATCAGCAAGTTTTTTAGTGTTCGCCCTGAAGAAAACTCCTTGTACATCCCCAGATATCTTTATATGCGTCCTTACTCTATCAGCAGACATTGTGCATGAGGTATATTTTCTATATATATTATATTCTCTTTTTGGATAATCTTGTTTTTTATAAGAAAGTTTGTTGTTTTTTCTCCCGCAGCATTTATTATATAGGCAGTCTTTAAAAGTTTTTTTAAATTATCATCATCTAATTCTTTTCCTTTGTAGAATTTAGAGGACAAATCTAACTGCCTATCCTTTTCTTTAAATTTTTTTCCGAGAAGTTCTTTATCACAAACTGCAATAATCTTTCTTCCATCTCTTGCTCTGTGGATATTAGTAATCATATTTGTTTAATCGCTTTTTTTGAACCGCATGCCATGCACCTGATGAATGTTACCCCTCCTTCTTTTATTATTTTTGTGTCGGGTTTTCCACATTCATGACAGAGGACAAATTCATATGCAAATTTCCTTATTTTTTCATTTATCTTATTTGCAGGAACTTTAGCGCCGATCATCACTGAGCCGCTTTTTTTCATTTCTCCAGGGGCAGCAATCTCTTTCAAAACAAATTTAAGCATCTGTTCTGGCTTACGACCAAAGATACCTGCGATCTGCACAAAGTTGCTTAAGATTGTTTTATTCCCTTGTAAGTGTCCTTTGATTTTTGGTATTTCAAAACGCTCTTTCTCTAATGCTACCTGGGGCATCTCTTTTTTTGCTTTTTCCAAAAGTTTTTCATAATCCATGACTGTTTAGAATCAAGGGTGTTTTATAAAGTTAATTGTTTTAGAGTGTGCCCAAAATCTCGTTTTGCTCGGGTTAACATCAGGTTCGCTTTTTGATTTATTGCTGACAACTGACGTCTCCTGGATAGAGCGTCCCCCCTGTCAGTGTTTATTATTCTGTAAATAAATCTCACAAAAGGGAGGCTAACCTTCATTTGGGACACGCCCATTGTTTTAGAAGACTTTAAATAACACAATTCGTTTTTATCTTATATGAAAGGCGCTGTAATTGTTTCAAAAGGGCTGGAAGAAACTGCTAGCCTTGAGATTAAAGAGCTGATTGGAGGAACCCCTTTATCAAAAGAACGAGTTGTTATTTTTGATATTAAAAAATTAGAAGATTTATGCACGTTATGTTATAAAACTCAGTCAGCTTCAAGAGTTTTATTATTACTTGATAATTTTAAATCAAAGGATATTCTTGAGGTAATTGAAGAAAAAATTAATGATTTGGATATTAAGAAATGGAATAAAGGAACTTTTTCAGTTGAATGCGAACGATTTGGCAGCCATGATTTTAATAGTGTTGATGTTGAAAGAGCAGTTTCTGATCTGATTTTTTCTAAAACTCAACAAAAGGTAAATTTAAAAAATCCAGACACTACATTTTTTGTTTTTATCTATAATGATGACTGTTATTTAGGGGTTGATCTCGCAGGTTTTGATTTAAGTAAGAGGGAATATCGAATTTTTATTCATCCTACATCTTTAAAAGGAAACCTTGCTTATGCTATGTTGAGGGAAGCAGATTACAAAAAAGAAGATTTAATAGTTGATCCATTTTGCAGTTCAGGGGAAATTCCTATTGAGGCTGCTTTGTTCAAAACTGGAAGATCTCCAAATTATTATAGGAAAGATAAATTTGCATTTTTAAAATTTATCAACTTTGATTTTAGTAAATCTGACAAACTTATAAGGGAGGGTACAGACCGAACAATTTTTGGGTATAGCAGCCTCTTGAAATATGTTAAATCTTCCCAAAAAAATGCTAAAATCGCAGGAATCAACAAAGAGATAAATTTTTCCAAAATTGCTGTTGATTGGCTCGACATAAAATTTAAAGATACGGCAGTTGATAAGATTGTGGGACTGTTTCCTTCGTATTCCGTCCGAAGAGCTCAGAAAGACATTGACAAAACGTATGCAGAACTTTTTAATCGCGCTGCTATTATCCTGAATTCTGAGGGGAAGATATGCGCTGCTTTGCGGAATAAGATTCCTGAAGAGGTATACAAAAGGGAAGGATTTTGTTTGGTGAAGGAGAAAGAGATGTTTTCAGGAGAGCAAAAATATCATATTTTCATTTTTGAAAAACAAAAACCTTAAAAACCCCTTATTATTCTTAAATAGGTGTAGGGTGAGAACTTAGCTAACGGTTTTTACCGAGGAAAGTCCTCCCACTTCAAAAGGCTGCTTGTGTAATGCAAGCTTCAGAAATGGAGGGCAACTGCTCAGAAACGATACCGCTGCAGACGAGGATGAAATTCGCGAAGGTCTTGGTGACAGGACTGAGTTCCGGAAGACGTTGTCTGGAGAATGGATGAAACGGCAAGTCCCAGTTGGTGCAAGTTGGAATTATCCTAACGCTTAGTTAAATGCTAAGGAAGGCTACCGCAGCAAAATGCTGTATAAAGGGCCTTACAGAAGGAGGCTTACTCTTGCCCTACATTTTATTTAAAAATGTCAGACAAAAAAATAAGAATGCCCAGCAGTACAGCTGGAATCACCCAATATTTTGATGATTATAAAAGCAAGATTAGATTCAAGCCAGGATCAATCATAGTTCTTATAATCATAATTATTGTCGTTATGATACTTCTTCAGATATACGGTTCTCGTGTTTTAGGTTAAAATGATACCCGGAATGAATCCTCGGATGATGAAGCAAGCCATGAAAAAGATGGGTATGGCTCAGGAAGATATAGATGCAACTGAAGTTATCATCAGATGCCCTGATAAAGAGATAGTTATAACAGAGCCTGCTGTAGCTAAAATAAAAGCGATGGGTAGTGAACAATTTACTGTTTCTGGTAATGTTCATGAGCGTGAGCTTGAGACAATACCAGTTATAGATGAAGAGGATATCAAGACAGTAGCTGAACAAGCTAATGTGGATGAAGAAAAGGCTAGAGATGCACTTGAATCTGCAGAAGGGGATATCGCAAAAGCAATTCTTGAACTAAAAGGGGAATAAGCAAAACTTTTTATAATAATCTTTTATTCTTTGTATTATGCTTAAGTTTTATAATACTTTAGGAAGGAAAAAGCAGGAATTCAGGTCTATCAAAAAAGGACAGGTAACTATGTACACCTGCGGGCCTACTGTATATTGGCTTCAACATATAGGGAACATGAGGGCATATGTTTTTGCTGATGTTCTAAAGAGGGTGTTGATGTTTAATGATTATAGGGTAAAACATGTTATAAACATAACTGATGTGGGGCATCTCACTTCAGACGCAGACACAGGGGAAGATAAGATAGAAAAGGCTGCGAAGAAAGAGGGCAAGAGTGCGCAGGATATAGCTGAATACTACTTTAAGATATTTCATGAAGATCTTGGCAAATTGAATGTTATCGATCCAGCAGTATGGTGCAAGGCGACTGAATATATCAAAGAGCAGATTGCACTTGTCAAAAGACTGGAGGAAAAAGGATTTACATACAAAACTTCTGATGGGATCTATTTTGACACTTCTAAACTTAAGAATTACGGGGAATTAGCCAGGTTGAATGTGGAGAACCTTAAAGCAGGTGCAAGAGTCGAGATAGGCCAGAAAAAGAATAAGACTGATTTTGCACTTTGGAAGTTTTCAGAAGAGCAAGGTGTCAGACAGCAGGAGTGGGATTCACCCTGGGGACTAGGTTTTCCAGGCTGGCATATTGAATGCAGTGCTATGGCTATGAAAAATCTTGGAGAGACTATAGATATTCACACAGGGGGTGAAGACCATATAGGTGTTCATCATACAAATGAGATTGCCCAGTCAGAGGCGGCTACTGGGAAGAAATTTTGTAATTTTTGGATGCATGTTGCGTTTTTGACTTTCAAGGGAGAGAAAGTCAGTAAAAGTAAGGGTGGGTTGTTTACTTTATCAGAGTTAGAGGAGAAAGGATTTAGGCCGCTTGATTATAGATACTTTTGTCTGACTGCTAAGTATCGTTCTAAACTGGATTTTTCTCTTGAAAATCTTGAGAATATGAAGAACACTTATACAAGACTAAAGAATATTATCGATGGTTTAGATGATGATAAAAAAGTTAATGAAAATTACTTGAAAGAGTTTACATCATCTGTCAATGATGATCTAGATACACCTAAAGCACTTGCTGTTCTTTGGAAGATGCTTCGTGATACTGATGCTGATGGGAAGATTGGTGCAATCAAGAAGATGGATTCTGTGCTTGGTTTAGGTTTGTTGAAGAAAGAAGAAGTTAAAGTTCCTAAAGAAATCATGAACATGGTTGATGAGAGGGAAAAGGCTCGTGCTGATAAGGATTTTGAAAGGGCTGATGTGCTTAGAGACAAAATTACTAAGAAAGGTTTTGTTCTAGAAGATAGTAAAGAAGGAGTTAAGGTTAAGAAAGCCTAGATTTCTATCTCACTTTCATAATCAATCTTAGATTCTTTTTTTAATTGCACGTAAAGAATGTCTTCTGCGTTTGTTGCTCCGATTAAATCTGCTTTGATTTTATCAAAATATTCAACACCAATTTTCCCTTTTAAGGTCATCTTCTTTACAGGGGCTTTTAGAGAGAGGTTTTGAGATGTTTTTGCTTTTCTTACTTCAGTTACTGCATAAACAACAAGGTCTCCTGCTGCTTCTGCTTCTAAGTCAATAAGTGATTTGTTGAATTTTGGCCATTCTGAAATGTGGATGCTTACTGTCTTTTCTTGTTTTTTGTAATATAGTTGGTAGAGTTCTTCTGTTATGTAAGGCATAATCGGTGCCATTAGTTTGATTATGGTGAGCAAAGTTGTGTGTAGTGTGAATTGTGCAGATTCTCTTGCTCCTTTTTTGTACTTGTCAGGGTTATAGATGCGGTCTTTGATAATCTCTAAATAATTATCGCAGAAAGTCTGCCAAAAGAATTTTTCTGTTTCCTGTTTTACTTTTGAATATTCATATGAGTTGAATGAATCAGTGCTTAGTTTTACTAGATTGTTTAGTTTTGACAAGAGCCATTTATCAGTTTCTTCTGTTGCGCTCCCTTTTCCTTTATAATCCTGCAGGTGCATAGAGACAAACTTAGAAGCATTCCAAAGCTTATTAATGAATTTTTTTCCTGTAACTAAATCTTTTTCCTGATACGAGAGGTCTTCTCCTAGTTTTGAGCCAGCTGCCCAGAATCTTAAGCAGTCTGCTCCGTATTTCTCAACAACTGTCTGCGGCTCAACAACATTTCCTTTGCTCTTTGACATCTTTTTTCCATGAGGATCAAGAGCCCACCCAGAAATCATAATATCTTTCCATGGCTTCTTTTTCTCGTGGAGATTGGATTTAACAACTGTGTTGAAAAGCCAAAATGAGATTATGTCATGCGCTTGAGGCCTTAGATTCATCGGATAGAGTTTATTGTACATTTTTGGGACTAAGCTTGCTGCAATTTGAGGTGTTAATGATGAGGTTGCCCATGTATCTAAAACATCTTCCTCTGGAACAAACTCTTTTGCTCCGCATTTAGGGCATTCTTTTATTTTTGGCTTATCTTTTAATGGGTCGACTGGCAATTGAGATTCGTTTGCAAGAATCACTTCATCGCATTTTTTACAATACCATACTGGGAATGGAATACCAAAGAATCTTTGTCTTGAGATGCACCAGTCCCATTGCAGGCCTTTTATCCAGTTTTCATACCTGTTTATCATGTGCTGAGGATACCAGTTCATCTCTTTCCCTGCTTTCAGGAACTCTTCTTTTAAGTCAAGATATTTTATGAACCATTGTTTTGTGTGGAGTATTTCTATTTCAGTTCCGCATCTTTCGTGAACATTTACTGGATGTTGTATTGGTTTTTTGTCTTTTAGCAGTCCCTGCACTTCTAGTTCCTCTGTTATTGCAGTTCTTGCTTCTTTTATTTTCATTCCCTTGAACTTACCGCAGAGATCTGTAAGTTTTCCATCTTCAGTGAATGCGGTTTTTAGAGGAAGATTATGCTTGAAGTACCATTCCATATCAGTCTGGTCTCCAAAAGTACAGCACATTACTATCCCTGTTCCTTTTTCAGGGTCTGCTTTTTCATCAGGCAATATAGGGACTTCATGATTGAATATAGGGACTCTTGCTTTTTTTCCTTTTAGCTTTCTGTAGCGCTTGTCATCAGGGTGGTAGAATACTGCGACGCAGGCAGGTAAGAGTTCTGGTCTTGTTGTTGCGATAATCAATTCTTTTTCGCCTTCTAATCTGAATACAATATCAATGAACTGGCTGCTTAAATTTTTATCTTCTAATTCAACCTGTGCGATTGCTGTCCTGCATTCAGGGCACCAGATTGTTGGAGCCTCTTTTCTGTATTCTCTCCCTTCTTTGTAGAGATCAATAAATGACCTTTGAGAAATCTTTTGGCAGTGTTTATCAATTGTTGTATAGAAAATATCCCAATCACAACTTATTCCTATGCGCTTCCAATCTTCAATATATTTTGGCCTTAATTCTTTTTCTAATGTTTCTAAACAAAGTTTTATGAATTTATCCCTTCCAAGGTAATGGGCCTTTACTTTCTTTGTTTTTTCAATCAATCTTTCTGTTGGCAAGCCATTGTCATCTGTACCGAACGGATAAAATACATTTTTTCCAATCATTCTTTGGAATCTTGCAACAAAGTCCATCTGCGAATACATAAAACCATGGCCTATATGCATCTTTCCAGAAACTGTCGGAGGAGGAGTGTCTATCGAATAAATTTCAGCTTTGGATTTAGGATTAAACTTGTAGATCTTGTTTTTTTCCCAGTACTTCTGCCACTTTTGTTCTGATTCTTCAAAATTATAGTTATTTGCAATATCCATACTAATGAGAATAAACTAATAGTTTATAAATTTTGGGGAAATAGAAAATAAACATGATTAAAACTAAAATTTCTTAAACTGCGCACTTGTATCAATCAAGTCAGTTTGCCCTAAAATCATTGATCTGCAGCAGTATCTTTCTATGCCTAATTCATCCATTACTTTCTTGCGATCTTCGCCTTTTTCTACGCGTTCTTTAAAATCTTCCCACAATTGTGCGATAGGTTTTCCACAGCTCCAGCATCTTATTGGTATTATCATTTTTTATGCCTCATATTTTTGTTGTTTTACCTGTATGATTTTTGTGTTTTAGCACGAGCTTTTCCATGCCTGTTTGGTTTTCTTGTTTCTTTTCTCCTAACATCTGCTACGATAAGTTGCCTATCATAATCAAGGAATACCTTTTCCAGTTTCTTGTCAAATTCTACAAGGGCCCTTGCTATTGCAAGCCTTGCAGCCTCTGCCTGGCTTGAAGTACCTCCTCCAAATATGTTTACATCAACATCTATATTTTTTATTATATCTCCTGCGAGTATCAAAGGTTCTCCAATCTTTACTCTTGACATAACTGGTGTGTGAAAATCAAGAATAACTTTATTTACCCTTATTTTTCCGCTTCCTGGCCTAAGTGTGGCTCTTGCTACTGCCTGTTTCCTTTTGCCTGAAGCATTTATTATTTTCATTTGTTCCTTAACCTCATACAAACTTTTCCTACTGTGGTATATCTAAGCACCTGTATCTTTGAAAAATCGGCTCCTTTTATCTGTTCTGCTTTCTTCCCCTCAAATTCTTTTGGGACGCCCATATAACACATGATATTCTTGAATGCTTGTCTTCCTTTTTCCTGTTTATAAGGCAACATCCCTCTTATAACTCTTCTTACAAACATATCTGATCTTCTTGCAAGAAAAGGCCCTTTTGCAGGAGAGCCCATACTACTTTTTCTATTATATTTCTCAAATACGTTTTGTTTATTTCCAGTGATTACTGCATTCTCACAATTAATGATATCTACTTTCTCACCCATCAAAGCTTTTTTTGCAGCGATGGTTGCAATCCTTCCAAGCACCATGTTTTTTGCGTCGATTATCATTTTATCCCATTATCCTTATTTTTTTTCCTTGTACTGGCTCTTTCATTAAATCTTCAATCTTTATTGCTTTTGATTTTGCTTTAGTTATCTTTTCTATTGCTCCAGCAGAAAAGCTCTGCGCTGCTATAGTTATTTTTCTACTTAACTCTCCTGAACCAAGAACTTTCCCGGGAATAACAATAGTCTCATTATCCTTAGTGTACCTATTGATCCTTGATAGATTTACAATCCTTCTTTGCCTTGCAGGCTTCTCAAGGTCAGAAGCAATCCTCTTCCATAATGGGATATTCTTCTCACTACTTATCTTCTTTAATTCGATGATTAGGTTCTTCAAACCTTGGTTTGTTGGTCCTGTTCTCATATTGTTCCTTCTTATTTTTTTGATTATGATGCGGGAGACGAGGCTCTCGGATCTCGAGGAGATTTATAGTCCTCCTCTGGGACGTTCGAACTCGCGCAGACACTAAGCCACTAGGCATTTGACAGCATTTGCTGGCCTCAACCTAGCCCGTTTGGCCACTCCGGCACTCCCGCAGTTGCAAAGTAAGCTGGTTTATTGCGAGTTATTTTGCTTTCTTAATAAGTTCATTAAACTCATTAAGTTTATCTTCAAATTCGTCTAGAGCAGCTATGGCCATTTCTTTTGGGCTTAGCTGACCGAAACTTTCAATATAAAATATGAATTCATTATTCTTGTCCTCTTTTTTTACTGCTTCTGGATATGTGTCAACACATGCGTTGCAAAGGATACAACCATTAACATTATCTTTGTTTATTGATACTTTATTATTTTTCATCTCAAATATCTTTTTTGGGCATTGATTTATGATTTCTTTGCATGAATCTGCTTTGTTTGTCAATTCAATAGAAGGCATATATTTGTAATAAACAACTCCTGGACTCCATTTCATATGGGTTTTTCCACGACCAAGCATTGCTGTTGCTTCGAACTCGATATCCTGACCTTTAATCAATTTAGTTATAATCGTTTTCTGATATACTGGCTTTATCTTTGGATCTTTGCTTTTTATTTCTCCTGCGTAAACAAAGCCCTGATTTTTTGAACTTAAAGTCAATTTTAATGTGCATCTTGCACAACCTTCCCCATTACATTTACATTTTTCAGAGATAAAGTAAGATTTTAAGTCTGTTTTTAATGGTATGAGGCCGAGCCTATGAGCTACAATCTCATCGTATAGTACTGAATTATTCTTTTTGAACTCAACATCTTCTATGGCCATAACTGGTACTTCTTCTATCATGTATCTCCTGAGCAAGTTTGCAAAATCTACTTCAGCTTCACTTAGTATAAATGAGATCCTGTTCCCTTCTTTGTTTTGTTCTAATAATTTAACATCCATAGTTTCACCTTCTTATACTCTCCTTCCTCTTCTTCCGCCCTTCTTCCTGCAGCCATCATGAGGTATTGGTGTCACATCTTCGATAATTCCTAGCCTTAGTCCTTGTCTGGATAATGCACGTATAGCTGCCTGAGCCCCTGGTCCTGGATTATTAGGTCCATTATGGCCTCCAGGTGCCTTTATTCTAACATGAATTCCATTAATCCCTTTTTCTATTGCTTCTTCTGCTGCCCTTTTTGCAGCCATCATTGCTGCTGTTGGAGAGCTTTCCAGACGATCAGCTTTTACAACCATACCTCCTGTTACTCTTGATATAGTCTCAGTTCCAGTTATATCTGTAATATGGATTATTGTATTATTATATGAAGAATATATGTGCGCAATCCCCCACCTGATGTTATCATTTCTTCTCATCTTTTAACCCCTTCCTTACATTTTTCCTTTTTTTCATCACTTTCTCCTCTTTTTTAGGTTCGGTCTTTTCGATTATTCTCTCTGGATGATCCTCTTTTGATAACTTTGAGCTTGGTGAAAAACTTATTTTATCTTCTTCACTCTTAAGAACAATATAAGATGGAGAACTTATTTTTTTATTATTAACCTTTATATGCCCATGGACAACAAACTGTCTTGATTGATCTACAGTTCTTGCCAAACCATTCTTGAAAACAATAGTTTGCAGCCTTCTATTTAAAATATCATTTAAACTAAGGCTTAGGATATCTTCCATTTTTGCAGATTTACTTATCATCCCCATGTTTTGGGTCTTTTTAAGAAGCTGCATTTTTTCTTTCTCCGCCTGAGAGCTTGTTGCTGCAATCAATTTTTTTGTCTGTTCTTTGAAATTCTTAAGAATAGAATTCATTCTCCATATCTCTTTTTTATTCCTCATACCAAATTCTTTGAAGATTATCTTTTCTTCTTCAATCCTTTCTTTCTGCCAAGGATGACTTGGTTTTTGATATTTTTTCCTTGTTTTTCTTGGATCTCCCATTTTAAACCTTTATCTAAACCCTTCCTGACTTTGCTTTTCCCCTCTTTACTCCTGTAACTTTTCCTTTGTTCTTTCTAAAATTTGATTTTGTCCTTTGCCCTCTAACTGGCAGGTTAAGTATATGTCTTACTCCCTTATAGGATTTCATTTTTTTCATTCTTTTGATATCATTATCTTTGGTAAAATCCAAGTCAGAAGTTAATAGGTGAAAATCCTCTCCAGTCTCTAGATCATTTCTTCTGTTTAACATCCAAGAAGGAATATTCGCCTTTAAAGGATCTTTGAGAACATCTTCTATTTCTGTTATCTCATTATCGCTTAAGTCCCCTATTTTTTTGTTTTTGTCAATACTTAGTCTAGAAAGAACCGCATTAGCAAAAATGAATCCAACACCTTTAATATTTGTTAATCCAGGGTATAATGGCTTTTCTCCAGGGATATCTGTATTTGCAATCCTTACTAAGTGTCTAAATTCTTCTTTTGAACTGCTTGAGACATTCTCTCCTGATTTCTTGATGTGTTGTTCTGTCATTTTTAGATTAATAACCCCGAGAAGTATAAATGAACCCTAAATGCGCTCATTTGAACTCGGGTATTATTTAAAGAGATAATAGGCTATTTATAAAGGTTACGGTTAATAAAAAATAAAAAAAATTATTTTTTGGGTTTTAGGCCTTCTACTGCCCTGAGTACTTCAATAGGCACTGCAAAAATTATAGTGTTGCTTTGGTCGCTTGAAATATCATTTATGCTTTGCAAGGTCCTTAAGTGAAGAGCACCAGGAGCTTTTGCCAGGGTTGTAGCTGCTTTTGCCATGTTATTAGAAGCAGTTACTTCTCCCTCTGCTCTTATAATAACTGCCCTTCTTTCTCTCTCTGCTTCTGCCTCTTTTCCAATGACTCTTTTCAGGCTTTCAGGAAGCTCTACGTGCTTAAGTTCAACACTCTCTACTTTTATGCCCCAAGGGTCAGTTGCCTTATCTACAATCTCTTTTATCCTTTTGGAAACAGCGTCACGATTGCTTAGCAGCTGATCAAGGCTTACTTCTCCTACAATATCCCTCATTGTGGTCTGGGCAAGCTGGGAGACTGCATATCCATACTGTTCAACTTCAAGAATCGCCCTTTTTGAGTCTGAAACTTTATAGTAAAGGACAGCATTTACTTTTATAGAAACATTATCTTTTGTTATTGCATCCTGATCAGGAACGTCTATAACCTTAACTCTTAGATCTACCCTTTGCCAGGTCATTATAACCGGAAGAACTATCTTTAGTCCTGGATTCATAACCCTTATGAATCTTCCTAAAAAGAACAATACTCCTCTTTCATACTCATTTACTATCTTAAGGCCAGCTATTATGTATAAAAGAACAATTCCTCCAATATACAGGACAATGCTTATATTTATCATATTTTCCACCTCATTTTGAGATATGGGGCGCGTTGATTAATAAATTTTGTGTAAATCTCTTATAAATCCGTAATATTTATAATATCTCTGTTGATTTCCTATTTTAGATGGCGACCATAGTTCAATGGTAGAATACGAGACTGTGGCTATTTTGCAAAAAATATGCAGATATCTTGAGACGCGAGTTCGATTCTCGCTGGCCGCCCTTTATTTTCTTAAATAAACGATTATCTAGATCCTTTTCTTTATCATAGTTTGGTAGATTAAGTAGGGCGTAATAAAAAAAACTGCATAGACTAGTCCAGTCACAAAAGGGACATGGTTGATGTTGTTTATTCCAAACAGTGTGTGCCAGGTGACTAGTATCGAGATATATACGCTGATTATTGCTGTGATTGGGAGAAAGAGTCCTGCTATCATGTGGTGAGTTGGCTCGAGATCTTCTATATCTCTTATTAGCACTTCAAACAACAGCCCGAATGAGACTGCGATTATAGCTACAGTCAAATATAGATAAAATGTATCTAAGGCAATTAGAAACGGAACTATCGCAGCTGCAATAACAATATTACCAAAGAATGCGGCAATCAGAGCTATCCAGAAAATCTTTTTTTCTAGGAAGATTATGTTCTTTGTTTTTTTTATATGCCCTCTTTCGAGTATTTCCCTTACTTTCTCAATTTCGCGCTTTGCCCACCCTTTTTTCTCAAGACTGTCTAATGTTTTATTCATTCTTTCCTACTGTTACTGTTTCAACATATGAAACCATCTCTTTTAATTTTTCAAAATATTCATGAATTATATCAATATTTATCTCAACTTCTCCCTCTGGCATAGTCACTGTCATTGTTACATGCCTTCTGTATTCCTGGGATTTTGTGTATTCTGCTCTCAGAAGCCGCCTTAAAAATAAGAACAATTCAACCATGTCTGTTATTCTTCTATCTTCTACATAAACTTCTTTTACAACATCGGACTTCATTCCAGGGCTTGTTGGAAGCTCTTTTATTTTCTTCTTTTGTTTTGCGTATTTTAGAAGCGCATCAAGCGTAAAATCAAGTGCATTTATTATCCTTTCAAGGATACTCCTAAACATATCAACTGTTCTTGTGTACTTAAGGCTGACGAAAATTAGGTGGTCAGCTCTTTTTATCTCCTGCTTTGCTTCATATAATGATTCTTTCATTTTTGAATATGTGTTCGTCTTTATTGACTATGTTATTATTAACCTCTATAAATTCTTTTGCTTTTTCAATATTCATCTTGAGCTGACTTATACTTATTGTTTTCATCTTGTAACTTCCATTACAAATGATAAACCTATCTTGCCTGGAGAATTCTACCGGGCTTTTTTTATGCGCTACGATAATATCTTTTATTTCTCTCAAAAGCGCCAGGTGCTCCTGGTTTATACTGTATCTTTTAGCACACTCATCTTTGAATAATCTAAATTTATCTTCAAAATTATCATTAAATAAAGGAACGCGCTTGAAAAGCAGATCATAATGAAGCACAGAGCCCATTGAACTAGTCATTGCGAGAAAAAGATTTTCAATAATTGTTATAAGCAGTCTTGGGTCCTTTACCATGGGATATGTTATGACTAACATATGGTCTGCTACAGTAATCCTTTTTTTAGCAGATTCCCTTAACTCCTGGAATTTCTCCATATCCCCTAGATAGGTTGATGGGACATTTAAATATTTCGGGTTTTTTGCTCACTTCTTCTTACAAACAAAGATGCAATGATCTATCTGGAAAGGAGATATTTCTCTTTGGTCGACTATTGTCAACTCTTTCTCGAGTTTTTCTTTTACTTCGCGGTAAACTTGCTTTGGCTTTTTTGTTACATCTATACTTCTTGATTTTACTGCAAGAAAGCAGAATCCTCCTTTTTTTAGAAATAACCTGCAATTCTTTAGAAATATCTCAGCTTGATGTTTTTGCGCAATATCTTGATAAATAAAATCAACTTCACTTATCCTATTTTGATATGATAATGGTTTGTTTGCATCTGCAAGAATCGGGGCAATATTAGGTCTATTTTCTGCAAGGAATACTAGTTCGCGGACAACTCTTGGCGCGAAATCAAGGGCAAACATAAATCCTGTTTTCCCTAGTATGTCTGATACGTGAGATGGTGTAGTCCCTGTTGAAGCACCGAGATAAAGGACTGCATCTGTTTCTTTTAATCCAATATGATTAGTTCCTTTTAATATTGCTGCTGCGAGCTTACTTCTTTTTGGGTCCCATTCACGAAATTCTGTTTTCCCTTCTTTTACAAGCTTTTCTTCGTAAACTTTCTTTCCAGGAACAAGATTTTTAGTGAATAATCTAATCCTTCCTTTCTTATTAGTCTCAAATATCCCTTTAAACTTTGTTTCTTTCATTTCAAAACCTTTTTCTCTGTTTTCAGATCTTTTAAATCACTAAGCTTGTACGTTCTTGAGCTTCCTTTAATCTTCTTTTTTGGGAAAAATACATGATAGATAAGCGTTGCAAAGTATAATATCTTTGGCAATAAGGCAAGCAAAAAAATAAAAATAAATATTGTCAGTATTATAAATGCTAAACTCATTGTTTATATCCCCTGGCCTAGGTTTCCTATCATCCGGCTAAGTCCTCTGCTAGAGCCTCCTGCGTATTTTCCTGTCATAAGATACCTGCCTATTTTTCCTGCAAGGTTAGCTAAGGGCATGCTCTGAAGCCATATTTTTCCAGGACCTTTAAGTGTTGCAAAGAACAGGCCTTCTCCTCCGAAAAAGATGTTTTTTGCCCCTTTTACAAGTTCAATATCAAAATCAACTGTTGGCTCAAACATAGCTATGTGGCCTGTATCGACTCTCAGAACCTGATCTTTTTTAAGGTCCATTTCAGTTATTTCTCCTGAGATTTCAACAAAAGCCATCCCATTTCCGCTCAGTTTTTGCAGGATAAAACCTTCTCCTCCGAAAAATCCAGCTCCTAGCTTTTTTCTGAAGTGCATCTGCAGGTTTACTCCATCTTCTGCGCACATGAATGCGTCTTTCTGGCAGATAAGTTCTTTACCTTTTTCAAATTTTAAAGGGATAACTTTTCCTGGGAACTCTGAAGCAAATGTGATAATTCCTGTGCCTTGCTCGCATGTGAATGTGTTCAAAAATATTGACTCTCCGGCAAACCTTCTTTTTATTCCTTCAACTAACCCTCCTCTTGTTGAGGTCTCCATCTTGATATTGTCTGACATCCATGCCATGTTTCCTGATTCAGAATAAACTTTATCTCCTTTAGTCAATTCGAAATTAACTGCCTGCATGACTGTTCCTGAAATTTTGTATTTCATTTGAATTTTTCCTCCAATTCTTTTTTTAGTTTGTCCCCTATAAATTCTCCTTTAAAATAATCAATCTTTGCTGCAAGGCATATTTTGTCTGCCAGTGTACGGGCTGCTTTTCCATGCAGCTGTTTTTTTATTTTTGAGATTAATGGGTGCTGGAACAAAACCCCATATTTAGGGGATTTTGCCCCTGTTTTCATATGGCGGAAAAGCGCTTTCTCTGCACCTAAAATCTGAATAGTTGATGCAGGCATTTCTGTCAGACGCTTTAGTGATCCTGCGTGCTCAAGAAGCTTTGCGCCAATCATTGGACCTGTAATTGCTGTTATGTTGGGGCAGGTTTTCTTTATTATAGTCTCGAGATATTTCTGCTGCATTTCTTTAAATCTGTATATTTTGCTGACTTCTTTTGCAAGGTTCATTATTGCTGCGATATCCTCTTTTTCTAAGTCAGCACCCATTGATTCCTCTTCTTTGAGCTTAAGCTCTTTTAGAAGCTCTTTTCTTTCTTTCTTTATTATTAATTCTGTAAATTTTTCATGGGAAGCAATGCTTTTTGAGAATTCTGGATTATATATCTCATACCAACCCCTAAGCTCTTTTGCAAGGCTGTTTGCCACTTTTTCAAGATTTTCAATATTCTTTATTGTGTGGATTATCAGCAAATCATATTTTACAGAATTTTTTATATCTTTCTTTGTTATTTCTATATTCTTATCTCTGAATTCTTTGAAGAATCTGTGCTGTTTGAATGATCTAAGAATCTCTTTTGTCTGTTCTTCATCAGGAATTTTTGCGTTTTTTTCTTTTCCCTTTTTAATTAGGTTAATCTTTTCATCAAATACAAAATCCCCTAATATATTTGAATATGTGTATGTGCTTCCCATATTCCTTATTAATTTTAAGGTGTTTATAAACTTTATCAGTTAAGAGGCAATAAAAGGAAAAACTATTTAAACAACGCTTTCTTTGATTTTATTAATGATAGAAATAAGGATTCATGGCAGGGGGGGTCAGGGTGCTGTAACAACAGGCCAGATTACTGCAATCGCTGCTTTTTATGACGGCAAGTACTGCCAAACTTTTCCCATGTTCGGGGTTGAACGCACTGGAGCTCCTGTTCAGGCATTTGTCAGGATTGATGATAAAGAAATTAATCTGAGGTCAGAGGTTTATGAGCCGGATATTGTTCTTGTTTTGGATGCTTCACTTTTATCTGCAGTAGATGTTACTGCTGGGCTAAAGAAAGGAGGAGCAATAATCATAAATTCAAATAAAGGTCCTAAAGAATTAAATCTAAATGGAGAATTTGATGTACATACAATAGATGCAACTTCTACTGCTATGGCATTATTTAAAAAACCAATTGTTAACACACCTATATTAGGGGCATTTTCAGCTCTTACTCAGATGGTGAGTATAGGATCCCTTGAAAAAGCAATTGAGGAGAAATTTTTGTCAAAAGGAACAGAGATTGTTGAACTTAACAAAAAAGCTATAATGGAGGTTTATAATAACTCAAAATGAAATTCACAATAGGGGCAGTTATCGAAGATCCTGGCTCTACTGAGAACACCAAGACTGGCGGATGGAGAACAATGAAGCCTGTGTGGGATAAAAAGAAGTGCATACAGTGTATGCTCTGCTGGCAGTTCTGCCCTGATATGTCTATCCCTGAGAAGAATTGCAAACGAGGGGAGACTGACCTTGATTTTTGCAAGGGCTGCGGAATCTGCGCCCAAGTATGCCCTGTTAAATGCATTCAGATGGTGAAAGAGGAAAAATGATAATGGCTTATATACCCTGTAAAAACAGAAGAGAGGCAGAGAGCATAAGCAAGGCTTTGCTTTCAAAGAAGCTGATTGCCTGCGCAAACATATTCCCGGCAAGGTCATTCTACTGGTGGAATGGAAAGATCGATTCGAGCTACGAGGCAGCGATTATAGCAAAATCTTTTGGGAACAAACAGAAGGCGATAATCGAACATGTTGAGAAGATTCATTCATATGACATTCCCTGCATCGAGTTTATTAAATCAAGCGCAAATAAAAAATATGAGGATTGGGCGAGGAAAGAAATAAAATGAAAAAAGTAATCGAGGCAAGCGAGGCTGTTGCAAAGGCTGTAGCATTGTGCAAGCCTGCTGTCATTCCTATGTATCCTATCACCCCTCAGACGCACATCGTGGAGCGACTTGCGGACTATATCAATGATGGATTGCTTGATTCAGAGATGATCCATGTTGAGTCAGAGCATTCTGCAATCTCTGCTGCAATCGGAGTAAGCTCAGCTGGAACAAGAGTATTTACAGCCACTGCTTCGCAGGGATTAGCCTTAATGCATGAAATATTGTACGTTGTTTCTGGCATGAGGCTGCCTGTTGTAATGGCTGTTGCTAATAGAGCATTGTCAGCCCCTATCAATATCTGGAATGACCATCAGGACTCGATGGGTGCCCGTGATTCAGGATGGATACAGCTTTATGTTGAGTCTTCACAAGAGGCGCTTGATACTATTATCATGGCTTACAAAATTGCTGAGAACAAAAAGATATTACTCCCTGTGATGGTCTGCCTGGATGGTTTTACACTGTCGCATGTGTGGGAACCAGCAGATATTCCTTCTCAAAAAGATGTTGATGGATTTTTGCCAAAGTTTAATCCGCTCTATAAATTAGATCCTACAAAACCAGTCACTATGGGGCCGATTGGATTTCCAAATAGTTTTATGAACTTTAAAGAGATGCAGCAAAATGCGATCATAGATTCATTAGATGTTATTAAGAAGACAAATTCAGAATTTATGGCTAAGTTTAAGAGGGGATATGGCAATGGATTGATTGAGACTTATAAAACAAAAGATGCTTCCAGGGCAATCGTCTGTTCTGGAACAATATGCGGAACTTCGAGAGTGCTGGTTGATATGTTGAGAGAAAAGGGAGAGAAGGTTGGCATGATTAAAATAAAATCATTCAGACCATTTCCTGTTGATGAATTGAAGAAGGCAGTTTTAGGAATCAAATCTCTTGCTGTTGTTGACAGGAGCATCTCTCTTGGCAATGATGGTCCTCTTTGTACTGAAGTTAAGTCTGTGCTTTGTGATAAAAATATAAAAGTAAGCGGATTTATAGCAGGCCTTGGAGGAAGAGATGTTACTCTAAAACATTTAAATATTGCATTATCAAAAGCAGGAAAAACAGAGAAAACAGAATGGCTTCAATGAAGTGAAACAGAAATGATACCTGACCACATAATAGAAGAAGTTAATACTCGAGAAAGATGCGGGTATTGCACAACAAAAATGGATGACAAACCATGGATATCATCATTTTCAGGGAAAATCCATTATAAAGAAATAAAGTGCAGTGTCTGCGGGAAGACCAATCGCGTTAAAGTTGATTTTGCTGGATCAGGCCATGATTCATGGGATAAAACAAACAAATGGCTTGATGAATTAAACAAAAACCATAAGATAGAGAAACAGTCTGTAAAACAGCTTGAACCAAGAATAAAAGAACTTGAGAGGGTTGATAAATTTGGCAAATAAACTTCAGATACCTAAGGAAGAATTTTTTGCGAAAGGGCACAGGGCGTGCGCTGGATGCGGAGCAGCTTTGGCTATGAGATATGCACTGAAGGCTGCTGGAAAAGATACTATTGTCTGCCATGCAACTGGATGCATGGAGGTTATTTCTACACCTTATCCTGAGACTGCATGGAAACTTCCATGGATACATGCTGCTTTTGAGAATGCTTCTGCTGTTGCTTCTGGTGTTGAAAGGGCGCTGAGAGTTTCTGGCAAAAAGACAAATGTGCTTATTTTTGGAGGCGATGGGGGAACATTTGATATTGGGTTCCAGGCTCTGAGCGGAGCTGCTGAAAGAGGACATGATTTTTGTTATGTTTGCTATGATAATGCAGCTTATATGAATACAGGGATACAAAGGAGTGGAGCAACCCCTAAGTATGCAAGTACTACAACAACCCCTGCAGGAAAAAAAATACATGGAAAGATGGAGCAGAAGAAGCCAATGCCTTTGATAATGGCTGCTCATGGCGCTTATGTTGCGACTGCAAATGTTGCTTTTCCTGCTGATTTTATTGATAAAGTCAGAAAAGGGATTGAATTCAAAGGGCCTGCTTATGTGCAGGTTTTTTCTCCCTGCGTTCCTGGATGGAAATATTCTTCTGATAGAACTATTGAGATTTCAAAGCTTGCGTTTGAGACAAAATCATACCCTTTGTATCTGATTGAGAATGGTGTTTTGAAGTTTACAAAAGAACCTTCAAAACAAGTTCCTGTTTCTGAATATTTGAAGATGCAGGGAAGGTTCAAACACCTAACTCCTGCAGAGATCGCTGAGATACAGAAACATGTTGATGATCAATATGGCTTGTTGAAGAAACTTGAATCAAGTAAAGTTAGATTGTACTGATATAGAAAGAATAAACTAAAAATTAGAATAAAAAAGAAATTTACCTCCTTCTTATTTTTTTCATGAGCTTGCCTGCTTTTTTCTTAACTTTACCCACATTTTTTTTAATTCCTTTTTTTAAACCAGGTTTTGCACTTTTTACTTCTTTCTTAATCTGATTCATTACTGCCTTCTCTGCGCGCTTTCCCTCTCTTAAAGCAACCCCTGCAACTCTCTTTGCAGCTAACTTAATTTTTACTTTTGATAATCCATGCGCTTTTAGAACTTTTCCAACTTCTTTCTCTGCCTTCTTTCTTGCAGCAAGAGCAAGACCCAATATTGCAACTTTTTTTGCCATACTAATCACCTCTTTTTTCATCTTAGCCTCCTTTATTTAAATATTTATCGTTTCTTTTCCCTGAGGATTGATAATGCTAATATTATCGCAAGAATTCCTGCTGCTGTGAATCCTAAGAATGATAATGCAGATACTCCAAAAATAACAAACCTATTGTAGTTTGTTAAGAGCGCAGATGCTATCACCAATCCTGTGATAATCATCGCATAACTTATGCGATTACTTGAACGGTCCATTTCAACAGTAAGGCCTTGTATATCTTCATCTAATTCCCTTAAGATGAGGTCAGCTTCTTTTATCTTATAGAGCAGAACATTTGTTTTATGAGGGATGCTTAAAACAAATTCTTTTGCATTTAATGTATGGTCTCTAAGCCTTTGAAGAATCGCTTTTGGCTCATACATCTTCTTGATAATATTTTTTATGAATGGTTTTGCTGAGTCAACAAGATTAAACTGGGGATTGAGGGACACTGCAACACTCTCTAGAGTTATGATCGCTTTTCCAAGGAGTATAAAATCAGAAGCGAACTTGATTTTGTCTTTTCTTGCGAGGTCCATAATCCTTTCAAAAGCGTCAACAAAATCAATATCTCCTACATTAGCACCATAGTACCTTCCTAACCCATCTTTTATATCTCTTTTTAGTGTTTCTATATTTATTTCAATATCAGCAACACCGATATCCAGAAGTATTTCTGCAACTTCTTCAACATTCTTGTTAATCATTGCCTGGAACAATGAGAAAATCTTTTCTCTTAACGCATCATCTATCTCACCAACAATACCAAAATCAATGAACGCAACCCTACTGTTATCTATAATGAGAATATTTCCTGGGTGGGGGTCTGCATGAAAGAATCCATCAATAAAGAATTGCTTGAAGATTGCATCTGTGATTATCTTGGTTAGTTTCTTCTTATTCGGCTCTTTTTTCTTTTCAAGCCCCATAAGCTTTTTTCCCGGAAGGTATTCCATAACAAGAACTCTTTTTGTGCTGAATTCTCTATAGACTTTAGGGATTGTGATATGCTTGTCGTTTTTGAAGTTCACATAGAACCTCTCAATGTTGCTGGCTTCTTTGACAAAATCCAATTCTTCTTTAGTGTATCTTTCAAATTCTTTTACAATCTCTTTGTAATCAATCAATTTAGAGTGATGGTGAGTCTCAAGCAGGTCTACAATATAATACATAATATCAATGTCGGTGTTCATCGTGTTTTCTATGTCCGGACGCTGAACTTTGACAACAACTTCTTCTCCGGTCTTTAGTTTTGCTCTGTGAACTTGCCCAATTGATGCAGCAGCCAATGGCTCGCTATTAAATTCAGAGAATACCTGGCTTATTGGCCTTTTCAGCGCAGTTTCAATGATCCCCTTTGCGATTTCTGCTGGAAATGGCTTAACATCATCCTGAAGTTTTGAGAATTCTTTACAGTATTCTGTAGGGATAAGGTCAGGCCTTAGACTGAGAAGCTGCCCAAGCTTGATAAATGCTCCTCCAAGATCCTCTATGATTGCCTTTACCCTATGAGGTTTTGTATCAAATTCTTCAAATTTGTTCTTTTGTAAACGTTCATTTAATGTAAGAAAATCCTTTAATCTAAGTTTATGCACGAGATAGCCCATGCCTTGTGAGAAAAAAACCTTAACAATCTGCTCAAATCTTGCTACATCTTTTACTTCCTGCCGTATATGCATAGATTCATGTAAAGACAGAAACTATATAAAGTTTATTGTTAAGGAAAAATTGATAGGGGGGGAGTTTTGGGATCATAGTTATGCGCATCTTACTAATTCTATGCTTGCTTTTCCCTTATAATAGAGAGAATAACTTCAACAACCTCCTGAATATTAAGATTGGTTGTGTCAACCACTATCGCGTCTTTTGCTTTTCTTAATGGAGAGGCTTTTCGTGTGCTATCCTGCTTATCTCTAAATTCTATATCTTCTTTTATTTTTTCAATATTGATTTCCTCATCTATCTTCAAATATTCTTTATAACGACGCTTTGCGCGTTCTTCAACAGACGCATCAAGATAGAACTTATACTTAGCTTCTGGAAAAACTTCTGCACCCATATCACGGCCTTCACAAACAGTATTGCCTTTTGAGGCAAAATCCCTTTGAATGATTTTGACACGCTTTCTTACTTCTGGATGCACTGCAACTGCTGATGATGCTTCTGAAACAGCTTCTGTTCTTATCTCTTTACTAACATCTTTATTGTCAAGTAAGACTTTTGTTTCATCTTCTATATTTTCTAGGATTATCTTAGTCTTATCCATCATCTCTGCAAGAGCTCTTTCGTCTTTTGAGCTGATTCTTTCTATTATTGACTTAAGCGCAACTGCACGGTATATTGCTCCAGTATCAAGAAACCTGAACTTCAAGTTTTTTGCGATAATCTTCGCAACTGTGCTCTTTCCTGAGCCTGCTGGCCCATCAATTGCTATTGTCATATTTTCTTTTTGTTTCATTTTAGCTTCCAAGTCCTATGAACATAACTCCTATTAAAATTATTGCTATTCCAATCCATTTCCATGAATTCATCCTCTCTTTTAAAAACCCCTTTGAGAATAGGGTGACCCATATATAAGTTGTTGCACCAATAGGATATAGAATAGAAAGCTCCCCATATTTGAGCGCAGGTATAAACATAATTGTTGATATTCCATAGGCAAGCACACCCAATATCAGGTTCTTGTTTTTCACAATATTGCCTATCTTGAACCCCAGGCTTCCAGCCCCTATTTTTAAAAATAATGCC
>Ga0066639_10001155_pt1 | contig 23563 bp, 20 predicted proteins | sample CryGeyCG2114_010_2_FD_59504 | JGI IMG/M metagenome (GOLD analysis project Ga0066639, IMG submission 59504) | Groundwater microbial communities from aquifer - Crystal Geyser CG10_big_fil_rev_8/21/14_0.10 | ecosystem: Environmental > Aquatic > Deep subsurface > Groundwater | place: USA: Utah...
TGTTTCAGCAATCGACCTTATGGGAGACGAACAAGAGATTAGAATATGGCCTCTCAGAGAAAAATCTGTAAAAAATATAAAATTTGATTGCCCGACCTGTGCTGATAAAAAAAATGACTTTAATCAATCATTTCAAACTGCACAACGAAATGATCTATTCAAAGACGCATATGTATTAATAGGTGTATCGGCATTGGGCGTATACGATATTCGTTCATTCCCGTTTGACGAGAATGTTCCAGGAGTCGAGGGTCATGCGAATATTCTAGATAATATTTTGAGTGGCGACATGATAAAATCTTCTTCGACATCCGGACTTACTTTTTTAGTCTATGTTTTACTGACCATTGGAGGGGTGGTCTTATCAATAACTACATCGCGCCTCGGAGCAGTGCCATCGTTGTTGTTTTTTGTTGGAATTTTCGGGTTAATTTTTGGAATCGACAATTTTGTACTATTCCGGAAAAACATAGATCTCGACTCAGTTTGGATTTATCTGAGTTACATCAGTGTCTTTTCGATTAATTCCATTGTTCACTATATTCATGAGGAACGCAGTAAAAAATTCCTTCGGGGAGCGTTTGCGAAATATGTTGCTCCCGCGGTAGTCGATTCGATTGTAAAAGATCCGACAACATTGTCGCTTGGTGGTGATCGTAGAGAACTCACAATCATGTTTTCAGATATTCGAAGTTTCACAACCATGTCAGAAAAAATGGATGCAAAGGTCCTTGCACAGTTTCTAAATGATTATCTCGGTAAGATGACGGAACTGGTATTCGAGTATGATGGCACATTAGATAAATTCATCGGTGACGCAGTGATGTCTTTTTGGGGAGCCCCATTGCCACTGGCGGATCATGCGTACAATGCCTGCATCTCTACGATTCAAATGCAAAAAAAACTAGCCGAGGATCGACCTTACTACTTAAAGGAATATGGAATCGACGTGCGCGTTGGCATTGGTTTAAATACAGGAATTGTGAGTGTTGGAAATATGGGCTCAGAAGACAATTTTAATTATACTGTAATTGGTGATGATGTAAATTTGGCCGCAAGACTTGAGGGCCTAACAAAGGAGTATGGAGTTGGAATAATTGCAACTAGGGCGACAATAAATCAAATTGAAGAGTCGGGAAAAGAAGTTCCTGATATTAGAGTAATTGACTATGTAAAAGTTAAAGGAAAAGCAAAATCAGTTGAAATTGTGGAAGTCTGCGACCGAGAGTACGATAAGGCCGGACTTGCTAAGTTTGAGGCGTCGAGACAACTCTATTTGCAGCAACGTTGGGACGAGGCTATCAGCGGTTTTCTGGAGGCGAGCGAGATGTTACGTCAAGAAAGTGACAGTGCCGACGGCCCATCTGAAAGATTTATACGAATTTCGAAATGGTTCAAAGAAAACCCTCCAAATGCCGATTGGGATGGTAGCTGGACTATGACTAGTAAATAGTGACTAGTAAATAGCAAATCCCGTATATTCCGGATTTGTTTATGAAGTGCGTTGTCCACGGGAGAGAAATGGCCGAGCAAAAAATTTTAAAACTTAAAAAAGGTCAAACTCTGTTCAAAGAGGGCGATCGCTCTCGGGCAATGTACTATGTGCGAAGCGGTTTGATTCGGATTTTCAAAAAAAAAGGAACCGGAGCAATTGAAATTGATACAATTAGAACTGGTCAGATTCTCGGTGAACTTGCTTTTTTAGATGGCAATCCACGATCAGCGAGTGGTGAAGCCCTTACCGATTGCGAACTAATTGAAATATCAGGGCCAACATTTACGAACACTTTAGCTAAGGCGCCTGATTGGCTGAAGCTTTTACTTAAAACTGTGGTGGGTCGGCTAAGGAATGCGAGTACGAAAATTCGTCAGTTAGAGCAGACCAATGTGGCAGTGGATTATTCCGGTAGTGGTGTCAAAAATTACGTTTATTTGGGTGTCTCGGATGCATTGAAGGCTGCGAGTGCACTGCTATTGGTGGCCGTGACTTCGAAACGGAGCGGAGAAAATTCTGGTGATCCGATTAGTATTGCTAGGTTGGAAAAATTTGCAAATCAAATCATGGGTGTCCCAGTTTCAAAAGTGACGAGTTTTCTTGATGTGCTCGCCCAAGCCGGCTATTTGACTATGGGCGAGGCTTCGGAATCGGGAGCAGTTGAATTGAAAGACCGAGAGTTTTTGGAAAAATGGATTGGATATGTAAATGAGCAAAATTTACTTTCTGAAGACAAAAGGCTTATTATTCACAACCGCGCATTTTTGATTATGAACGCGATCTATAAACATATTGATCAGTATAAGCCCGATGTTTCAACAGGAAAATCTACGGTAAATATTGCAGAGGTTCTTAAAAAAGAAACTAAGCCTGAGGGCAAGGCTCCTTTTCGTCTTGAAGAGGTTGAAGAACTTGTGAAAATAAATTTATGTGGACCTCCGGCATTTAATTCAGCAGAAAATTGCGCGATTGAGGTGCACAACGATACCTTTAAAATGTTGTTTCGATACCACAAGGTGCTTAAATCGCTTGAATATTTGAACGAGCAAAAGCGAAACGAAAAGGTCGCTGCTTAATTTTTAAGCAAATCGCAATGAATTGGTTTACGTGAGTTTCGGGTGCGTGATTTTTGTTTTTTCGACTAATTTTTTAATATCTTGAGCTCGCGATCGGTCTACGATCATAATGGTGTCTCCGTGCGATACAACGATTAAGTTGTCAACACCTAGGGTCGCCACAACTTTTCCCGGAGCATCTATAATTAAATTGTTTGATTCAATGCCAACAGTTTCACCAGCGGATAACACGCCACAATCGTTTTGAATTTTCAGTTCATCCTTCAGATTTTCAAGGGCGGTCCACGATCCAAGGTCATCCCATCCGCAATCGAGTGGAAAAGTATCAACGATTTTAGATTTTTCGAGAACCCCATAGTCAATTGAAGTTGCTGTCATATTTGGATATGCGGAAACTATATTCTCATTGGATCGCTCATAAGATTCAACTAGATCAGGCATCCACTTTTTAAACTCTTCTAGGATGATGTCGGCTCTCCAAATAAACATGCCGGCATTCCAAAGAAAGTTCCCATCTTCGACATATGATTTGGCTTTTTCAAAATTGGGTTTTTCAAAAAATTGATTTACTTGAAATCCACCAGCGCTGTTTTTTTGGCCGGTTTGAATATATCCAAATCCAGTTTCCGGATGAGTGGGTATAACCCCCAAAGTGACAAGGCGTTTTTCATTATAGGCCCAGCTAATCGCCGATTCGAGAGTGCTACGGTAATTTAAGGTATTTCTAATAAAGTGGTCTGAGGGCATTACTAACATTAGTGCATTTTTATCGATTTTTAAAAATTCGTTTGCAGCCCAAAATATACAGGGGGCAGTGTTTCTTGCTTCCGGTTCTGCGAGTACCTGAGCTTGGCTACCTAAGATTTCTTTAACTTTATCTTTGAGGAGTGTCGTAGTCAGGACGTATTGTCTCTGAGTATCGACAAGTCCTTCAAATCGATCGAGTGTCTGTTCAATTAGCGATTTACTAGATCCGAAATTTAAGAATTGTTTTGGGTTTTGAGACGTGCTTTTCGGCCAAAATCGAGTCCCGCTTCCGCCGGCCATAATTGCTAAAAAGAGTGACGACTTATTCATAAAATTTTTTAGCTATTCTTATCTCGACCATAGCTGTCTTCAAGACGTACGACGTCCTCGAGGTATGGTGTAGAAACTTCCGCTACGTCGCAATCCTCTACCGCAATCATTCTATGCTTTTTTTTTGGCAAAATGTGTCGTGCATCGCCGGGGCGTAACCTAATAGTTTCGAGTTCTCCGGATTCATTCTCGATAATGAAGTCCATTTCTCCACTGAGCATATAGATGGTTTCTTCTTTTATTTCATGAAATTGTAGTGAAAGTTTATGACCCTTTTTGATGTGAAGAATTTTTCCAACATAATCCGAAGTTTTCGCCCAAAGTAATTCGTGGCCCCAGGGTTTTTCGGTTTTACTGACCGGCTGCCTGCTCATGGTTATTTCGTTCCTTCGGTTTTTAGTACCAAATAACTGTCAATAACTTGTTTTCGTTTGTATTCTGAGCCGAACTTCTCGGCCTCCGCAGAAGAATCGAAACCGCCCATATAAATCCGGTACCAATATTTGCCATTTATCTTAGCTTTTCGAACAAAAGGATTGAGGCCCATTTCTTGAATAGCGGCTTTTCGAATTCCAGCGTCTTCGGGGCTTGGGAATGATCCAATTTGCAGTGTAAATGGTTTTTCTGGCGCCTTCTCCGAGAGAAGTTGGCTCTCATTGATGTGCTTCACCTCTTCTGTTTTTGGAGGTTCGCTAGAGTGAGAATCGGGAGTTGATTTTTTAACTTCCGTCGGAAGTGTTGTCTGGCGTGGTTTTTCCAAGCGTATTCCGGTCGCAGTAACTTCTTTATGAACGCTTTCGTTCAGGAGTTCATCAGTTTGTTCGTCCTCAACTTTGACGCGATCCGATAACTGAAATCGACTGGGCATTTTGTCCGATTGGGTTTCAATACCATGTTCTTCGTCTTTGGCTTGGAGGGCCGTGCTATCGTTTAGGTCTTTGCCCAGGTGGACGCCAAGGGTAAATGCGAAGCCCGCAACGACTCCAGCAAGTAGCACCAATAAAACGATTTCTCTTCTTTCGTAGATGAAGAAACGTTGTCTCTTTTTACTCATTACAATTTAATTAGCGCCCTCCGTTATTGCTGTCAATTCATATAGTCTCATTTCCGGCTCGATATTTGGGTTTCGGACAAATTTATAAGGAATTGGCCCTGCACGCTGGCGCGATTTTTTCATACTAAGGCCCCGGTATGGAGGGGTAAATGAGACGATTAAAAATAAATAATGCAGTGGGGCAAGGATTGACGGAGTATTTAATTCTTTTGGTATTGATAGCGGTCGTCTCGATCGGGGTGACGACCACGCTGGGCAAAACGATTAAAGATAAAATACAAACGGCGAGAACTCGAATCAATAGCGATGTTAAATTTCCTGATCGATAAACTGCGAGTTAAAAATGGCGAGGAAAACGGGCAAGCCCTATTTGAGTTTTTGGCTTCTAGCTGGGTGATTTCTTTATTGGGCTTAGTTTTGCTCTTGGATCTCTATCGCGAATTCGTGTGGCTTGAATGTCAGTGGGAAGGCTTTAATCGGCTGAGCATCAGTCGATTTGATTTTGGTCGCAATGGTCTTCAATCGATTAATCCCTATCGAATGCTTTCTGGATTTCGGTTCCGCGAAAATTGTCGTGGCTCAAGAGTACTATATTATTTACCGAATCTAGACCCGAGGAAAACAAGATGATTGTGTTTTTAGCATTAATTTCATCGGTCGGAATATTGGGGGAGTTGGGTGTGTTGATGCTCCAACACGAGCTTGGGAGTCGAATTGAGAATCAATATCGTATCGACAACTGCGTTTCAACAAAAGCGAATAGTCTCGTAGCGGTTCTTAATCAAATTCACCGATCATCTCAAAAAATGAAGTGGCTACGCCAGACTATTGTATTGAGCGCACCAAGTGCTCCAGCGGTTGCCTCGCTAAGGGTTCTGCTTCAGGGTTTAGGACAGTATCAAATATATTTGAAACTGCTTTGGCTGAAAGGTAGGGCCGAGTGGTTTGGAAAATTAATGTGTCAAAACAAGAAAATTAGAAACAATATATTTCGATTCGCATTGCCATACGAATTTCAGATTCCAGATCATTTGGGACCCAGACCACTATTGTTAAAAAAAATAACTATACCTGAAAGGTTCAAGTCACACTTTAGTGCTAGCGTTGGAGGGCGCAAATCCGGTGCAGTTTTTATTTTTCAAGAAAGCGGTATCTCGAGCGCGAGTCGCTCCCCTTGGAGCGTCGAATGGAGTCTGTAGTTACAGAGAGAGGAAGTATTACGTTTGAAGCTGTCGTTGGAATGGGGGTTGCGCTTATATGCCTGAGTTTTTTATTGCAATTAAAAACCGAGGTGAGGAGTTTGTTCGAAAAAAAGGTTTATCGAACTCACATAGACTTTTTGTATTCTTCGAGGAAATTAAGGGGTTAAGGTGGATTCTGTATTTGGGAATATCCATAGTTTTAGGAACACAGATTTCTAGAAACGTCGAAAGCGCTTTTATTGCGCGTTGGAGTCAAACGGAGGGACCAAGCCCAGAATCAATCGCCTTTTTGGCTAAGAGTGTAAAAATGATCCCCATGAGTGATTCCGATTTTAGGCATCGTATCGTTCGATCCATTGATGGAGACCCTAGTATTGCTAATACGGCTTGGTTGCATACGATGCCATGTATTTTAGTCAGGTCTGCTTACGACAAAAGCGGATTTGCAGTGCCGGAAATTTTCTCTGAAAATTTAGATAAAAAGATGCTTCGGAAATTGCGAGATTCTTCTCGTTGGCGGGGACCATTTCTTGGGTGGCGTGGATATAGCGAGCTTATTGGTGAAATTGATCGGGCGTGTCGACAGATTTCTGTTCAAAACAAGGTGCGTTCATACTCTGAATCCCATGATTTACGCGAGATCATATATTGACAGAGTCGAAGGAATATCGATAAACACGAGTTCATGAAAAACAATCATAGAATTTTGGCAGTGGGCTCAATGGCATTCGACTCTATTCAGACTCTATCGGGAAAGGCTGAACATGTTTTGGGCGGTTCGGTTAATTATTTTTCTGCAGTCGCTTCTCATTTTACCGAAGTTTCAGTTATCGGTGTAGTGGGCCAAGATTTTCCAAAGTCTCATCTAGACTGGATGTCGGGCCGCGGGATAGACATATCTGGAGTCGAGATCGTCGAGGGTAAGACTTTTCATTGGGTTGGCGAGTACGATAATTATATGAACGAGGCTAAGACGCTTTCAACGGCCCTTAATGTTTTCGAACATTTCTCTCCCAAGCTTAATGATATTCATAAAGAGGCTTCTGTAATTTTCTTGGCAAATATTGATCCAGTATTGCAAAAAAGCGTTCTTGATCAGGCTAATAATCACCGTTTTGTTGCCTGCGACAGTATGAATTTTTGGATCGCCGGCAAGAGAAATGAGCTGCTTGAGACTTTGAAGCAAGTCGATTTATTATCGATCAATGAAGGCGAGGCATATTTACTATCGGAGCAGAAAAATTTGATTCAGGCTGCGAACACGATTCGCGATATGGGCCCTTCGACGGTAGTGATAAAACGGGGGGAATACGGTGCTGCTGTTTTTGGTCCGAAAGGCGCGTTCGTTATTCCGGCATTTTTAGTTCCCAATGTTATTGATCCTACCGGTGCTGGGGATACATTTGCCGGCGGAATGATTGGCTATTTGGCGCGAAATGGAGTCGATCGTGACCTTGCAAAGAGCGATCCGGAAGGCTGGGACCGAATGCTTCGAAGAGCCGCGCTTTCTGGGTGTGTTTCCGCAAGCTTTACCGTCGAAGATTTTAGTCTTCATAGGCTTATCAGGCTCGAAGATGGCGAAATTGCAAACAGAGAAAAACAGTTGATTAAAATGATCAACATTCCGGGCTGATTTTGTCCTCATAATTTGTGGCCAATAATAGTTTAATTAACTAACGCCTATTGCTATAAATAACACATGGTGTTATTACCTCCTCATATTCGAAATTCTGTATTGAACTGAGAGAGAACTAAGTCACGAATTTGAGGAGAGGGAATGAATCGTTTGAACGCGTCTATGGGCAAATGCCTATTTTTTGGAGTTTTACTTTTTTCGGGAGTTGGGGCAAATGCCTGGGAAATCACGAAAGATCGCTGGAGCAATGATGATGAAACTCGGTACTCCGAGTTCGTCCAAGCCATCGGCGAAAGTGGCTGCAATCAGTTCGATAAATGCTTGAAAAGTTCCGCGAACCCTTATCGTGGAACAGATTCACCGGGAGTTCATCACTATGCCGATTGTGCCGATTTTCCTTACTACTTGAGGGCATATTTTGCGTCTAAAAATGGTCTGCCGTTTTCATATATCGACCAGGTTCGTCCGCTTGGCAAGATTGGACCCGCCGGAATTCGTTATTCAATAGACGGAAATTACCCCTATTCTAGAAAATCCGGAATCGGTTCGGTCACGGGCACCAAATTCGCGAGCAATATGATTAATGAGGTAATGTCCGGAACCTATCGTTTTCACCCTCAATTATTTTCGGAAGGTTTCATTCCGTCGGGTGTTACGTTGAAAGATAATGTTCATTTCACTGATTTTTATCCAATTGAGATAAGTCGAAATTCGATTAAGCCAGGAACGATTATGTATGATCCCGCTGGCCACGTTGCGGTTGTTTACAAAGTAAATGATGATGGGTCGATTCGATTGGTGCAGGGGCACCCTCGGGCAGTTGTATCGCGCGTAACTTTCGGTGCGGACATCCTTACTCGCAGCCGGCCTTCCCATGGTGCCGGCTTTAGAAATTGGAGAGCTCAATATTTAGTCGATTATGACAAGAATAGCGATGGACAGTTGATTGGCGGAAAAATTGTTGCTTCCACCGACGCTGAATCGGACTATTTTTCGTTAGAGCAATATTTTGGAAACGTTCCGGCCGAAAGTGGCCGTTGGAGCGAAGGGAAATTTTCGATTAGTAATGAAGAGTATACTTATCATAAATATATTCGAGCGCGCTTATCGTTGGCGGACTATGAAATTCGGCCGGTACTTGAATTTAAAAAACGGATCGGCGAAGTTTGTGAAAGCATTAATTATCGAGCAGATTCGGTAGCTGCGGCTATTAATGATAGAATTGTGTCTAAAGCCCATCCTGAGAAACTGCCTGTGAATATTTATGGCACTGAGGGGGAGTGGGAAGATTATTCGACCCCTTCTCGCGATGCTAGAATTAAGACGGCTTACATCACATTATATTCTGAGATGAAAGAGCTTCTTGATCGATACTTCGCCGGGGACGATAAAATAATATACGAGGGTTCTGATATTAAGTCTGATTTAGAATCAGTATTTAATGAAAGTGCCCCTAGCTGCACGGTCAGTTATGTTAATTCTTCTGGCGAATCGGTAACTCTAAATTTTGAAGATGTAATGAATCGACTGTTTACGATGTCATACGATCCATACGATTGCATCGAGCTTCGATGGGGCGCGACTTCAGCATCTGAGCTGAGCAGCTGTCGTCAAAGTGAAACTAAAATGCGATGGTATCGAGCACAGCAGTTTTTAAGAAATCAAAATATGCGATTATACGATTCGAAAATGGACTTTAATTTGAGCCAATTGGAGAGTGATATTGCAGTAGGGACTCCGAGTGAGGGAGCCGGTATTGCAGAGCCATTAGAGGTCAACTTTAGAAAACTATTCAAATAAATTAGATTGATCTGAAGACGAAGCTTGTTTTATTGATTCTGCAATTGAACGTCCAAGGTGGTCCTGTTTCCAGTACTTGTCGATCTCGGTGTCGTTGTCGAGAAAATAGGGTTCAACGAGTATTGCCTTTAGGGTTGGATTCGGGGTGTAGTCAATATTGGATATCAAACTTGGTGCATACATTGCCTGAAGAATCAAAGAATGGTCAACGACGCTGGATTCGTCTTCTTGCTCTGGATCTATGGGTGGATCTCGAATAACCTTAAAGTCATTGAACTTTACTCCGCGGTTGGGCGAATCTAAAAATTGAGCTAAGAAGTTATGAAAATCTACCGCAAAGCTGAGTACTCGCTTTAATCCATAATAGGTTTCAAAGCCTTCAATTTTCGTATTAAATGAGTTCAAATGAATGCTGACGAATTTCGCGCAACCATTTGTGTGTGCAATCTTTATTCGGTCTTCTAGGGCAATGAACGTGTCTGTTTTTCGAGTAAGCTTAACTGAAGCACCATCACTTTCTAGAATTTTCTGAACTTCGAGAGTAAGGTCTAAAACGAGATCTTTTTCTAAAACTTCGTAACTTTTGTTATTGGTTCCTGGGTCGTGTCCACCATGGCCGGCGTCAAGAGTAACGCAGGGTTTTTCATATTTAGATAAAGGCTGATTGGCACTGAGTTCAGTACTATTAAGTGCGAATAAAATTAAGAATAATGAAAATGGAAACAAGAAATTTCGTGAGATATTAGATCCGAGATTATAATAGTGCGAGGTTTTCAATGTAATCCCTTCCTAATTTTTCACCATACTTTGACTCAAAAAAATCTGCAATTGCTTTTGAAAACTCTAATTGAAATCGACCACGCGAAAATTTTTCTGCCTGTTTTCTACAGTCAGACGGATCAAAACGATTTGGTTCGGATTCAAATTCACGAATTGCCAACATAAGCGATTCCATATTTTGATTATTGAAAAATAACCCTGTATTGCATGTGACCGAATCTAATACACCACCTTTATCATAAGCAATCACTGGCGTTCCACACGCCATTGCTTCGAGTGGCGTGATCCCGAAGTCTTCTAATCCCGGAAAAACTAGGCCACGTGCGTTTTGCATCAATTCTACGGCCGTATTATCATCGACCCCCCCAAGAAATTCAATCGATTGGCCTGCGAGGGCACGCAGTAGTTTGTCATCTTGCCCAATACCAGCAATTTTTAAAGGCAGATTGAGCTCATTAAAGGCCCTGATGGCAATATCAATTCTTTTATAGGGAGCAAGAGCACCAAATATAAGATAAAAATCTCGCCTAGGGTTTGAGATTGGCTTAAATCTGTTAAGATCGACAAATGGATTTACCACTGTAGACGTGCGGCCATATATTGAAAAAATTTGCTCAGAAATGAACGAACTATTGGAAATAAGGAAGTCAACCCTTTCCAGGGTGGTGACGTTTCGATCCCATTTTTGAAGATAAGGTCGGAAAAATTTTGCAATGGTTTTTTTAGCTAAAGAATCGGATGGTTTTTCAAAGTAATCACCAAAACGATCCCACATGTACCGCATAGGTGCGTGAACATACGAGATGTGAACGGCATCACTTCTTTTTTTAATTCCTTTTGCTACACAGTGTGATGAAGAGACAATCAAATCGTATTCAGAGAAATCAAATTGTTCTATTGCGAACGGCATGAGCGGTAAAAAATAACGATAGTTGTTTCGCATTAGTTTTAATTTTTGAAAAAAACTTGTTTGAATAGAGCGGCCCTCAATTGCGGGCGAAACTTTGGATTTTTCGTGTAATAGAGTAAAAATTGGAGCGTCAGGGAATAGTTCAACGATCGCTTCTAATACATTTTCCCCACCTCGCATGCCGTTTAGCCAATCGTGAACAATTGCAACGCGTGGAGCGGTTTTCTTTGCAATAGCATTTTTTGTCATTCTGCGGATTTGCCCCTAAATTCGAGTCTTAGATTTAAAGAACTCAATTGTTTTTGATAGGCCTTCTTCAAGCGGAACCTTCGGTATCCAATCGAGACGAGTTTTTGCTCTTGTGATATCCGGACGTCGTCGTTTTGGGTCGTCTACTCGGGCGGGAAGGAATTCTATTGAAGAACCGCTTTTTGTCATTTCAATAATTATTTCTGCAAATGATTTTACAGTGTGCTCAACTGGGTTGCCCAAGTTTATCGGAATAGTTTCAGTCGAATTGTAATATCGAAAAATTCCTTCTACGAGGTCGGTAACAAAACAAAAACTTCTAGTTTGTAATCCGTCTCCGTAAACAGTCAACGGCTTGCCTGTGAGCCCCTGGGTACATAGGGCCGGAACGACTCTCCCGTCGTCTGGTCGCATTCTGGGCCCATAAGTATTAAATATTCGCACCATTCCACCATTGAGAGGAGTATAGGGTTTTCCGTTTATAGTGCCTTGAGCGTTAATTGCTGTGCTCACATAAGCTTCGCTGAATCTTTTAGCTTCGTCGTAACAAGCTCGCGGACCAATGGTGTTTACATTTCCCCAGTAGTCTTCTGTTTGAGGATGTATTTCTGGATCTCCATAAATTTCTGAAGTAGACGCCAATAAGTACCTCGCTTCATATTCGAGCGCGAGTTCTACTGTATGCATTGTTCCAATGGAATCCACCTTTAGGATTTCAAATGGTATCTTGTCAAAATCTATCGGACTGGCAGGGCATGCAAAGTGTAATATTCCGTTCAAGCCGTATTTTCGAAGAAATGAAATTTTTTCTTTTTCAATTGGTTCAGAAATATCGGCTTCAATGATTTGAAAGTATTCATTTCCGATCAATGAATGAATATTTTCTTTCGAGCCGGTGCAGAAGTTATCTATTGCGGTGACAGCATATCCGGCTGATATGAAGCGCTCACATAAATGTGAGCCAATAAATCCGGCTCCACCGGTAATAATTACATGATTCATTTCAGACTAATGGAGTAGCATAGACCGATAAACCCGGTCCATACGTTTCGCCATTTCTTCTTCAGAAAATCGATTCCGTTGATGTTGCGAAAATGGTTTGAGCGGTTGGGTCAGGCCCCCGGCGCTCACTAGACTCATCGCGTCGGACCAATCGTCTTTTTTGTATGGATCGCAATACCGGACAGAGTTGGCCGGGCAGGATTCGAGTCCTTCGTGGTGCGGTGGAATATCGGAAACGACGGCAGCGGTTCCATAAAGAATTGCCTCGACAGGCGGTCGCCCAAATCCTTCGTAGAATGACGGAGAAAACAATGCTGCGGCATTTTGGTAGAGCCAAGCTAACTCTGCGGTGCTGAGCGTATCTAAATATTTGACTTCGTTTGTGGATTCTCCAGCAATCGTCATGACTAGTGGCCAGTTTGAACGAATGGATTCCGGAAGGGATTGGTGTGCATCCAAGAGTAGGGGCGCATTTTTGTGCTTTTTCTCATTCAAAACCGCCAAAAAAAAGTTTCGATGTTTTAAGTCGTGGCTGCCGGTGGGACGAACTGGATCGGGTGTGGTTGTCACCGGATTATAGACAATTTCAATATTTATTTCGGGATCACCAATCCAGGTCTGAATTTCGCTTTTCGAAAATCTCGAAACTGTCAGTAGCGAATGGGCATTCATTGCAAAAGGTTTAAGTATTTTGCTGTAATATAGTTTTTGAAGGGTCGTTCCGAATTTTAAGTGATTGAGATCGTGAATCGTTATTGCGTATGGAATGGGGCATGCAATTAAACTTGAGAAGCTTGGGCTGTGATACCCGCTAAATTGAAATGATTTTAATATGAATGGTATTGATACTAATTCAATTGGCGAAAGAAAACCTACCCTTGATACGATAGTTTTGAATTCTGAAAAAATATCGATATTGGAGCAGTTGGTGCTAATCAAAAACGTAATTTCATAGGGCAGGTCATTGTGAGTCTTTAGTTGACGCATTGCTGAGGCAAGGTGGGCGGCATATAAGCCAATCCCATGGTTTTTTTTAACTATCATTCGTGCGTCAATGAGGATTTTAGGTTTCATTTGTTTTTGACGATAACATTCCGGCCCTGGTAATCGAAAAGTCAAATTTCAACGGATCCAATTTTTCGAATTTTTTCAAATTTTTGGTGACTTCTACGGCCATTTTCCAATCTGGAATTTTTCGAGTGGTGAGTTTTAGGCGAATTGCAGCATTGTGCACGTGAGTGTCTACGGGCATAACTAGCTGCGATGGCATAGGGGGAGAAATCATTGGTTGTGCAGATTGGCTCATTTTGGTCCACGTTCCAAGGTCGATTTCATCTTTCCTGATCATCCATTTAAGAAAGAGGCACCAGCGCTTGCAGGCTGATTTGTCTTGGGGTGAGCTCAGAAAATGGTTAAAGGCTCTGGATTGAAATGATACTGACCACGATTTCCAATCATTTAGGAAGAATATCAATGCCGATTCAATGTTTTCATCTGACCTTGAGAATCCACACATAAAATGATTGAAAACCGAGCCATATTCCTTGTATGAGCGGGCAATCAACGATAATAGTTTTACAATATCGCTTCCGGAATGGAAACGATGTCTAAAGTCCTTCAGCAGCCTCTCGGTTTCTTTGGGTTTGTTAAAATGACTTCTAAAATGCACGGAATCGCCTACCTGAAGGCGGTCAAAGAGTTTTTTAATGGAGGACCGAATAGCCTTGGCATTGCCGTAGGCGAGCTGCGATGCAAGCACTGCGCTTATTTCCTGGTCTTCTAGGTTATCAAATTGGTGTACGTATTCGACTGGATCGGTCGCTATTAAATCTAATTTTTGAAATTTCCGGTACATTGCGCGTAAAGTTTTTTCGGTATTTTGAGGGAATCGGCTCATTTCCTCTCAACGATTAGACTAGGCGAGTCTCTATTAGAAGTGGATTTTTGGTATCTACCATAATAATGTCCCAACAAAGGCATGAGACAAAGCGTATTAAACGGCCTGGCCGTCCTTATCTTACTGATATTTATAGGAAATTCAAGATCCTACGCAGTCGATTACTGTATTACGGCGCCGTGTTGTTATGACAAATATGTTCAACCGGGTCAGGAGGTAAAGGAAGATGAACGAGATCTTTTGTTGCCTCAAAATCAAATACGATCCATCGGCTGTCGAAGGAGTTTTGAATATCGAGGAAGACTTATGCCATTGGATTCCAAGCATCGGAGAGACGCAAATGGTTTGCGGCCCATATTTCAGCGCTCCCCCGGGGCCCTTCAACTTCTTACTGAGTATCAGGAAAATCAGAATAATGTTCGATTGGCCGCCTATACGGGTACGATTGGGGTGATTGTCGCGGTCGCGGGATTAATTTTAAAATCGCAAACTGAAGGTCCAAAACTTAACGCACTTAAGAACGGATTGTTTTTTGGCGGAGGCGCAATAGCACTCGGCAGTCTTGGATATAGTTTGACTCTTCAGACATCGAATGAAGGAAAGCTTCGCGGAGCTGTCGATCAGTATAATCAACAGTACCCAGAAGACGAATTTCGATTGAATTTTGAAACGGGGATATTGTTTTAAATGCCTAAACGGACCGACATTAAAAAAATACTACTTATTGGAAGCGGGCCAATCGTAATTGGACAGGCGTGCGAATTCGACTATTCGGGTACTCAAGCAGTGAGGTCGCTAAAAGAGGAGGGTTATGAGGTCATTCTGATTAACTCAAATCCAGCGACAATTATGACCGACCCAGAACTAGCAGATCGAGTTTATATCGAGCCAGTTACGACTGATGTAATTGAGCAAATAATAATTAAAGAAAAACCAGATGCGATTCTACCAACAATGGGAGGTCAAACCGCTCTAAATGTAACTTTAAAGCTGGTAGCTTTAGGGATTCCCGAAAAATATAATGTCGAAATACTTGGCGCGAAACCAGAAGTGATTGAAAAAGCTGAGGATCGAGAATTATTTAAAGCTGCGATGACAAAAATTGGAGTTGAGTCGGCAAAAAGTTATATCGTTCGATCGTGGTCTGACGCAAAAAGTTTGATAGCGGATGTCGGGCTACCGCTCGTATTAAGGCCGTCATTCACTTTGGGCGGGGAAGGCGGCGGTGCGGTCTTTACTGAGGATGAATTAAAAGAAAAAATTGAGCGAGCCCTTTTTCTGTCTCCAACAAATGATGTATTAGTTGAGGAAAGCTTGATTGGCTGGAAGGAATTCGAGCTTGAAGTTGTTCGAGATAATAAAGACAACGTTATAATAGTTTGTTCGATTGAAAACCTGGACCCAATGGGGGTCCATACCGGCGATAGTATTACGGTTGCGCCGGCGCAAACGCTAACCGATAAAGAGTATCAAAACCTTAGAGACATCGCGATTCGTGTAATCAGAGAAATTGGAGTCGAGACGGGTGGATCGAACATACAGTTTGCAGTTAATCCCGAGGATGGAAGAGTAATTGTTATAGAAATGAATCCTCGAGTTTCTCGGTCCAGCGCACTGGCGTCTAAGGCGACTGGATTTCCAATCGCAAGAGTCGCATCGAAATTAGCGGTCGGATACAGTCTAGATGAGCTCACCAACGATATTACTAAAACAACACCTTCAAGTTTTGAGCCCGCGATCGATTACGTTGTCGTAAAGATCCCAAGATTTGATTTCGAAAAATTTCAACCAACTACTCCAGAGCTTGGCACTCAGATGAAGTCCGTTGGTGAGGTAATGGCTATCGGTCAAACATTTGAAGAAGCACTTGGCAAAGCGGTATCGGGAACTGAGCGAAAGCCATATTGGTTGGCGCCATTCGATGGACCCGATTGTCAGTGGGAGCTGATTGATCGTCCTCATTTTCTTAGGTTGAGAGCCGTTGCGGACGCAATTAGAAAAGGCGTTGATATTCAGAAGCTAAATCGAAGGACTGCAATTGATATTTGGTTTTTGTCGAAGCTTAAAAAACACCTTGAACTAGAAAAATATATCCAACCGGCGTCGTGGCCAGTCGATTACGCAGTACTCGATAAATTGAAAAAAAATGGTTGGACCGATTGGGCGATTGCAAAAAACGCATTAGTGCCCGAGGAAGAGGTTCGAAGTCTAAGAATAAAGTTAGATATTCATCCTGTTTACCGAATGGTTGACACATGTGCAGGAGAATTTGTCGCCGAAACGCCGTTCTATTTTTCCACTTATTTTGGAAAGAACGAAAGTATCCCGGATTTGAAATCTGGAAAAAAGAAAGTGATGATTTTGGGTGGTGGACCGAATCGAATCGGCCAAGGAATAGAGTTTGATTACTGTTGTGTACACGCAGCGATGTCGCTTAGGGAAGCTGGTTATGAAACGATAATGGTTAATTGTAATCCAGAAACCGTAAGTACTGATTTTGATATATCAGACAAGCTTTATTTTGAGCCGCTTACTGTAGAACATGTGTTGGCGGTTGCGAGAATCGAAAATCCGTTAGGAGTTATCGTTCAATTTGGGGGCCAGACCCCGCTAAAACTCGCTCGAAGATTAGAGGCGGCGGGATTAAATGTTTTGGGGACATCGGTAGATAGCATTGATCTTGCTGAAGACCGGAAGCGCTGTGGGAAAGTGGTTTCAGAGTTGGAAAAAATTGGACTGCTACAGCCACCAGGCGATACAGCCTTTTCTACAAGTGAAGCGATTCAGATTGGAGAAACGTTGGGCTATCCACTTTTGGTGAGACCGTCCTACGTCTTAGGTGGCCAGGGAATGCGCGTAGTGCATTCGCGGTCTGAACTCGAGTTGTATGTCGATGAGGCGATCGAGCTTAGCGAAGAGCATCCTATTTTAATGGATCGTTTCTTGGATCGAGCGATCGAAGTCGATGTTGACGCAATTTCTGATGGCACTGAATGTATTATTGGCGGATTAATGGAGCACGTAGAGGAAGCTGGAGTGCATTCGGGAGACAGTTCATCTACATTACCCGCTGTTACGATTCCAGTAGGTGTTCAGGAGCGAGTGAGGACTTATACTCGGGAATTGGCAAAAAGATTACAAGTAAAGGGACTGCTGAACGTGCAGTTTGCGATACAGGGCGAGAGTGTATACTTGTTAGAGGTAAACCCTCGGGGCTCAAGAACAGTTCCATTTATAAGCAAGGCGACCGGAAAGCCAATGGCAAAGTATGCCGCAAGAGTAATGTTGGGAGAATCTCTAAAAGATATTGGTTTGAAAAATGATTTTGATGCGGATCTTGATACATATAACGTTAAGGCACCGGTTTTCCCATTTGATCGTTTTCCTGGTGTCGACGTAATTTTGGGACCTGAAATGAAATCCACGGGAGAGGTGATGGGGAGGGCGGCTAATTTTCCTGCGGCCTATGGCAAAGCGATGCTGGCTAAATCATTGATTGTTCCTGAATCTGGTGCTGTTTTTATGTCGATTAGAGACGAAGATAAAGCTGAGGCACTGCCAATTGCAAAAGATCTATTCGAATTGGGTTTTCAAATTTGGGGTACCAATGGGACTGCGGATTTTTTAAGTGGGCACGGTATTGATGTTACTAGAGTTAATAAGGTTAGGCAGGGCTCTCCTCATTGCGTAGATTTTGTACAGGATGGAAAATTTGTTTTAGCAATAAATACGACTTCTGACGGTAAAGCAATTCGAGATAGTTTTGCTATTCGCCGTGCCGTATTAGAAAAGCGCATTCCTTATAGCACGGTGTTATCATCAGCTCGAGCCATCGTCGATGCAATCAAAAGCAAAAAAGGCGAGCCGTGGGGAGTGAGTTCATTATGATCACTGTTTCGGGAAGTTGTTGGAAATGTGGAGCGAAATTGGAGTCTTCAGATTTTGGTCGGCAAGAGACATGTCCTAAATGCGGATTTGACACCCGGGTTTGTAAAAATTGCCTCCATTATGATCCAAAATATAACAATTCATGTAAAGAGAATCAGGCCGATTTCCTTTCTGAAAAAGAGAAATCCAACTTCTGTGATTATTTTTCACCAACACACCCGAATGCCGAGGGTTCGACGAGTAGAGATGCAATGAAATCGGCGGCGGAAGCCTTATTCAAAAAGAAATGAGTAAACTTCAGGACGAGTCGAGAAGACGTAGGACTTTTGCAATTATATCTCATCCAGATGCCGGGAAAACAACGCTCACCGAAAAAATATTATTGTATGGTGGAGCAATTCATTTAGCCGGAGCTGTAAAGGCAAAAAAAACCCAACGTCATACGACTTCAGACTGGATGGAAATAGAAAAACAGCGAGGCATTTCGATATCTGCGAGTGTGTTAAACTTCGAGTACAATGGTGCGCATGTTAATTTATTGGATACGCCTGGTCACAAAGATTTTTCTGAGGACACTTATCGTACTCTTGCAGCAGTCGACGCTGCGGTTATGTTGATTGATGCCGCAAAGGGCGTAGAGCCTCAGACATTAAAATTATTTGAAGTTTGTAGAATGAGGGGCCTCCCAATTTTTACATTCATTAATAAAATGGATCGCCCGTCTCGGGATCCGTTGGATTTGTTAGACGAACTAGAACGAGTTTTAGGAATTAGGTCATCTCCGGTAACCTGGCCAATTGGATCTGGGGATCGATTTAAGGGAGTTTACGATCGGCAGTCGAAGGAAATTCTTGTGTTTCAGCCCGAAGGAGAGGCGAACGCAAAGGGAAAAATTTTACCCGTACCGATTAAGGACTTTGATGATCCGAAATTTGAATCAATATTTAATGGGGATTTGGAATTAAAGGAACAATTTGAATCTGAAATTGAATTATTGGAAGTGGCTGGAGACGGCTACGATCAAGAACGTGTAAATGCTGGGGGTTTATCTCCAGTATTTTTTGGGAGTGCGATGAATAATTTTGGAGTTCAGCGTTTTCTTAATCGATTTGTTGATATGGCCCCATCTCCAGGCGCTCGGAAAACAAAAGATGGTAAGGTTCCAGACGTGAATGGAAAATTTTCCGGATTTGTATTTAAAATTCAGGCGAATATGGATCCACAACATAGGGATCGAGTGGCTTTCATAAGGGTTTGCACGGGGCGGTTTGAAAAAAATATGATGGTGAAACACGTGCGCTTAAATAAATCCATACGGTTGTCGAGGCCGCTGAATTTTTTCGCGCAGGATCGAATTTTAGTCGACGAAGCCTATCCCGGAGATATTTTAGGACTTGTGGATAGTTCCGGTGCGTTCCGAATAGGCGATACTTTGGCAGAGGCTGGAAATATCGAATATGAGCAAATCCCCTCATTTTCCCCAGAATTTTTCGCTCAAGCAGTAATTCGCGATCCCATGAAGAGAAAGCAGCTCAAGAAAGGATTGGAGCAGCTTGCAGAAGAAGGTGTTATTCAGATCTATTATCAACCTGAATTGGGAGATAAAGATCCAATTTTGGCTGCAGTTGGATCACTGCAATTTGAGGTACTTAAACAAAGATTGCTCGTGGAATACTCTGTAAACGTCGAAATTCAAAACATGTCATTTACTCAAGCGCGATGGATTTCTGGAAACGGATTTAAGATGAACTTGTTTTCCGGACGTAGCGACAGCAAAATTGCAATTGATCGGGACCAAAATCCGGTAGCTCTATTCTCTAATGAATGGGCTATGCGTTGGGCTCAGGAAAATTATTCAGATATCACTCTTAGCAAATCCGCGCCTCTTTGAGCTACAACTAGGTTCATTCGTACATAGATTCGATAACTTGCTCGAAATTTTTTGAAATCACATGGCGTTTCATTTTGAGAGTGGGGGTCACCTCATCCTCTTCGAGTAAAAAATCTCGCGACAATACCCTAAACTGTTTAATCTGTTCGTAACGGGCGAGTTTTTGATTTACCTCCGCCAATGTCTTTTCTAGTTCGGTAAGGATTTCCTTGCTTTTGACGATTACGCCTTCTATTGCATCAGAAGAATGCTTAATGCGATTCAAGACAGATGCCTCGAGTGTAATCAAGGCGGAGAAAAATTTCTTCCCATCTCCAACCATGCACGCTTGACTCACAAGTGATGACTGTTTAATCAACTCTTCAATTGGAACAGGCGCGACCATTTTTCCACCTGACGACTTCATGATTTCCTTTTTTCTGCCGACTATTTGAACATAACCCTTTTCATTGTATTTGCCTAAGTCGCCGGTGTGTAGCCAGCCATCTTGGTCAATCGTTTCTTGAGTTGCGGTATCATTTTTTAGATACCCAAGAAATACATGGTCCCCCCTTGTTAGAATTTCGCCATCGTCCGCGATTTTAAAGTCAGTATTTTCAATTGGAAGTCCAACGGTTCCAGCGCAATCCTCTCCAGGAACAGTCATACAGGTAACGCCGGTGGTTTCTGTTTGGCCAAAATCTTCCAAGATTTCAATTCCAAATGATCGAAAAAACCGAGCTACATGGGCGGGGAGAGCAGCAGCTCCAGAGCCTGCGCACTTGAGTTCATCGATTCCTAATTTTTCTAGAGCTTTTTTTACAAACAGCTCTTTCGACACTTTTTGAATGAGTAAGTTTGATAACCCGTAAGATCCATCTTTTTTGAATTCTCTTTCTGCGGAAATTTGGTTCAATTCGAAAATTTTACGGAGTACTTTTCCTTTTGTTCCGGGTTCGGCCGCTATTTTCTTTTGAATTCCTTCCATCATTTTTTCCCAAAGCCGAGGCACTGATAACATTGCAGTAGGCTTTACTAATGGCATTTCTTTAGATACGGCCTCAAATTTCGACGTAAAATAGACTGTGTATCGACTTGATATTCCTACGGCTAATGCCTGCATTTTTTCAGCGACATGACAAAGGGGCAGGAATGATATGAAGCGACCGTTGTCGCGGTGTGGAATATTAAATGCCTTCGTTGCCGCGTCTCCCGCAAATATAAAATTATGGTGGGAGAGCATAGCCCCTTTTGGAAAACCAGTCGTACCTGATGTGTAAATGAGAAAGGATCGGCGTTTGGGGTCAAGTCGGTCAAGGTATTCTTGGGCAGATTTTTTTTGTGCAAGTGATTTTCCAATAGTCAGAGCGTCTTGAAATGAGATTGCTTTTTCACTGAAATCAGTCTCGCCCTCAAATACGAGGATAGTTTCAAATTGGTCGATGTCTTTGATTTTTGGAAAATAGGAACTATTCTGAATTCCAATAAAGCGAGACTCAGTATTTGAAAGTATAAATGAAATGTCTTTGTCGGAAGCAGATGGGTAGAGCCCGACGGACATTCCTCGAAGTAAATGGGGTGCGAATTCACAGTATGTCGATTCTGGTCGATTGTACGAAAGGACTGCAAGTGTGTCGCTTTCATTGAATCCTTTAGTTTCCAAATAGAGCGTGAGGTAGAAAATCTGGTCGAAATACTCTTTGGAACTGATCATTTTCCACCCGCCTTTTTCCATTTTGGCTTGGGCCGGTTCGTGTGGCGCTTCTTTGCTCCATTCATGAAGTCGGTGAATCAAAGTAGGCATGGTGTTGGAACTCCTAAATATTTGTTATTATACATTTTTATTGAGAAACCCGTCTATCAGAAATCTTGCGTCGCGTCAAGAGTGTCGGCAAAAAGAGGGGCTTTTTTGCTCGCTAAGCCTCTTCTGCTCCGTTCTCGTTTCCAACTGGTTAGGCGTTCTGACGAGTAGAGGCTGAGGTACCAATAGTAATTTCTTCCGATGAGAGAGACGTAATTCCGGGTTTCGCTGTAAGGAATGAGATCCAAAAATAGCATTTTGTTGTCTGTGGGATAGCGTTTGAGCCATTCGTCGACCTTATTCGGGCCCGCATTGTATGCAGCCAAAGCGAGGTCCTCATTGCCATTGAATCGCTCGACCAATTTGGCCAGGTACCTAACCCCTAAATTAATATTTGTTTTGGGATCGTACAATCCGAGGTTTGTAATTTTTTTCTGAAATCTTTTGGCGGTGGCTGGCATGAGTTGCATTAGGCCGCGGGCCCCTACTCGTGAGCGGGCTTCTCGGTTGAACGCGCTTTCTTGTCTGATCAGAGCAGAAACGAAATAGGGATTTAGATTTCCTCTGTATTTCCAAAGTTCTTCAAATTCAAGTGAGGGATAGTAAAGTTTAAGTGTTGATTTGGTTACTAGATTTGGTTGATTCAATATCAGTTTGGAGAGCGTACGAAATGATCCTAGATAATTCCCGTTTCTATTTTGAAGAACTGCTACGTAGAGTCTGAATGAGTCCTCAACATTGTCTAAATTTCGACCTACGTACCTCAAGAGTTCTTCAGTAACTTCGCGTTCTCCCGATTCTTGCAGAATTTCAATCAAAGTAACATATGCATTCAATTCTGATCTGCTGTTGGATCTAAACTGAATATTAGGTTCCGTTTGAGAAAGCGGAGCAAATAATTTTTTGTTTTCGCCACCATTCAAAACAATCGAGTGGTAGCTAAGCGGATTGGCTCTAGTTAATCTATTTCTATATATCTCGGCCTCAATCGGATTATTTGAAACTTCAGCACAATAGGCAAGCCAGTATAGCGACCGAGTTTGATATCGACTTACTTTTAGTGCGGCGAGCTCCTCGAGCTGAGTTTTTGCGGATTCGCAGTTGTTGTTCCAAATTTTTAGCATTGCTCCACGAAACAAAGCAATTTCTCGATAGTAGCTAAATTCTGAATCGCATTCTACAACTTTGCTGTAAAGTTTATCAGCATTTTTAATAGCTTCTGGATCTGGAAAGTCCTCTTCCGTTCTCATCCCAAATCGAGTCACGACATGAGGAGGCAAACATTGCTTCGAGGCGAGTAAATCCTCCCGAACTTTTTTAAATGATTTATCCGATTTGTAGATTTGATAAATAGCCAGCTTATGTTCAGTTTCTGAAAACTCATCAAGTTCTTCAAAATTTCCATCCGTCATTAAGGATGCGAGGTCTCGTGCATTTTTGCGCTGGTGAATTTTATTAGGATCATGATTCCGGGCGCTCATCGAAATTCGTGCTTTTTCTTGCTCAAAGAAGGTGCAAAGAACTTTCGATACAAGACGTGGCTTTTCTATGCATAGTTCTTTAATGGAGGGTTCGCTAGATGCGGTTCCTAAGAAATGAGGAGTGAACTCTTGAACTTCTCGAACAATACGAGCTAGGTTGTATTTTTGAAATTCAAGTCCCGTTTGTCTTTGTCGTATGACCGAGTCGAGTGGAGATTTCGGTAATTCACCGCCTGTCGGGAAATGTGAAACGCTCACATCTGTGGAGTAGAGCAGAGGTGCGCTTGCCAATGTCGTGACCAATGCGATTAGGATTAGCGGGTTTCGATGAGTCAATTTTAGTCC
>Ga0066639_10001156_pt1 | contig 23552 bp, 17 predicted proteins | sample CryGeyCG2114_010_2_FD_59504 | JGI IMG/M metagenome (GOLD analysis project Ga0066639, IMG submission 59504) | Groundwater microbial communities from aquifer - Crystal Geyser CG10_big_fil_rev_8/21/14_0.10 | ecosystem: Environmental > Aquatic > Deep subsurface > Groundwater | place: USA: Utah...
GACGTGCCCGCTGCGCTTTTAGCCGTCAACGCAGCGGAACTGTAGGTGAGGGTGAGATCCCCGCCTGCGATACCGGTGGCGTTATCCACATTGATCGTGACTGCGACTCCAGTCGCGCCAGGTTGGGCCGATGCATTACTGACGCTCACAGAAAGCGCTTGCGCAACAGTCGGCAACAGCAGGTCAAAAAGGAGAACAACACAGAGAGAGGAAAATTTGACTCTCATAACTGCTCCTCCCAAAGATGCAATCGGTTGTTGTCGCTTGGTCAAGTAAGGTCCGACGGGAGCGACAAGCAGAGAGCGAAGATCAATTTCTGTATCATTTGAGCAGCAACATTCGCTGGCAAGCGACGAATCGCGTGTCATCGACAGCTAGGCGGTAAAGATAGATGCCCGAGCCAACCTTTCGACCCGCATCATCCCGGCTGTCCCAGGTGACCGTGTACCGGCCGGCTTCCATTCGACTGTTAACGAGTCGGCGTATTCTCTGGCCGGTGATGCTATACACATCAAGGAGCACATTCCCAGCCTCTGGCAGTTCATAGGCAATGGTCGTCGTGGGATTGAAGGGATTCGGTCGGTTTGGCAGCAAAGCGAAGGCAGTAGGTAAGGCTGCTACAACGTAGTCTTGCGTGGTCCGGGTGATGAGCATCCCTTGCGAATCGTAGAATTGGCCGGTCAGGCCCAACTGGATCGATTCGTTGTGTGGCAGACCGGATAGGGTGAGGCGCAGAGGTGTTGAATCGTCGTCCTTGCTCTTCTGCAGGGTTCCGGCAAAGCTGACGTGAAGTTCACCGGGAATACTCGTATTGGTTACAACAAGCGCATCCGGGGCTAGCCCGTCTATGTTGACGTCTTCAGTACGGATCTTGATGGTCCCGGAGTGGATGATGAGATCTCCACCAGCCAGGTTATTGAAAGATACTGCATAGGCATCCAACACAAGCCCGCCATCCGAACTCCATTTCGGCTCTATACGTAAGACCGGTAGTTCTTTGGAGTTTTGGACGAGGGCAGGCTTGGCCAGGTTATTCATGCACGGGAAGGAATCAATAAGACCGACGGCGAACCTGAGGATCAAGATGGCGTCGGCGGAATTGATCTCGCCATCGCAATTCACATCGGCCAACACCTGCTGCTCGGATGTGAGTGGTGGTGGAAATCCAACGCTGTACCTGAGGACACGAATAGCATCGCCCGAGTCAACAACGCCACTGGTATCGACGTCTCCCTGCATCCCTATAGTGACCGTTACTGATCCATCAGCAGCGATAGAGGGGATGGAATTGCCCTTTCCATCCTTCAAGGATGCCTGAAGATTGAGAGGGGTAGGCCCTTCTGGTGCGTTGGACGCGATTTCAAACGTAATCGTCATCAGGGTACCGCTCCCGGAAGTAATCCCTGATGCTCCTGACATAGGAATATTCACCTGACCTGGTATAGCCAGGTTAGGGTTGACGGTAATTCCTGCGGAGGTTAGCAAGTCGGCGGGTGTAACCGATTTGGCTGTCAGAGCATTTGGATCATAGCTGAGGGTGAATTCTCCGCTGGCAATTCCACTTGCATCATCTACGGAAATTGGGACTGTCGCCTTACCCCCCGTGTTTCCCGACGCGGTCCCAAGGGATACTTGCTTTGGAGGAGATACCACTGCATAGGTAAGTGACACTTCCGAGGAATCAATGCCGTCATACGCACGCAAGACAATTGTTGATGCAACAATTGTATCAGACATTGTCGGTGTCCCACTCAAACTATGGATTTCATTACTGACACGAGTTGCCGTCATCCACGCGGGTCCATTAACAACTTGCAAAGTCACTGTATCGGTGCTGTCAGGATCAAATACATTGACAATGGCCCGATACTCCATTCCCACTACTGCTGCAGGAAGTTTCGTATCTGCTGCGAATACTGGTGGTGTATTGATCCGCCAGGAAGCCTCTTTGGGAAAGGCCATTTTAACGGTATTCTCACTGATCCACACAATCCCCTTGCCGTCTGTGCGAGGAGAATTTAAAGAACCTGTGGTTGAAAGGACGTACTCACGTCCCTCTGAAAGATCATAGTAAAATCCTCCCTCTCCAGAATTGTCCCTGTAGACGACAAAATCGCCTCCCATACCCAGATTGTTCTGGTCAACACCACTTCCTGGGCTGGCGTGGTTAGTGATTTGCCGAACGTTTCCGTTCTCCCAAACGAAGACTTGATCCTTGTTATTTTGTCCGTTATCTACCCACGCAATTCTGCCTCCTCCAGTACCAAGCGTTCCAACACTCGCGACTCCAATTGAAGCTGCTTTTGCATCTGTATCAACTCGATAGCGCCATATCTCATTTTTAGACCCGCTGCTGGGGCCACCTTGCGCCGAGAGCCATTGGTGGCGCTCAACCTTAAGAGCCACCACTCCGTCGGAGAAATCAAAATTCGAGCTATAAACCGTGAGCAGGTCCGATCCCGATCCTGGAACCGCGAAATCGGTCACTTTTGTGGTCTGCTTTGTGTTGACATCATAGATGTACAGATTCCAGCCACCATGTTTGTTCCCATATGCATCTACCCAGGAAAAATCATTCCTGGTGAACGCGACAACCCCGTTATCCACCTCGACCAATGCCTCGTCGCTTTCATTTGTCGATACCGGGAACTCCTGGCCTGCCTGTATATCGAAAGCATAGATATCTCTATTGAAGGGCGGGGATGATTGCTGGTTATTCCTGAGGTCTTCCCACGCAATCAAGGGTCCGCTAACACGGGGATTGTCAGCGTTGTAGTGAGGATCGGTCACGATGAATTCACGTTGATTCTGGAGATTATAGGCATAAATACTGCTACCATCTCTGGAGTCCCTCCAAACGACAATGGAGTCGCTGATGTCGGGCATTGCTCGCTGCGAGATTCCTGGTGCCTGATATCCTGTGGGGACATCGCTGACCAGCCCTTTGATCGCCAATTGGTTAGTTGGTTTGTTAGTATTGGCTGTTCGAGCTTCACTTGTCACAGTAACGGTTCGGGTAATAGTTGTGCCACTATGAATCGCGTCTGTGGTGATGGTAACAGGTATATCCCGATACGAATCCGCCTGTAGGGTAAATGTCTGGTCCGTTTGAGAGATGGTGACATCATCGTGATCGGCAGAGACGTCCTCGACCGCCAACGGGGCGCTACCTCGATTCCGAACCCGCACACTCACAAACACATCCTCTCCCGGTCTTACGTGACCGAAATTAATGCCACTATTGGTGTTTTGTGTATTCTGGACATCGAGGATAGGGGTTGGCTGAATCAGGAGTTGAAATGCATCCCGGATGGTATCAGGTGTAGCCAACTCCTTACAGGCAACAGCAACATCGAAACTCACTGCTCCGCTGAAGGATGGCTTGGTGGACACCAAACGGAACCCCTTACTACTTGATTTGGACTCCTGGCCAACTGGAAGGTCGGGGTAGGGTTCAGGACCGGGATATAACACATCGATAACGGAAGGACCATTGTAGAGGACGGTCATCGTAATATCGGTCGCAGCAGCATTGCCTTGGTTCACAAGAGCCGGACTTACGAATACGCTCTCTCCACTTTCGAATATCCCATTTTCAACGTTGTCTCTATTATCGGTCATATCCTCAGCGATTTGGGGTGTACCATCGATCTTGAAGGCTACCTGATGCTCGCTTTGCGTATAGACCGTTGTCGATACGTGTAGCTGTTGTTCGTACGGGAGTCCCCCGTATTCATACGTGAGGTTTAAGGTGACATTCACAACATGGTGCCCGGTGAAGTTGAATATCAAATCGACGCCGCCGCCATGTGAAATCTTCGAATTGCCAGGACCGAAGTCATCCCAGTAATTGTCCGCAGTGTGGACAGTGACATCCGAATTATCTGTAGTGGCTACACTCTCTACGTTGTGAACGTTCACTGTCGAATGTAGATACACCCTCAGTCGAACTTGTTCCCCAGCTTCCATAATTCCATCCTTATCTCCTCCGTAGTCGTCCCATTGGGGAGAACTGATGGTGAGATAGTTGCCAGCTCGGGGTGGTGGAGATGGTGGAGATGGCTCTGTAGGTGTGGAAAAACTTTGTTCATCAATGGCCTTCGCGAAGAGCAGTAGAAAGCTTTTGGGATCAGCCTTGAATGGCTGCCCAGGAGGGTTTGCATCTTGAAGCATCGGTGTAAGTGTGGGAAACATCGCATTTGCAATATCGCCGACTTGCTTCGTAACACCAAGAATCGCATCAGGAGTGGGAAGTCGGTATTCGTAGTCTCTGGCGTTCTTCGTTTGAGAACACAGACCCTTTAAATTTCCTATAATATTTGAAATTGTTTTATTCACATCAGTGACTGCACTGTTTATTTTAGATTGGTCTTCAGAACTGATCTTGCCATCTGAAGAAGCTGACAACCAAGTTTCTGCCAGGAAACGGAGCTGCACACATCCGCTGTTAATGGCAGTGGAAGCCTTTGAAGGAAAGTCGTCCATCGATCCGTAGAAATCTGCAACAGCCAATGGTGCCATCATATAGTACTCGATAGATGAAGTCGTTTTTTCGAAGTCCTTTAGTTTAAGAAAAAGGTCAACAGGTAATAGCCAAGGGCTAAGGTTGCTCCAATTCCACCCGATGAGAAATCCCAATGTAGTGAAGAAAGATTCCTTGAGTTTATCGTAAGGCACGATATTCTGACTCTTCCACAAAGGTTGCAGAATAAGATCGTTGAACCTCTTCAACTCTATATATCCTTCGTATGCCTCGTGGAAATGCAATAGTGTACTAGTCTGAATATTACTGTATGAGTATTGGACGTCGATTTCGTTGAGATCGTACCAATCCAACCATCCGACAGATGATACTCGTATTTCGAGCTTACGTGCAAGTCCAGTAACTCCCTCTATAGGTTTCAGTAATTCATTTACTTGCGGGCCTGAAAAAACAAATGGGTTGTCCTCTCCGTCTTTATGCAGCCTATTAGGCGCTAGACCTCCGATGGATACACTCGCACTACCGAGACTTGAACCTTTGCCTTTAACAGTAACTGTAAGTTGGGTCATCTCCGTAAGCCCGGGTGTAAGAACCGGGGGAGGAAGCACGAAAACGTAGATTGGCTCGGATTCACCTATCCCCCCGCCCAGAACGATTCCTCCCCGAAACTGTGAGTTGACATCATAAGCGTCGTGATTATTTGCCCACGATGTCACCGCCGCACCTGCGTAAGTGATAGTAATTGTACCTTCGCTTGCTTCCACTGAGGACGTCTGGGCATTGACAGAGCCTGCCAACACTTCTACGGACAAAGCTGCCACGATCCATATTAATCCCTGTCGCATGGATTTTTCCTCCCTCACTTCAACAACAGCATTTTCTGCGCCTGATAGTATTTCCCTGCCTCCAGACGACAGATATAGAGTCCGGACGCCACAGTGCGACCTGCTGCATCGATCCCATCCCACACCGCAGTATGCTGTCCTGCCGCGTACCGCCCCGAGACCAGTGTGCGTACCAACTGACCCGAAGTATTGTAGATCGACAAAAAGATATCCTCTGATTCAGGAAGGTCGTAGTAGAGTGTTGTCGATGGATTGAAGGGATTGGGAAAAACCCTCAAGGAGAAATTTGTGGGGTGGTTAAAAACTCGCCCTACCGTTCCGATCTGCCTTCCGTCAACGCCGAATGCCGTTCCCGTCAATTGGAAATCAAAAGCCTGTTGAGCGCCTTTCAGGTTGAGATACAAGCTTACAGGCTCTGCTGCATCCAAACGGGCAGCGGAGAGGCGAATCTCTCCGGGAACGTCAGTCTTTATGACTGTCAGTAATCCTTGCGAAGCTTTCACCTGTACCTGTTGGTAGTCGCGCGAATCGCAGGTCAGCGTCAAGTCAACACCGTTCACGCCGGATTTCAACACCAGGGGAATTTCCAACCCAGCATTGGGAACCACGGTAATGTCTGCGAATTGCACGCTATCTTGGAAATGTGAAGCTGCTGGAGATGGTTTCGCCGAACCAGATCGCGGGAATGCCGCGATTAGCCCTGCCGAATACCGCAATATCAGGATGGCGTCCCCTGCATCCGTGCTTCCGTCGCTGTTGACGTCTCCCAGATTTTTCTGGACGTCTGGCAGGGTTGACAATCCCGCTGAATATCGGAGCACCAGGATCGCATCCCCTGAATCAACTGTTCCATCGTTGTTGACGTCTCCCAAGAGGCCAGCGTTGACTACAGTTACTGATCCGTTAACGACGACAATCGGAATCAATTTTCCATTTTCATCCTTCGGAGATCCCTGAAGCTGCAAATCTGTCTTTCCTTCAGCTGCGTTGGACGTAATCTCGAATGTAACCGTCATTAGAATGCCACTTCCTGATTGGATTCCTGATGCTCCGGCCATAGCCATCTTTAACTGGCCTGGTGTGGCCGGGTTGGAAACAACCGTGATTCCGGCAGAGGTGAGCAGATCACTGCCTTTGACCTCTTTGACTGTCAAGGTGTTGGCATTATAGATGAGGCTGAAATCTCCGCCCGCAATTCTTGTCGCGTCGTCTATAGAGATCGGGACACTCACTGTGCTTCCGGAGCTTCCGGACGCTGTCCCAACCGATATTTTTCTTGAGTTGGCCGGTGGTGCTTGTATCGCGTTTCCGGTCAAGGTGACTGTTGAGGGGCTGCCCGCTGCATTGTGGGTGAAGGAGAGGGTAGCGGATTTTGACCCGATTGAAGTGGGGGTGAACGTAACGGTAATGGTTTGTGCAGCGGCTCCTGAATTGATCGACACAGTGGTGGGTGTCACGGAGAATTGAGCGGTATCAGTGCCCGTTAAGGAAATGCCAGTCACGGTCAATGTTGCATTGCCTGTATTGCTCACCGTAACTGTTTTGGTCCCGGTGCTTCCGGTTTCGATATCTCCAAAGGCCAAATTAGTGGAAGACGCGCTGAATTTCGGCGCCAGAGTGGCCGATGCCTGGTTCGACTCGTCGCTCTTATTGCCTGCCGTATCCACCGCCTTGATCTTGTAATAATACGTCCCGGCACTCAATCCCGTATTCGTATAACTCGTCCCAGGCTTATTCACCTGCGCAATGGAGTCCCCGGCAGAAGGGGTAAAGTTAGCGGTTGTGCTCCGGTAGATGATATACGAGGAGAGGTTGGACTCGGTATTGGCTGTCCAGGACAACGACACCTGGTTGTTCCCCAGGGTTGCCGTCAGGCCCGAAGGGGGGGCAGGCATAGCGATCTGCGTTAGAAACGGCGACCAGGTTGGATCTGTATCGTGCACCGAATTGTTCGTCAACCGCCTCTGATTGCTTCCGTCAGCATTCATCACAAAGATCTCGTAGGTGCCCTGCAGGTAGCCTACAAAGACGATCTGACTTCCGTCGGGCGACCAACACCCACCACCAGCATCCCATGAGTTGTTAGTCAGCCGGGTAACGTCATTCCCATCGGCGCTCATCATATATATTTGATGAAAGGCTCCGTCTCTATCTGAGGAAAACAAGAGCTTCGTCCCGTCCGGAGACCAACCCGGTCGGTTGATGTCATGTGCTGGACTACGCGTCAGGTTCACGGGATTGCTCCCATCCGCATTCATCACGTAGATCTCGTGATTACCGTCGCGCTCTGTATCGAACGCGATCTTCGTACCATCCGGCGACCAGCTTGGGACCCAATCGGGAGCCGGATTGTTCGAGAGATTGATCGGATTGGTACCATCCACGTTCACGACATAGATCTCTTCATTTCCGTCGCGTTGTGAATTGAATGCCAATTTCGTGCCGTCTGGCGACCAGCTTGGGTACCGATCCTTTCCAGGGGCGTTCGTGAGCTGCACTACATTGCTGCCGTCCGCATCCATAATGTACACTTCGCCTACGGTATCGGACCAGAACGCGATCTTGCTGCCATCCAGCGACCACGTCGGGCTGTAATTCTCTTGAGAGTTGTCGGTTAGTCTGAGGAGATCGGTGCCATCAGGCCTCATTGTGTAGATCTGGCGGTTTCCGTCGCGATTCGAGTAGAATGCGATTCGCGTCGCAGCCAGATCGCCAGTCGGTGGCTCAATCCTGCCGATACCGCTGGCTGTCACCGTGGATGTGCCGCCTGCAGCATTATGGCTCATCGTCAAGGTGCTCTGTTCCCACCCCACTTTCATCGGCGTGAAAGTCACGGTGACAGTTTGACTGGCCCCTGCGCTCAAGCTGAAACTTGTGGGAATTGCTGTGAATTGCGAGTTCGTTGAAGTGATCCCGCTTACGGAAAGTGTCTCGCCCCCTGTGTTCGTCACCACCACCGACGCTCCTCCGGAAGCCCCCTTCGTCACCACGCCAGTCGACACCGACGTAGAGGACAGGGCGATCGAAAGAACTGCGCCGCCGGTGAACACAGATGCCATCTCCGCATCGCTCAGGGCTCGGTTCCAGATCCGGATGTCGCCCAACTCCCCAGCGAACTGCCCGTTGTGCTCGACGACTGTTCGACCAAACTCCGCGAAACTCCAGGCTGGGATGGGAGTGTCCTTGTCCCGCCCGCCAAGGAGAACCCCATCAAGGAAGTTCTCGACGCGGTGGGAGGATGCTCCATTGCGTGTGGCCCGCAGCGCATAGAGGTGCCAGCCGGTCGAGAGGTCGCCGCGCGAGGAAGTATCCACTGAGAAGCCGCTGGACGAGTCGTACAGGCCGAGATGGTAGAAGATTTGGTTATCCCTCGAGTCGTAGCCGAAGTAGTTCTCGTACTCCGGGGTCTTAAAGGAGAGCATTACCCTCTGGCCACGTGCCCAGACCGAGAACGTGTACTCTTCGTTCTCTGCTCGTTCCAGGGGGTAGACTCCAACGTAATCATTGACACCGTCGAACCGGTAAGCGGTCCCGAGCCATGATCGGCCGCTGGCGACCCCCACAGTGGCGCCGAAGTTCTTGCCAGCGTTCGACCCCGAGGAGTCTGTGACTGTGGCGGAACTGGCGACCTCGTCGAGGGCGAAGTGGTGGACGAGGCCGTCTACCGTCCCAGCTTGTGCAGGTGCATGGTACAACCAGATTTTGCCGCCATCGGATTGTCCCAAAACAATCGCAGCGTGCCCGTTATTGAGTGCATCGCCAACATATTGGGGGCCGATGGTGAAACCGGCATCAGCAATAAGCGTCGATCGGTTCCATGCGTTACCGGATTGGTACTGGTAGGCGTAGGCAGCGTGCCCTGAGCTGGCCACTACCTCATTTTTGCCATCACCGTCCAGATCCATGATGTTGGGCTGCCCCCGGTCTTCCGTTTCGAGGATCGTTTGAGACCATGCATCTCCGCTATACTGATACAGCTTGAGACCCCACGACCCGCCGTACTTCGAGACCAGCAGATCCTGCTTTCCATCGTTGTCAACATCCCCGATAAGAGGGATTGCAATATAGCCGGTGTTTTCTTCGACAATACTCTGAACCCAGGTTGAACCGTTCCACTGATAGGCGTAGATATGACCGCTCGTGTGCGTGCCAGTGTATACCTGAGATTTTCCCAAGTGCATAGCATCGCCGATGGCTGGATACGCGTCTGCCTGAGAAGTTGTAGCAATCTGACTCTTGACAAAACTCCCTGAAGTATTTTCCAAAATAAGGATTTGTCCAGAATTATATCCTCCAGCAACGATATCATTCTTCCCATCTCCGTTTGCATCGCCGATCGCACCGGTATAGCTTCCAGCGGAACCTGCAAGAATGGTCTGGTAAGTCCAGGTACCATCTTTGAAGTGGTATAACCTTAATTCACCATCATTGCTCGCATATACGTAGTTTACGCTAAGATCCACGAGCACTTCGATGCTGCCGTCACTGTCTGCATCCCCGATGTCCAATACCCGTGGTCTTTTGGATGTTGTGTCGATTGTATGCCGCGTCCAGGCGTCATTTTCGCGTTTGTAAAGCAAGATCAGTCCGCTGCTTCCATTGTACGTGGTTGCCAGAATCTCATTCTGCCCATCCCGATCCACATCGGCGATCCAGAAGCTCATAATTTGTTGCCCAGAGATATCATCGACCTGCTCGCCGGTCCAGGTCAGAGCGCTGAGTTTCTGAGAGCCAGGTACTTGGGCGCGTGAATCTGTTATCCCCAAAGAAAGCAGCATCAGCATCCCAATCAGGAGCCGGAAACTTTTGGTGTTCCTTACCAGATCAACGATGGATGATGGGACCCCGGTCATAGCACGCCTCCACAATTGTCAGCCATATACAAACAAAAAACCGCACTACTGCATTGTCAAGTTTTGATTTTAGGGTAAAGTCGTTTGAGTTTTAGACGTGCATCATCGATCTTGAATTGCCAATCAACGCCCCGTTGCTTGAGGTTGGTTTTCTCCGCCCAGATCGCGATTTCGGATTGTAGTTCATCGAGTTGGCCGATACGTCGCCCTTGTAGGCATTGGCTGGTCAAAGAACTGAGTTCGCACTCGGCAATGTTAAGCCAACTGCCGTGTTTGGGCGTGTAACAAAACTCGATCCGCCGAATGTAGGCTCGCGCGACCTCCGGCTCGAACGCTTCGTAAAATGCGCCCTTGGTGTGTGTATTGAGATTATCTGTTACCAACGTCACCACATCAGCATCGGCGTATCGCGTGTCAAGCAACTGAGCTACTTCCAACGCCCAATCAGTTTTCGTGCGATGGGCGCGTGCAGTTGCCTGACGATAGCCCGAGAGAGGTTCGACGAACATAAAGATACTTGCCGTACCGTTTCGCTCGTATTCGTAGTCGATACGCTTGCCATGCTCTTTGGTCGCCTCAATGGGCACGCGCGTTTCTTTAAGCAATTGAATAGGTTGCTCATCCATGCACACGACCGGACGTGCTGGATCATAGGCTTTTGCATACGTTTCCAGAACGTCTTCCATACCAGCGACAAACTCAGCGTTTGCTTCCGGCGGAATGACCCAGTATTCGATCATTCGTTTGGTCATCCCATTTTTTTTAATGTCCGACGCACGGTTTCATGACTGATCGAATCTACCACATCTAAAGTTACCAGTTCATCGGCCAACAAACGCAGACTCCATTTGCCATACCCAGCAGGGGGTTTACCTAACCGCATCGCTATCAGCTTGGCTTCTTCTTCACCATTGAGCAACTGTGACCGCGGGGGATTCTCGCGCTTCTTGCCATTGAGAGCAACTTCAAAGGACTCGGTGACTAAGCGCTTACGCAACTTCTCGACCGTCTCAATTCGACAGTTAAACGCTTCTGAAATTCTTGCATCTGTCCACGAAGGGCCCTCGGCATCCGCTTTGAGAAGGATTTGCGCACGACGTACCTTCTGCGACGTACCCTTGAGTTTCTTCACCACATTGATGCAGGAATCGCGTTCTTCATCGCTCAACCGAACGATATACTTTTTGATCATTGGAAACCTCCTTGTTACAACACATGTTCCCAATAATCTCGTTTTTACGCAACCCTAATCTCTAAGCATGACGACACACTACCAGAGATTTATCCTTGGCAGTGCGGCTGTCTTGGAACTGGCCGACCTCGCACCGACATCCCTCCCAACCCCGATTGGTCGGTCAGACGAGGACCCGTTCCTTTGCGTCTCACGGTTTCCCGTGGTTTGCCTTTGTCAAATAGAAAAATCCCAAACAAACGGAATGTCATTACAAGACACCAGTGGGATTTGCTGACTATTCCCTCCCCGCGAGAAATGCCTGTTACGAAAATCAAATCATGTACATACTTACCGTAGGGAAACTGCGATGTCAAGCGGAATTATCCCTAAATCGCAATCCGCTCCACCTCATCCAGCGAAATCTCATCCCCCCGCCGGTCATAAAGCCGGGTCGTCCTCGGTGATTCATGCGCGGCCATCATCTGCGCCTTCTCCAGCGTCCCTCCATTCTTCAGATAGGTGGTAATGCCAGTCGCCCGAAAAGTATGACAGTTGATCGGTGTGGCAATTCCGGCATCCCTTGCTCGCCGGCGAATCATCCGAAACACATCAGCCTGCCGCATCGCCAAATCTGTAAGCTGGCGCGTTCTTCCTTTTGCTGTCCGAAAAAGAAACCCCTTCCTATCCTCCCTAATCCCAGCCTCTTTGATATAAGCATCCAGATACTCCTCTAAATTATGATGCGCCGGCATTTCGTGAAACTTCCCCCCCTTCTCGTGCAACCTGACCCACCAGCGTTTTCCCTGCGGATAGTAGTCTTCCATCCGCACGGCGACCACCGCGCCCACCCGTGCAAATGTGTAGGTCATCATCCCGATGAGCGCTCGATCTCGTAGGCCCACGACATGAGATGTATCGGTGCTGTCGAGCAGCTGTCGCGCTTCGACCGCTGAGAGCACCGGCGTCTTACCCTTTTTGATCACATGCTTTGGGCCACGCACCGAAGTTGCCGGATTCGACGGCACCACCTGTCCCATTACCAACCAGTCAAACAGCATCCGAATTGCAGCGAGAGCCTGTTTGACGGTCGGTTTGGACCTCTCTGCCTGCAAAAATTCGATATACGCAGCGACAACGACTGGAGAAATGCGTCTCAGATCGCTTATTCCTTGTGCTTCAGACCATGTCAAGAACTCGGTGGCCGTGCGGAAGTAGGCACGCCGGGTATTCGGGTTGCGGATGTTGGCGGTGAAAAACTCGTAGAATCGAGTTGAGGCATGGGCACCGGCTGCGGCCACAATCGGTGGAATTACCCCATCACCGACTGAGACCAGCGTGCCGACGTCATAGACTTCGATTTCCTGGCTCAAGATGCCCCCTTTTTCGATGGTTCATATAGTGAATGATAAAGGACGTTATCATTCACTAAAACCAAGCAAAAGATACGCACACGATACCCTCAAGACAAGCAGAATTCCTGGGCGTTTGCACGACCGATAAGAACAAAAGATACACCCTGGTACTGAGCTGGATATCGAATCAAAAATTGAGGTGGATACTGTTGCTTCATGGTCTTCCGGCACAGAGACTTTATAATTAGTTGACATATGTATGTCCAGGTCCTATTTTATTCGCCAGTGCACTCATGTATGAGTGCACTGGTATGTAGATATAAGGAGAAGGGATGACGCAAAAAACTGTTTCTAACAAAGAGCTTGAGAGGCTTTGCACCGCGTTTCTGGAACTTAAAGACGTGAATGAATGTTGGGAATTTTTACGCGATTTACTAACGACACCTGAATTGAGAACGATCTCTCGGAGGTGGGAGATAATCAAGAAACTCAATGAGGGTAAAACACAGAGAGAGATTTCTGGCAAGCTCGATTGTGGTATATCGACAGTCAGCCGTGCAAATGCGGTTCTCAGAGATGGTACTGGAGCACTTAAGTTGATTCTGGATAGATTGGAATTAAAAGATCACCCTCCAAACCCATAACCAAGAGGGCGATCTTTTTGTACGTAATCCAAGCCCATTATACGCCGATAATAATAAAAAGGCATATCCCGCTATTCCAGGGTGTATGTCTGTAATTCAAGCATTCTCATCTCCTATTTCCCATAGAGAACGTAAAGCCCTCTTATCTTCCCCGTATGTAGGGATTAATTCACGAAGGGATTTATCTAGTTGTTTAAGAGCGGTATTGAGCCTATAGGTCACTGTACCCGGATCGACATTCAACTGTCTGGCCGTTTCAGCTTTCGTTTTGCCCTGAAAGAAAATGATTTCGATCACTTCTCGCTGTTCGGGCTTCAGGTCTTCTTCTAATATCCTATCGAGTGCCTGTAATAACCTTCCTTTGCTTTCATTTCCTTCATTCTGGATCAGTGACTGGTCAGGCGCAGCAGGTTCGTGGAATAAAGGATTTTCTTTATCAAATGTATACTCTTCATAATCTTGTTTATATCCATGAGGCTTCTGGTAATGCTTCTCTTCTCTGATTTTTTCTCTGATCTTACTAATGCAGTAATTCCTAATGACTGTTTTGGCCCAAGGTTCAAAGCGTAAAGGATCGTTCAATCTAGCTATGGTCTGCACTAAGATATCTCTGGCACCAGAAAGAATGTCATTTCTTTCCATCGCATCATTAGGAAAATAACGGGCAATACAGGGGGTTGCCCACCGCTTTTCAATATGAGTTGTCCAAAGTTCGTAGGCAGCCCCTGAGTCGCCATTCTTTGCTTGGATTACTAATCTATTTAGTTCTTTCTCGTGCATCACTGGCCTACCTTTGTTTTTGGGTCAACATAACCCTTTCCATTATAAAGACGCTTGAATTTGCCAGAAGATGAGAAAAAGATTAAAGAAATCTCCAAATCTTAGGAGAAAAATTTCTATATAACTAGCTGTTTATAAACTACTTAACAACAATAATAAAGTATGATATTCTATCATTAAGATACAAATCGGTCAAATTTCCCATTTAGGATAATTATCGGTGCGGCTACCTGAATCTGCACAGAGAGTGAGATCAATATAAATCGCGTAAATTCAATATTTTATTCTAAATTTTCGATAAATTGATAAACCTCATTGGCCTAAATAATAATCAAGATCTTTTTATTGATTATGGATAGAATATTTTTATAAATCATTATATTTCAGATATTTACAATAACAGTTAAAGTTTTTTCACATATAGTAAAAATATATCGTCTATAGATAGCAAAAGCAAAGAATGGTGTGAAAGGAGGTGAATGCTATGGCAAAAAGCAGTAATTCAGATAGGCCTCTTGGTGAAACAAACGCGTCCAAGGAACTTGAGGAACTCGCGGCTTCAGCTGCAGAACATGAAGAGCTTGGAGGCATTGTGTGGCGATACATTGAGGCGACACAGGGTGGCGAGAAGATGGCAAAAGCTGACTGTCTTGCAATGGCTAGCTCAAAGACTGTAGCTGATGAAGCTGATAGATTGCTAGATGTTGCAAGTCTATTGTTCCTTAAAAAAAAGCAGGGGGAGTAGTAGCCACTACCCCTCCTGCCTAATAGGGGTGGCGGCCCATTTCCTTATAGATTCTCTTGAACGAGCTCTATCAAGCTCTCCCAAAGAGATTGTAAACTTTCCTTAAGGAAGATGTGTCGCCACCCCCGGTCTTCTCTTCCACCTTTGCGAATTGCCTGAAATACTTCCTCAATCGGAGCACCGATATAAAGCAAAACACAGACGCGGCGGTGCAGAGAAGAGGGCATTTGGGCAATCGCCTTCTCTAAGAGTTCGGGATGCTCTTCGAGAAGGACACGCAGGCGGTCGAGATCTTCCGGGTTCACATTGTCTCACCCCCTTTCATGTGGATTCTACACATAAAGACGCTCTGAGTCAAAATATAGGGAAAATTTCATATAACTGACGATTTTAAAATACATTTAAATAGTTGTTTAATAAAATATTACGATGGATTTGTCATGAAAATGCGATAGAAATTGTTGCCATGACAGCCTCCAAATGCTTCTTTTTAAGACCCGAAAATAAAAGGAGGCTATCATGGCAAAGCAATCCACCGCTGAAGAGTTGGTCGCCCAAGAATTGCGCGTCGCTCTGGGTGATATGATGGACATCTTGAAGCCCTTTTGCCATACCTCATTGACAGCCGAATTGTTGTTGCTGTTAGGAGGTGGCGTGATGTTTGGCGCATACAGCGTCAAGGATGTTTGTGATCGGCTGGGGCTTTCCCCCACGATGGGCTATTATCAATTGCAGTTCCAGTCGGTGTATCGCTGGCGTAAACTGATCTGTGAATTGGGCTATGAAATGGCGATTCCCCATTTACAAGCCCTCCAGGACAAAAGCGCATCCACGCAGAGTCGCGCCTGTTGTGTGTTAGCCGTCGATGATACGGTCCTCCAACGGCTTTCGCAACAGATGGGATTGGTCTGGCAGTGGTATACCGGTCGCCATAAGAAGGTCGTATGGGGACAGAATATCATCGGTTTGGTGCTCGTCATCGGGCAGATCGTCTTGCCCCTGGATGTGCGTGTGGTCAGCAAGCAGGGACGCGATACCCCGACCAAACCTGCCTTGTATGCACAGATGCTGGACCAGGCAAAAGCGCGGTTCGCTGCTGCGGGTATCGATATCGAGCAGTTGGCCACCAGTGGCGACAGTGCCTATCTGTCCGAGCATGTGCAGGAAACCTGTCAGGAGTTGGACTTGGCCGGTGTGTTTGGCGGCAAAGACAATTACCAATTTACGATTCAGGGAGAAACGCACAAAGCCAAGATTTGGCGCAAGCGCTTTGCCACATCCCTCAAACCCGATGCTTGGGGCTGCGATATACCTGCCTATCGCGTGCATGCCATCAGTCCTACATGGGGAGCTGTCACTCTGGTGTTTTGCAAGCTCCAAGGAGAACGCAAAATCTCCTATCTGATTCTCACCAAACCCCTGCGCACAGCCCAGGCCGTGCGCATTATTCACCAACATCACTGGATTGAAGTGTTCTGGAAGCGGTGCAAAGGCTTGTTCAAACTTGCTGACCTCAAACTTAAAAAACCCCAAGGTGCTCGAGCCTGTGTGGGCATCAAGCTGGTGGGCTACCTGCTGCTCTTGCGGCTCCAGATGGCACTCAAACGCTATCGAAGGTTTGCCCGCGTATCGATGGATCGCCTCGTCACGCTTTGTATGCATTTCTTCGATCCCTTGCCCATTTTCCAGCAGCATTTTCATGAAATACCCATAGATAACATCAATATGGACCAATACTTACGCACAATATGAAATGGTCAGTATAAGAACTATAAGCCAGACTCTGACCTTGATTCAAAGGAAGACATTTGTGCAAGACAAAAACACGGGATTATCAAAAACAGCATGTGAAACACTCAGACGTCTCAGAGTAAACAAAGGACTGACTCAAGCTGAGGTGGCTAAGCAGACAGAGCTTTCAGTCTCATATATCAATCAGATTGAAAAAGGACATAGGACACCTTCTCTTACAACCTTGCAAACGAAAATTGCTCCTGTATATGGAATAGCAAATATCTTCCATATACTTGAAAAACGAGAAGCGCCTGAAAAGCCTATGGTTGTCATCAAACAGGGGACTTATTTAGAGCCTTTGAAATTAGAAAGAAGCCATAAATTGATTTATAAGGTCCTAACGGACGAAAAGGTTGAGAAGGAACAACTGCATGTCAGTTTTGTTACTCTGAGCAAAAAGAGTGACAGCGGCGATTCGCAACACCAAGGTAATGAGGTGATTTATGTAATCGAAGGAAGTATTGAAGTGATAGTCGGAAACGAAAGGAATTTCCTATCGAAAGGTGATTTGGTTCACTTCAATTCAGAGTATACCCATCGTATGCGAAATACTGAAAAAAAAGATGCAAAGATGCTTATAGTACGAACACCCGCCTATTGAGAGCAAAAACTAAGATGGGAGGCACATTGACAAATAAAGGGGGAATGTCATCATGTTCGAGAAACTCTTTAGTTATATGAATTCAGTTGATTTTAAAGAACACGAACTTAACTGGGTCATTTCCATTGATAGTAAAGGAAATGATGCCACTCTCGGAGATCTAATCTGCCAAAATGCGCCTTTGTCAGTGTTAGCAACGTTTAGCCATACTCCAAAACAAAGTGGTGTAACTATAAAAGCCGTGCATGAGCTAAGCGATAAAGAGATTGAACATGTGGTAATGAGGCATCTGAAGACGTTTCCAAAAGATCGTGCACTGGCAATTGCAGGATATGGCTTCTTTACTGGGGAACAACTTCGGGAAGAGGTCAAACAGAAGACAGAAGTCGGACGGTGCTACATCGCAATCGTGAGGAGTCACAATATGTTTCTTGAAAAAGCCATCAAGGAGGGAAAGATTAGGAGGAAATCAAACAAGGGAAACGTCGAAATACCAAATTTTAATTTCTAATTCTACCTCAAAAGGGATTTTTTTCGAAAAGCAGTTTTCACAACGAAAGGAAACTGCTTTTTTATTATGAGTTTTAAAAAGGGGGGGGCAACTGATGGCATTAGTACTCGCAATAGACGCCGATTGGGATGTCGTCACTCAATACTGCCGCGTTTTTCGGGAACAGTTCATATTTACAAGCTTCAATGCTACCTGGCCGCAACATACTGTCCATCGTTTTATTGGACCACAAATGGTTAAAAATAGCATCAATACCTATCTCGGCAACAACCATATCCATTATATAACCGGTGCTGGCCATGGAGAATATGATACCTTTAAAGGATATCAGAACCAACTTATCTGGAGCGTAAACCAAAATCTCTCCCAACTCCAAGGAGCAATAGTGCACCTGCTCGCGTGTAAAGCAGGCGCATTATTAGGGCGATTGATGGTCCGCCAAGGCGCACTGGCTTTTTGGGGATATACAGAAAATTTTGCCTTTCCTACTACCAACCCACTTCCTCAAGATTTTGCACAGGATGATGTTGTAAAACCGTTCCTACAAATGGATTGTATTATTGATCAAGGAATCTTAAATGGTCAGACAGCAGCCGCAATTTATGATTCAATTACTCAATATGTGGCGCATATATATCCACATCTTCCCTCGCTTTATGAACAAGAAGTTCTTATCGATAACTATGTTCGTTTAGTGTGCCCGGTTACGACATGGGGAGATGCCAACATCACAATTGGGTAGTGCTGTTTGGCGGAAATAATTGACAAGATGGGTCAGAGAAGTAAATTGAGGAGGTTCGATACGATATCCATCCAACCCGGTGCGGCCTGTCTGCCGCCAGGCAGGCGATTGCTCAAGCGCGCCAGTTTTACATCCGTCGAGAATCTCAAGCAGCGTATCCTCGATTTTATTGACTACTTGCGGCATGCCAACGCATCGTTCACCTGTTTGATGCCAACGCATCGTGCAGTTTTGAGTCATTCATTTATACACTTTAATCGTGCAGTTCTGCCACTTGAAGGCAATTTATACACGGAAATAACAGCTTATTCACGTTTTTCTTTGTCAGTTACTGGTGCATTTATCTGCACGATGCGTTGGCATCTCTTAACGTCATCTGGCTGCACCCATATGCGTTGGCATCTCGCAACTACTTCAACAAAACGATGGCCAAGCCGTTCAAATGGACTTTTACCGGACGCCCGCTTCAGGCGTAAAACTGGTTATTTATTTCCGCCAAACAGCAGTAGTTTCTCAGTTAAGCACACGATGTATTGAACTCTGACAATTTTTATCCATGCGACGAATTGTGCATAAGTATTTGTTTCGGATCCAAGCCAAAGCCCTCGAAAAATAACTCTCCGAGGGCTTTTTTGTGTTGACCATTAGGTTGTCCTCTTTTTTGGATTAAGCAGCAGGAAAGATCTCCAAAACCCTTTCAGACAAAACATTGTATCCGCAATAAGACGTCGCTGGCGCTCGTTCTTGAAAAAGACATTTTCCCAATTCCTCAGTGCACACAGGGTATGCACCAGGAAGCCTACAAACAACTTGGCGTTTAGAGCAATTGGCCTTCGATTTAAAATGCATTGTCCAATATTGGAGAATTTCTCCAGCATTGATCTGACTGCCTATGGGTAACACATTTGCCTTCATTAGACACCTCCTTCAGCTTGACATCGTCAAATTTATGGTGAAAGTATGGGAAAAACGCCTGAACCTTTATAGTGACTCGAATGTGGTGATCAGCCGAATATGTCGTTCTCCTATTTTCCCTGCATATGCTCAATCGGGCCAGAGGGATGACATATCACCATCGTGAAATTCAAGAATCTTTCCCAGAAATGCCATCTGATCGAATGAAGAACGACCATCATTGTGTCGTTGGTTCGACTGTGCAGCCACATTTAAATGAAACCAATTAGAAATAGGTTTCTTGTCTCCACAGCCACCATTTTGAAGGATATTAGTATTTCCCATTATTCTATGCCTCCTGCCCCCTGTTCTTAGCTTAGGGAACTTCGCGACCATTGTAAATTGCTTTGTTTCATAAAAGCGACGTTGTGTTTTTCATCCCGACACCCACTATCCCTGGCAATCTCTCAATGCTCTCTATGACAGAAAACGGGAGGGATGATGTGGCGGTATTTCTAAGAACTACATCTTAAATTACCGGGGGCAATGGTGGATCTCGTGCATAAGACATTCGTTTTCTCCCTTCAATGTCTGATTGGAATACTGACTTCACATCATAAGACGAAATATTTTCGTCAAAATAGAAAAAATTTCTAAGCCAGGGGAATAGAGCTGGCGTTCATTCATGACTCTCATTTTTTCTATTTTGATTTGCAAGACTATTTACATTGGCGAATCACGTATTTTGTTCATTAACGACTCCTTATTCTACCCAACACCATTCTCCCCATTTTGACGAGAGATTAATCAACAACTCAGTCTTTATTTAGGTAGGATCTTCGGCGAAGCGCGTATGGGAATCATTCTCTACTCCTTTCAAGCTCTCTGTACTTTTGATTTCTCTGGAATTCCATCCCTTCGCCTATTAAGACGATCAAATCCTGCCAAACGGAAAAATTTTGCATAGTTTTTTCAGTGAAGAGTTTGGCATTAACATTTTCTCATGGAAAATGGTCATGTCCAAATGAAGGGTATGACCGCGGCTCCAGACTTCATCTTCTGAAACGTTGCCGGATTTTTTATTGACAATCGAGCTTGCTTTTCAGATTATTAGGTGAGTTCGCCAAAATGACTATATCAGGTATCTGAAAGGAGGGCAAAACGGGGGAATTACTGGAAAATCCAGATGTTGTGGGAATGAGACGGAAAATGGAAAGGAGGGATGCTATCGAGAGGAAAAACAAAAAAAGCCCCAAAAAGGGGCTTGAAACGCGGCAAAACAGCACTTATTCAGAAGCTCTGTATTTATAATGAGTTACCTCTTTTAGTCAATTCAGGTAACTCATTCTTCTCCCCAACCCTATGCCGTTACATCCTGCACGTGTGAAATTCCTCACGCAGGCGCAGACGGCGCAGTTCTTCTCGGTCATCACCGACCGAAGAGAGAGCGCCCTGTTTGCGACCATCTACCACTATGGCCTTCGCGTCACCGAAGCAACATTGCTCCAACTGGAAGACGTTGACCTCATCCATCGACGCATCACCGTCCACCGACTCAAAGGCGGTTACGGCGGAGAGCGCCCCTTACTGACCAATACCGCCCAGGTCATTCAGGCGTATCTGCCTGCGCGTCTGCCCACTGGATCGGCTCTCTTTACCGGACGCCAAGGTAATCTACACCGCCAGCGTATCCAGCAGTTGTTCAAACGGTATGCACGAAGTGCCGGTCTCGACCCTACCTACACGGTCCATAGCCTGCGCCATTCCATCGGCACCCACCTTCTGGATGCCGGATTCGGGATCGAATTCGTACGGGACCATCTTGGGCATGTCAACATTCAAAACACCCTGATATACGCACAACTCACCAACCGTCGGCGGGAGGGCATTTACCAGCAAATCGAGGAGAGCGAGGAAATAGTCAAGGTCTGAAAACAAAACAAAGATGCAGAGCTGGCCACATTGTTCGTGGACGCTGTGGCCAGCACGAAAAGAGGAATGTGGAGGTTGCTATGAGACAGATGGGTTTGGCAATGCTGTGTGTTCTCGGTTTGGGCGCCGGGAGCGCTTTGTTTGCGGATGAGGGGGCGGATATTATCATCACTGTGGCCGGAAGCGAAGAGCCTGGGTTTTCGGGTGACGGTGGCCCGGCCACTCAAGCCAAGCTATCTACCGCAGCCAGCGTGGTTGTGGATGAGAACGGGAACATCTACATCGCAGACATCTACAATCAGCGCATCCGGCGCGTTACCCCGGACGGCATGATCACCACCTTTGCCGGAACAAGCTATTATGGGTTTGCCGGGGATGGCGGCCCGGCTACTGAAGCCGTATTGTATAATCCCACAGATGTAGCCGTGGATTCTGTTGGCAACGTCTATATCGCCGACACCGAGAATCATCGCATCAGGAAAGTAGGCGTTGATGGCATCATTACCACCCTTGCCGGGACCCGATGGCGCGGATTTGCCGGGGATGGCGGCCCGGCCATTGAAGCCAGCTTAGACAGGCCATCCGGGGTAGCAGTGGATAGAAGCGGCAACGTCTACATCGCAGATACAAACAATAATCGCATCCGGCGGGTGACTCCGGATGGCATTATCACCACTTTCGCTGGCGGTAAGTGGGGGCTTGGCGGAGATGGCGGACCAGCCGCCGAAGCGGCAATGGATTACCCCAAAGACGTCACTGTGGATGCAGTCGGCAATGTCTACATTGCAGACACGGACAACCATCGCATTCGGAAAGTAGGAACGGACGGCATTATCACCACCGTAGCCGGTTCATACTGGCGTGCCGGCGGTTATTCCGGAGACGGCGGCCCGGCGACTGATGCACGCCTCGCTGCTCCGGCTGGCGTAGCCGTGGATGCGGGGGGAAATCTCTACATTGCCGATACCGGTAATCAGTGCATCCGGCGCGTGACTCCCGATGGAGCCATTAACACCATTGCGGGAAGAGGGTCCTATCTATCTTCAGGAGATGGAGGACCCGCAACCCTGGCCAGATTGAGAACTCCCAGTGATGTAGCCGTAGATGCAGGTGGAAGCATCTATATCGCTGAAGGCGTTTCTGTGCGGCGCATCGGGGTTGGCGAACCAGCGATTAGCCTGTCAACCACACGTCTTTTGTTTAGCTGTCAAAGCGTGGGGCTCATTTTGCCTGAATCTGTAACCATTGCCAACCCAAGCCGCATTCCTCTCGCAATATCCGATGTCAAAATAGAAGGAGATGACCCGGAGCAGTTCAGCGCGTCACCGACGGCGCTAACGGTCGGACAATCAGATTCACAAACTGTGACTGTAACCTATGCCCCAACTTCCGCCGGGGAGAAATTTGCCAGCCTGGTAATTAAGCACAATGCTTTTGGCGGTGTGGTTGAGATTGATTTAAAAGGCCGGGCCGCTCCGGAAGGCGCGCCTATCATCACCACCGTTGCGGGTACCGGCACAAGAGGATTTGCGGGCGATTTGGAACCGGCCGCGCAAGCAGAACTGAATTACCCGGAATCCGTGGGCATAGACGCGACCGGGAACATCTACATTGCGGACAGCAGAAACGACCGCATCCGGCGCGTGGCCGTGGACGGAACCATCACCACCTTTGCCGGCGGCCGGGAAGTCTCGGGAACTCTAGGAGACGGCGGACCGGCTTTCCGGTCCGACCTGGCTCGGCCGGGGGGCGTGTGCGCAGACGCCTCCGGCAACATCTATATCGCGGACACTTCTCACAGTCGCATCCGTCGCGTAGGAACGGACGGCATTATCACTACGTTTGCCGGATCAGGCTATTATGGGTTTGCCGGAGACGGTTGGCCGGCCATTCAGGCCGAATTGAAAGGGCCGTCTGACGTAGCGGCGGACACAAAAGGCAACGTTTATATCGCTGATAAGAATAATCACCGCATCCGGCGGGTGGGAACGGACGGCATTATTACCACCTTTGCCGGGACTGGCGCGGAGAGGGGATTTTCCGGTGATAACGGACTTGCCGCCCAGGCCCGACTGAATTCCCCCAATGGTGTAGCTGTGGATATAAAGGGTAACGTTTTCATCGCGGACACGGGCAACCATCGCATTCGGCGCGTCACCCCGGACGGCATCATTGCCACGTTCGCTGGAACCGGGGACACGG
>Ga0066639_10001157_pt1 | contig 23532 bp, 21 predicted proteins | sample CryGeyCG2114_010_2_FD_59504 | JGI IMG/M metagenome (GOLD analysis project Ga0066639, IMG submission 59504) | Groundwater microbial communities from aquifer - Crystal Geyser CG10_big_fil_rev_8/21/14_0.10 | ecosystem: Environmental > Aquatic > Deep subsurface > Groundwater | place: USA: Utah...
TTATATCTTGGAGACGGTTTAATTGCATTTTTTATTCTTTCTAAAATAGGTAATTCATCTTTACCTGAAATTTTAAGCCCTCTTAATCTTCTTCCTGATTCTAATCCTTGAGAACCCATATCTTCATTTGAAGCATCATAAATATCTCCGTTACCTAAAATAATTCCATATCCTCCACAAAAAAACTTTCTTTCATTACTATCATCATCTACGGAGGAAGCACTTAACATTGGTTTTTCTTGTGTTATTATATCTAAAAAATTTCGCATCCTAAATGATTCTGGATCTCCCTTATTCATTAAACCTCTATTATTAACACTATGCAGCCTATTTCCAGGCCTATCGCTTGGAATTGAATGAATAAAATAAACTCTCTTCCCTTTATTTTCAACATCTGAAATTTTAACAGTTTTTGCTAAATTAAAATAAGCGTCAATTAAATAATCTCTATCTTGGTATTTTGAGCTAGCAATATCTGTTCCTTTTTGAAAATCCTCCATATCTATTAATCTAGAAATTTGAAAATCTCCAAAAGGCACATTATTTTCTTTTATGTCTCTTTCAAGTTCTTCTTCTGCTTTTTGAAATCCTAACTTTCTTTTTTTATTTTCTAATTTTTGGTATTCTTTTTTTGGAAAAGACATTTTGAGTTTTTCATAAACTTGCGCTAATTCCTCTCCTGTTTGTAAATATTCATTTTCGTACATGGGCATATATTTTCCAGATTCAGCGGCTTTATCCATTTTTTTCTTTTCTTGATACAGTTTTTTTCTCAATAATGGAATTTTTTCATTTAATTTTTCAATTTGTTTTCTTTCTTCAAGAAGATATTCAACCTTTTTTTCATCATATTCTTCTTGATAATCTTCGGCCTCTTTTCCAATAACACTTTTTTGTGGAATATGTTCAACATGACTCCACCCCAATATTTTTTTTAACCTAGAAGGTTTTCCAGAATATCTTTTTTCTAAATCTTTTTCATGATGGTCTCCAACAAGATTTTCTAAGGAAGGAGATTTTTTCTTTTTACTTTTTTCATCTTCCTCCTCTTCTTTTCTCCCTAACCATTCCTGCAATGAATCAGACGAGGCTCCTAAAATCAATATTCCTGCAAAAATTAATATTAAAGATAGATAAGGTATATTTGAGGAAGGTACTTTAAATTGTTCAACTATAACGTTTCCAGTCAAGGAACTAGTAGACAATAAAACAACCCCCAAACAAATTAAAATTATTCCAAGGTATTTTAATTTCATTACTTTTAGAAGAGATTCCACTTTATAAATTTACCAATTTTCATTCAAAAACATATTTAAACCAACATTTCATAACTCTTTCATGTTTAAAATACACACCCTAGGCGGATATAACGAAGTCGGAAAAAATATGACAGCTGCCGACTTTGGAGATGATATTATTGTTTTTGATGCAGGACTTTATCTTCCTGCAGTTATTGACTTGCAAGAGTCCGACAGAAAACCAACGCCTCAACTTTTAGAAAGCACAGGCGCTCTTCCCGACGACACTTTTCTAAGAAAAAATAAGGACAAAGTCAGAGCTTTCCTAATCACTCATGCACACTTAGACCACGTCGGCGCAGTTCACTACATTGCTTCACGTTATCCTAAAGCTGAAATTTATGGAACACCTTTCACAATTGAAATACTAAAATCCTTGATGGATGATTCAAAAGTTTTCTTAAAAAATAAAATAACTGCAGTAGAACCTGACGGTTCCGTAGAAATAAAAGGAGCAAAACAAACATACAAAGCAGATTTCGTAAACATGACTCACTCAACAATACAATCAACAATGATCGCCCTTCATTCTAAACAAGGAATAGTTGTTTATTGTAATGACTATAAATTAGATAACAGCCCTGTAATGGGTAACCCTCCAAACTATCAAAAAATGAGAGAACTTGCAAAAAAAGGAGTTAAAGCATTAATTGTTGACTCTCTTTATTCAAAAGATGAAAGAAAAACACATAGTGAAAAAATTGCAAGAGCAATGGTTGAAGAAGTTTTATTAACAGTTGACCATGGAAATCATGCAATCATCATTTCAACTTTTTCTTCACACATTGCAAGATTAAAAAGCATAGTGGATTTCAGCAAAAAACTAGACAGGCAAGTAATTTTCGTCGGTAGAAGTTTAATAAAATATATCAATGCAGCAAAAAAAATCGGACAATGTCCATTCGACAAAGATATTAAAATGGCTAGTTATACTAATCAATTAAAATCTGTATTAAAACAAATAGACCAAAACAGGGGAAAATATATTCTTGTTTGCACAGGACACCAAGCAGAACCAGGTTCCATTCTTGATAGATTGTGCGCAAATAAACTTCCTTTTTCATTTAAGCCAATGGACAGTGTTATATTTTCCTCCAAAGTTATTCCTGTTCCAGTAAATCAAGCTAACAGGGCAGCAATGGATAAAAAATTAAGAATGAAAGATGTAAGAATTTTTGATAATGTTCATGTTTCAGGGCATGGTGGAAGAGAGGATTTAAGAGATTTAATCTCAATATTAAAACCGCAACATATTGTGCCTTCTCACGGCGGATTAGACAAAACAACGCCTGCAATGGAGCTTGCTAAAGAAATGGGTTTCAAATATGATAAAACCGCGCACTTGTGCCAAGACGGGAGCGTTGTTGTTATAAATTAATTTTATAGATGAAATAGCAAACTTTAAAAGGAACTTGAAATGTAGTTTTTCATGGAATTCCCCCACGTTGAAATAATACACTCAAAAATAAGAAATACTAAATGCACTATTGCTAGAAAGTTATATACCGAAGAAAAAATAAATTACGAAAAATCAATACGTAATTCTGATTTAAAAATGATAAATAATACGAATTATTTTTGCCCCAGAGAAAGTTATTTTTTTGATAACAAAAAAATATGTTTTATTATTATCGAAACTTTAATTTTTTCGATATTCTTTTTTTAAACCAAACAGGAATAAGAACAGCCACTTTGCCAGAACTTTCAGACATGGTTAATTTAGATAATATTCTTCTAAAAGGCAAGCATACTTTTGGCCCTGAAATTATATTAAGAAATGCTAAAAACCAATGTTATAGCAATCAAAATATTTCCATGTTTAACACTCTTAAAGATTTAGCAGGATTAAAAACATTAAAAACACCCTATATTCTTAGAGGATTTAAACTAGAAAAAGATGAATCAAACGAGCAATATGGTTTTTCTGTTGTTCCGAACGATAACTTCCAAGTTTTTAAAGCTCCAGATTTTTCAACTAAAAATAATAAAAGAAATATTAAAAGAATAAATCCAGACTACTCTATTGAGTGGGCTAAAGAAGGAGAAAAAAATACAGGGAAGTTATATTCCTCTCCAGAAATGGTTTGCCCTATTTTTATTAATGAATATTTAGATATAGGGTCTGGTTTTGGAAATTTTGAGTTTAGTAATAAGAATTCGACGGTAATTACAATAGAGGATTTTGAAAGAGATAGAACACAAAATACCGAAGGTGATTTAACAAATATTGTTGAAAATCTCAAAATCCAAGGGCAAGAATATGAAGAAAAATACAAAAAATCAAAATTAAAATACAAATATCTCAATAAAAAATACAAAAAATCAAGAGATAAAATCAGAAAGCAAAATAGCTAACGTTAAGATATTATATTTGTCAGAAAGCAAACTATAAAAACTAAAATTACATTAAGTTTATATAAATTTCAGATAAATAAAAAAGAAGTGAAATGGTAAGAGCAGATATTGTTATAGCAATGAAGAATTCAATAGAAAGAGGGTATTCACTAGAACAGTCTGCACAATCTTTATTCAATGCAGGATATTCTCAAAATGATATTTATGAAGCAATTAATTACCTCACTTCTGGAATAGGAAATGTTGGGAATTATTATCAGCAAAATTCAGATAATCAAAATTCTCAAACTCAAAAATCCTTAAATCAAAATGAACCTGTCGACGAAAAATCAGAAGATGATAAAAATTCAGAATCAAGTCAGGAAGGATATAAATCAAATTTCGTATCTGGAAATTATGGAGAGGTTAAAAAAAATCCCTATCAAAATAATGTTTTACAAAAATCTCTAAAGCAAAAGAAATCAAAATTCATTTCTGGAAAATTCATAGCACTTATCTCTTTGTTGGCTTTCTTCGTTTTAATTTTAATATTTGTATTAATCTTCCGCGATAATCTAACTTCTTTCTTAGATAAATTAACAGGTTAATCTAATTAAAATAAATATTTAACAAAATGACTAAAGAAATTTACCTTCCTGCTGAAGATTCATACCTTTTAGCAGAAACAATAAAAAATTATCTGAAAGATAATAAGTTTAATAAAAATCAAATTGAAAAATTAACTGCGTTAGATTTGGGAACTGGTTCAGCATTTCAGTCAAAAAATTTAATCTTGCATGGATTGAAAAAAGAAAACATTTTAGCTTTAGACATTAACCAGAAAGCACTTAAGGAGGCAAAAAAACTCGGGGTTAAAATTATTCTTTCAGATTTATTCAATGAAATCCCAAAAATAAAAAAATTTAACATTATTCTTTTCAATCCACCATATCTTCCCGAAAATATCTTTGATAAAAATTTAGATACTTCTGGAGGAAAATTCGGAGATGAAGTTATTATAGAATTCATAAAGCAACTTCCAGATTATTTAGAAAAAGAAGGTAAAGCATTTTTTATCTCTTCAAGTTTAGCTAAAGATCGCTGGAAAAAAGAAGCTGAAAAGCAAGGACTTAAAATAGAAAAAGCAGGAGAAAAAAGAATTTTCTTTGAAGAACTCTATTGCTGGAAGTTGGGTTTTTAATTATTACTAGAACCATCTGCCTGTCTTTCAACAAATCCGCATTTTTTACACTTGAATAAATAAACATTTGATTCATCACTATAAGACGCGCCAAGATCGTATATTTCACAATAATCAAAAGAGCATTTTTTACACTTGTGTGGAAAGCCTTCCTTGGAAATATCTTCATTAACTACTCCTTCCCCCTTTTTTATTTGTTCAGGAAATTTTGATTTTACTTTAATATCAGAGTAAGCTTCTTTAACAAAACCACAATTACAAAAACCAAATTTTCCTCCATTAATCTTCTTAATAGTAATTATGCCTCCACATAAATCACAGAACATTTTGCCTTCCATAAAAATTAAAGAAAGACCTCTCTTTTAAATCTTTAAACCCTCGAACAAAATATTTAAAAACTTATAAATAATTGTTATTTTATCAATGCCCTAGGAGAAAATCAGATTCTTGAATAATTTATAATTTTAACTAAAACCCAACAATATTTATAAAAACAAAACTCTCTCGTGAATTATGAAATTTGCCCATATGGGAGATTGTCATTTAGGAGGTTGGAGATTTCCAGAACTACAAGAGCTTAATTTCCAGAGCTTTTCAAAGGCACTTGAAATAAGTATTAAAGAAAAGGTAGATATGATTTTAATCACAGGAGATTTATTCGACTCTGCTTACCCTCCAATTGACGTCTTGAAACGAACTTTTGCAGAATTTAGAAAAATAAAGGAGTCAAAAATTCCTTGTTTTATCATAGCGGGCTCTCATGATTATTCGGTTGCCGGAAAAACATTTCTAGATGTTTTAGAGCATGCGGGCTTTTGCAAAAATGTTTTTCTTCCTGAAGAAAAAGATGAAAAAATTTATCTTCAACCCACAACCTTTGATAATTATGTCCTATATGGATATCCTGGAATGAAATCAGGTTTAGAAATTAATGGATTAAGGAAAGTTATTCTTCAAGATGCCCCGGGATTTTTCAAGATTTTCCTGCTCCACACAACACTTACAGAAGCTATTGGAAATTTACCAATAGATTCAATTTCAATCCCAGAACTCCCAAAAGCAGATTATTATGCTCTGGGACATCTTCACGTTGATTTTGCAAAACCAAATGTGGTTTATTCAGGCCCAATATTTCCAAATAATTTTGAAGAGCTTGAAGAATTAAAACACGGGCAATTTTATTTGGTTCAAATAAATGATGTAATAAAAAAAGAAAAAATTCCCTTAAAAATAAAAGATGTAATAATCCTTAAAATTGAACTTGAAAATACATTAACAGCGACCGAGAAAATAATTTCCGAACTTGATAAAAATAATCTTGAAGACAAAATTGTTTTAATGCGTTTGACTGGAAAATTTAAGTCAGGGAAAATATCTGACATTAGATTTAATGAAATTGAACAATTTGCAAAATCGAAAAAGGTTTATTGTCTTGTAAAAAATATTTCAAAATTAAAAATTGAAGAATCTTCCATACAAATTGATTCAAGTGATATGCATGATGTAGAGGAAAGCATAATAAAAGAGCAACTTGAAAACTCTACTTCAAAATTTGGAGAAAAGGTGCCAGCACTTTTAAGAGCTTTATCGACGGAAAAACAGGAAGATGAAAAAAACCAAATTTTTCAGGAAAGACTTTTAAGTGAACTGAAAAATGTTTTAAATTTTTGAAAATATTGAAAAAGGAAAATTAAAATGATTTTAAAGAGAGTTAAAATAAAAAATATAAGAAGTTATGAAGATGCAGAAATTTTGTTGCCAGAAGGCTCTGTTTTGCTTTCAGGAGATATAGGTGCTGGAAAAACTTCAATTCTTCTTTCAATAGAATTTGCTTTATTTGGTTTGCAACCAGGACAGAAAGGTGCCTCGCTTCTAAAAAATGGAAAAGATTCTGGCTCTGTAGAACTAGAATTTGAAGTTGAGGGAGATAATATAATAATTTCAAGAGCTTTGAAAAGAAAAAAAACTGTTAGTCAAGAAACAACAATCGTTACAATAAATGGAAAATCAGAGGAAAAAGCAGTAACCGAAATGAAGAACTTTGTTTTAAATTTGTTAAACTACCCGACGGAATTTGCAAAAAAAACAAATCTGCTTTACAGATACACAGTATATACTCCTCAAGAGCATATGAAGGAAATAATTCTTGAAGACCCTGAGGCAAGATTAAATACTTTAAGGCACGTTTTCGGCATTGATAAATACAAAAGAATAAAGGAAAACACAACAATTCTTTCTTCAAAACTGCGTGAGATGATGCGGCTAAAACAAGGACAGATAGGAGATTTGGAGACGATAAAATCAAGATTAATGGAAAAAAAGAATTCTTTATCAGAACTTGAATTAAAAATTCCCGAAATTGAAAAAGAAATTTTAAATATAAAGATTTTAAGAGAAAAAAAAGATAGAGAAATTTCAGAAATAAGAGAAAAAATAGAAGAGAAAAAAAAGTTGGAAAACGAGGTTGAAAAGTCAAATATTCTTTTAATTACAAAGAGAGAACAAATTTCAAAATTAGGTATTGAATCTAAAATTTTGAAAGAAAGATTTGAACAAGCAACTAAAGAATTTAATGAAGAGGAATTTAATGAACTTAAGAAAAAAATAGAAGAGAAAAAAACAATTCTTGATTCTATAAGAAAAGAAATAACTGAATTTCAGATAAAATATTCTTCATTTACTTCAAAGAAAAATGAACTGGAATTTTTGAAAAACAAAATTTCTTCCTTGACAAAATGTCCAACCTGCCTTCAAGATGTTGGAGATGAACACAAAAATTCTCTTCTTTCACAAACAGATACAGAATTATCCCAAATAAATGAAAAAGTAATAGCTATTGAATCTCAAAAAAATAAAAAAGAAGAAGAGAAAGAGAACATAAATAAAATCCTAATGGAATCTGAAGCATCTCTAAGAAGATTGGAAGCAATTAAAATTCGTCTGAAAACAATTGAAGAAGACCACAAGAAACTTGAAGAGATGGAAAAAAATAAAAAAATGTTAGAATCAGATGTAAATATTTTAACAGAACAAATATCGAGGTTAAAGGAAACAATTCTTGTATATAAAAAATATGATAATTTTGTGGAAATTAAAAATAAAGAAATAGAAGAAATTAAATCAAAAGAAAGGCAAGTGGAAATTAGAAAAGCAGAATCAGTTAAAGAAATTGAATTTTCAAAAAGTTACATTTCAGAAATTGAATCTCAAATAGCTGAAAAAGAAAAAACAAAACAAGAATTGATGTATCTGACAGAATTGGAAAACTGGCTTTCAAAAGATTTTTTAGAAATGATTGGAACTATAGAAAGAAATGTTATGGTGAAATTAAGAGATGAATTTTCAAAACTTTTCAATGACTGGTTTTCAATACTTGTTCCAGACGTTTTTGTAGTTCGCCTCGACGATAATTTTACTCCAATAATTGAACAGCAAGGTTATGAAATAGATTATTCTTTCATGTCTGGCGGAGAGAGAACTTCAATTGCTTTAGCTTATCGTCTCGCATTAAATCAAACGATAAATTCTGTGATGAGTGAAATAAAAACAAAAGGACTTGTAATTTTGGATGAACCGACAGAAGGTTTTTCACAACAACAATTGGACAAAATGCGAGATGTTCTTGCTGAATTAAATGTGGATCAGTTAATAATGGTAAGTCATGACCAGAAAATAGAATCCTTTGTAGACAACATTGTCAAACTAAAAAAAGATGAAGGTGTCTCAAGCGTTGCTGGGAGCGATTAAGCAACGTTTAGTTTAAGATTATTATTTCTGAAAAAAGGTAAAAAATCAGTAATGAATTTTCAAATTATTCCTTATATTAATAAATATTTAAATATGTTAATAACTTTATTTTATTATGAAAAAGAGCATAATAATTATTTTCTCAGTTATTTTTCTTATTTTATTAATCTTTCTTGTTTCCACAAAAATTTTCCCTAATACTGGTAAGGTAATTTCAGGATTCGCATCTTCTAATGAAGGAGGTAGCGGACCCTCAATACCTAAAAAGATTCTTTGTCCCGAGGAACAAGAATATGATTCTAAAAAAATTTATTCGTGCGAACGAGCACGTGATAGTTCATGCGAGCCAGAAAATGGAGGAACTGATTTAAGCCAGACCCATTATTGTCCTGATGAGCGTGAGAAATGTTGCATTGTGGATAAGTGCCCAAAAGGTTGGATTGAAAATGGCAAAACTTGTTGCAACCCTCAAACCCATGTTGCTTGCGGAGGTGAAATCTGTTGTCCAAAGGCAAATGGAGATAATAATCTTGCAGATGATAATGGACAATATTGTGGATCTAAAATGGGTTATTATTTTTGCAAAGTAACTGAAGATCAATGTGGAGAGGAAAAAGATGAAAATGGAAATTCTTACAAAAAATGTTCTGGAAAATTTCCGGCTGGAGACAAATCTATTTGTTGCCCTCAAGATTCAACATGCGGGTTTGGACCAAATAATGTTCCTTCTTGTGTATATGATTCTTGCCCTCCGGAAACATTCGAATGTGGAGGAGCAAAAACAGGAGGAGGAATTATGTGTTGTAAAAAAGGTTCGGAAGTTTGCGAAAAATTCTATAAAGATCAATATTCTTGCATTAGCAATGAAAATAGTTGCGATAAAACAAAAGGCGAAGAACCCTGCAAGGGAATAGGCGACTGGAGTAATGTTGTTTGCTGCCCTCCCCAATTTTGCACACATGATGCAAGCGGATATGCAAGATGTCAAAATTAGAAGATTAGTAATGCGGTGTTTCTTTCAAAATATTCATAATTAACGCCTTATCTCCAGAAGTTATATTTTCACTATCAATCCATGGAAATGAAGTTTTTACGTCGTTATTTATTCCAGCGTCATTTTCACTTATAAATTTCTCAATTTCTGAATCGTATTTTAAATCATAAGAAGGTTTTTGGGCATAAGATTTTATTACACTTTCTTTCTCCTTTTTATCATAATTACTAAAAACTTTTTCTGTTCTTTTTTTTCTAGAATAACTTAAATCGTCCCATTGACTTCCAAGCGAATCTTTGAATTCATTAAAATAAACATCTTGATTGGAATGTGCACAGCTAACTATCAAAGTAGAAAGTCCTGCAATTGCTTTTCCTAAAAATTCTCTTCGTGTTTCCATATTATGTTACTTTAAAGTAGTTAATACATTATTTAAATTTTTTGGTTGGAAAAATATTGTACTCATAAGTAACATAGTCCTTCTTGTTCTCCAAAATTCCTCTAGCCCCGAAAACTTTATAAATAACTCATTTTTAATACAATTGTAATAAATTCTTAATAATTAATTAAGAGGATTCTATGGAAGAAGATTTAAAAAAGTCAATGTTGAAAACAGGAACAAGTATTGTTGGTATTGTTTGTACAGACGGAGTTGTACTTGCAGCAGACAGACAAGTCACAGCAGGTAATCTTGTCGTAGGAAAAAACTACAAAAAAATAATTGAAATTAATGATAGATTAATAACTGCAATAACTGGAGGAGTTTCAGATGCTCAAATTCTTATGAGAATAATCGCCGCAGAACTAAGATTAAAAGAATTAAAATCAAAAAGATTTGCAACTGTTAAAGAATCTGCAAGTTTATTGGGGTATTTAACTTTCAGAAATATTAGAACTCCTTCAATGATTCCTTCAATAGTCGGTTCTTTAGTCGCAGGAGTTGAAGAAGACGGAACAGGAAAACTTTATACTATCGAACCAGCAGGAGCAGTTTCAGAAGTAAAAGATTATGATGCAAATTTCTCAAGCGGAATGCCTTATATTTTAGGAGTTTTAGAAAGAGGATATAAAAAAGATATTAATGTTAAACAAGGAGTACAGTTAGCATTAGAGTGCCTAAAAGCATCAATTCAAAGAGATGTCGGAAGCGGTTACGGAGTCGACATATACACTTTAACAAAAGACGGAGTTAAACAAGTTCTTTCACAAGAGATAGAATCTGTCTTTAAGTAATTCTAAAATGGCGGATATACTGAAAAATATTACGGATGACTTGCCTAAAGTTATAAAAGAGGCAGGTTTTGAAGCAGCAAATATTGTGCTTTATACAGATAGTGCTGCATTTTTTTCCGAGGGTGAATCTCAAATAAAAGAATTAGTAAATAAATACAAAAAAAGAATAGAATTAAGAGCAGACGAAAAATTGTTGGAATCGCAAGAAAAAACAAAAAAACAAATTGAGTCAATAGTTCCAGAAGATGCAGAACTAACAAACATAATTTTTGATTTGCATAGAAGCATCGTAATTATTGAAGCAAAAAAGCCAGGATTAGTTATAGGAAAACAAGGTTCTGTTCTTCAAGAGATAAAACAAAAAACTTTTTGGAGTCCACAAGTTCAAAGAAGTGCATCAATAAAAAGCAAGATAACAGATAATATTCGGGAAGTTCTTTATGCAAATAATAATTACAGAAGAAAATTTTTAGACGAAACAGGAAAAAAAATTTACAAGGATTGGTCAGCAGATAAAAAAGACGGTTGGGTAAGATTAACTTTCTTAGGTTCGGGAAGACAAGTTGGAAGAAGCTGTTTATTGTTGCAGACACCTATGTCTAAAATTTTATTAGATTGCGGAATAGATGTAGCTTCCCATGGTGCGGATAAATTTCCTTATTTTGATATTCCGGAATTTGATATTGGTTCTTTAGATGCAGTAATTTTAAGCCACGCACATTTGGACCATTGCGGTTTAGTTCCCTATTTATACAAAATGGGGTACAAAGGTCCAATTTATATGACACATCCTACAAGAGATATAACTGCGCTTTTAGCACTGGACTTTATCGGAGTTGCATACAAACAAGCAGCCTCGCCATTATTTAGCTCAACAGACATTAAAGAAATGGTAAAACACAGCATTTGCTTAAATTATAATGAAGTTACTGATTTAACTCCCGATGTTAGAATAACTTTCTATAATTCAGGACATGCATTGGGAAGTGCAATGGTTCACATAAATATCGGAAACGGCTCACACAATCTTTTGTATGGGGCAGATATGAAATATGTCAAGACAAGATTATTAGAACCTGCAGTTACAAATTTCCCAAGAGTTGAAACTCTGATAATGGAATCAACTTATGGCGGAAAAGCTGATATTCTTCCTCCAAGGTTGGAATCAGAAGGAGCATTATTGGGTTACATTAAAAAAACAATTGAAAAAGGCGGAAAAGTTTTGATTCCTGAATTAGGTTTGGGAAGAGCGCAAGAGACAATGCTGATAATTGACGATGCAATAAAATCAGGAAAACTTCCTCCAATCCCTGTCTATGTTGATGGAATGATTTGGGATATTAATGCAATCCACACAGCTTACCCCGATTATTTAAGTTATAGCGTAAGAAATATGATTTTCCAAGATAAAAATCCATTTGTTTCAGATACTTTCAAACAAGTAGGTTCAGCTTTGGAGAGAAAGGAAGTTATTGAAGGCGGACCTTGTGTAGTTTTAGCTACTTCAGGTATGCTTGTTGGAGGAGCATCTGTTGAATACCTAAAACATTTTGCAGGGAATAAAAGAAACACAATTATCTTTGTATGCTATCAAGGTGTCGGTTCTTTAGGAAGGCAAATTCAAGAAGGCATGCAAGTCTGGCACACAGAATCTGGAGAGTCAATCCCAATAGAAATTGAAGTTCACAAAATAGACGGATTCAGCGCACATGCCGGAAGAAGTGAATTATTAAACTTTGTAAAAAATTGCAAACCAAAACCAAAAAGAGCAATTATAAATCACGGAGAAGTTTCAAAATCTTTAGACCTTGCAAGTTCTCTTTACAAAATAGAAAGAATTGAAACAAATGTTCCTAGAAATTTGGAAACATTGAGATTGAAATAACTCTCTATTTTTTTCAACAAACAAATTTAAAAACACATTTTTCCTTTAATTTAAAAGAGTTGAAATGGCAGACGTTGGATTTATCATCATTATAAGCTTATTTATTGTATATTATCTAATTGTATTATTTTTGGAAAGAAAAGTAATTCAAGACCCTAAAGATATTTTGGATAAATTTCTTTCAGTTATCTTGCTTTATGCAGGAGTTTCATTAATTTATTTTTCTCTAACAGGAAAGCTATTTTTAGGAGATACTCAAGAAAGTTATAGGATTTATATTTTTATAATAGGCTTTATTGCAGTTTTATGGACGATTCCAAACCTATTAACTGAATTTGATTTTTTTAATAATTTTTTGGAAAAAAAAGAAAAGGGAAAAAAAATAAAAAAAGGTAGCGGTAAATGAAACATAATTCTAAGGTAACAGCAATTTTAATTGGGATGTTTTTACTAACACAAATAATCGGACTTTTAGTTGTTTATGCCTATACTCCTCAAATAGTTTCTGTCAATGTTAATGGTTCAATTCAAAATGTTACAATAGACCCCCTGCCAGCATGGTTTCAGCAACCAGCTCCAGAATCTAGTTATGACTCGTGGCGATTTTTAACAAGTATTTTTTTCGCATTTGCCATAGCCATAGCCATTATCTTTTTATTTTCAAAATATAAATTAACAGGTTTATTGAGGGCGTGGTTTTTTATAGTCGTAACACTCGTAACTTGGCTTACAATTTATGCCTTTGAAATACTTGCTCCCTTTCCAATTTATGAAAATGTTGCTTTGATAATTCCAACACTAATTGCATTGCCAATTGCTTATTTCAAAATTTTCAAAAGAAATTTAATTGTGCATAATCTTTCAGAACTTTTAATTTATCCAGGAATTGCCGCTGTCTTTGTCCCTTTGTTAAACATCTGGACAATAATTGTCCTCTTAATTGCAATATCTCTTTACGATGCCTGGGCTGTCTGGCATTCTGGATTTATGCAAAAAATGGCAAACTATCAAATTAAAGAGTTGAAAGTTTTCGGCGGTTTTTTCTTACCCTACCTTACAAAAAAACAAAGGTTAAAATTAAAAAAATCAAGAGCTTTGGCAAAAAAATCAAATAATAAAATAAAAGATAAAAAAATGAAAGTTAGTTTAGCAATTCTTGGAGGGGGAGATGTTGTTTTCCCAATAATAACTGCAGGAGTTGTCCTAAGGCACATAGGATTAATTCCGGCATTAATTGTAACTTTATCGTCGGTAGTTGCCCTATTTTGGCTTTTTGCAATAGCTAAAAAAGGAAAGTTTTATCCTGCAATGCCCTTTATTTCAGCAGGACTTTTTGTAGGCATTGCTATTGCTTACTCTCTCTTTTATTTTTAATATTTTTACTTTTAGGATTTGGCATTCTTGGCTTTTTAACAGATTCATGACTCTTTAGGATACTTTTTTTTGTATCATTAACATAATCCTCAAAATTATAAAAAAATTCATTCAACTCATCATAAGCTAACTGGATATATTTTACTTCCCCGTTAACTCTTTTCCCTTCATCTAACCAATAATCGTCCTTATAACTTTGGACAATTTCTAAAGAAAGATTAACAATATGCTTGCATTCGTAAAGTTTCTGGATATCTTTAGAATTTTCATATTCTGTGATTAAATTTCTCGCGCTATTCAAGTAACCCAAAACACTCGGCCCCTCTCCTTCGTCTAAAACATTAGAATATAACATCCAATTATCATTAATAATTCTTTCAAGTTTTTCACTAAATAATTTATCTTCCATTTTCAATTAAATAATCTATTTTTCCTTCTTTTAAACTTTGTCCCCACTATTAAAAAGTAACATAATCGAAAGATTTAAAAACTAAATCAAATAACAATTACCACTACAAAGTAAAACTAAAATGGCAAGCGATTTACCTGTAAAACCAGAATTGATAAATAAAGTGAAGAATCACTTTAATTTGAATATTTATGAAACTAAAGTTTGGTTAGCTTTGCTTACTAAAGGTATTGCATCTGCTGGAGAAATAGCAGACATTTCAGGAGTGCCAAGAAGCAGAACTTACGATGTTTTGGAATCCTTGGAAAAACAAGGTTTCGCAATGCAAAAAATAGGAAAACCTGTAAAGTATTTCGCAGTAAAACCAACTTCTGTTGTTGAAAAATTGAAGAAAAGAGTGACTGAAGAAATGAATGAAAGAATAGAATCTTTAACAAATATTAAAGACACTCAAGAATATAAAGAACTTGAAACAATACACTCTTCAAAATCAGAACTTGTAAAAAAACAAGACATTTCAACTACAATAAGGGGAAGAAATAATATTAATAGCCAAATTTCAGATGTTATCAACATTTCAAGAAAAGAATTAATAATTTGCGCACCTGCTGTAGAGATAAAAAAAAGAATGAAACTTTTAGAACCTTTACTAAAACAAGCAGAAGATTCAGGAATTAAAACAACTCTTGCAATTAATGGAGCCGATTCTGATGTAAAAATATTGGGCGAAAGATTAGGAATTAAAACAAAAAAAATAGATATCAAAACATCATTTTACATTGCCGATAGAAAGGAAGTTCTGTTTATGTTAGACGAATCTTTAGACAACAACGAGCAAATGGCTGTCTGGTTTTCATCACCTTTCTTTGTTGAATCTTTAACTTCTTTATTTGATTTAGCATTGAAATCTGGGGTGAAAAAATAATGGCTCGAAAAATTTTAGCCACAGCAGATTGGAAAGTAAAAGATAAATTAATGGAACAAGTACCTGCAAATTTTGAATTAAAAAAAGATTTTCCTGCAAAGTTCAAAAATGGGCGATTCTATTTTGAATCAAGTTATTTAGATAAAGAATCACGTTCTTTTTTGGATATTAGGGATTCTTATCTCTTTGATTTAAGAGGTTATAGGTTTATCCATTCAAGTTATACTCTCTCTGGAGCAGACGAAGAATCGGTGAATAACCTTCAATCAAAAATTGAACTTTTGGCTAATGAAAAAATTCGCGAAAAAGAAGTTCAATAAAAAATTAAATATTTTAAATATCCTAATCTGTTAAATAATCTTAACTTTCGTAATTCTCATTTCTCTTAATGTCTTTTTGTGAGCCCTCTTAAACATTTTAATAAATTCTTTTAGCGAAATATCCGAGGGGTGAGCACTCTTTATTTTGCCATTTTCAATATACCAAATAGGGTGCTTTTCCTTAAAACCCTTAACTGCCTTTTCATAATGCAAACTAGGCCCTTCATTGATTATTTCTTTTTTATTTTGCAAAACATAATATATGTTTGCAGTTTTTCCAGAATTGTAATCAAAATAACTGTCTATAATTGAAAAATATTTTCCAATATCTCTTGTTAAAACCTTTGAAAATTTTAATAATTTACTTCCAGCAATATCTCCTTCCTGTTTTTTTGTTTTAACTTCTAAAACAGCATAAATTCCATCAAGTCTTTCAGCCATTTCTTTTAATTCCTCTGGCCTTGAATTTTTATAATCAAAAAATATTTCGCTAGGATGCTCAAGAAATCCCCTACATGAAACTTTAAATTTATTAAATGTTTCATGAGATAAAGCACCAGAAGCATTCCTTGCCTTAAACGTAGGGTCTATAACAACAATTGGAGACAAAAGTTTTGACTTATTAAGTTCTTTCAATATTGCATTTTTATTTTTGTAATACTTTGCAGAATCGATAATTATTTTTTCTTCAGCTTTTGCAATTTCTTTAATAAATTTCATAAATGATTTATAGTGGATTATTAATAGTTCTAAACAGTATCCTGAGAACCCTTTTATGTACGACTCCGCCCCATAACTTTCTTGAGCATAGCAAAAACTTTTAGCTAAAATTATTTCATCAATTAATTTTTTGTTTTTAGAGGATTCTTTTCCAACATAATCGACGTGGAAATAAGATAAATCTGTAATGTTGCGTGCTTCCTCTGGTTTTTTTATCTCAACAACAGGAACAATTTCAAAAGATACCCTAGGCATTGATTTTAGCTTTATTTTATAATAATCTCTTGAACCATGAATTTTCTTCACCTTTTTTCTGTATTTTGGAATTGAAAAAAGAAAAAATATTTTCTTCATATTTTTTTTAATTTCTTCTTCAGAATATTTTTTATTAAATCTCACAAAAATATCAATATCATATTTTGGTTTTTTTATTAATGTTTTTTTAGCAAGGCTTCCTCCAATAAATACTTTCGCTCCAATGCCTTTCTTTTTTATTTTGTTCTCAAGAGCTTTAATCACAATGTCAGCAGTTTTATTAAGAGAAGCATATTCTTCATCACTTAGCTTAACTTTCTCAAGCTCTTTTTTTAATATAGTTCTATGGTTCATTTAATACAAATGCAATTTTTATTTAAAATACTTTCCTTTTCCAAAACCTGAAGCCAAATCAACAATATATTTTCCTTCCTCAAGTTTGTAAATAATTGGACGTTTTTTATTAAACAAATTAACAATATCTATCTGGAATTTGCCAGGAGCTAAAACTTTAATTGATTCCAAATCAAGAATAACTGGAGTTTCATCATTTTCCATATCCATTATTTCTCGAATATCCTCTTCTATTTTCTTCTTGTCTTCTTCTTTAAATTCAAGTATGTCTTCTCTTTTACCCTCTTCCTCAAGCTTTTGCAGTTTTGCTTGAGTTATATAGAAAAAGAATTTCCCACCACAGCTACTACATCCTTTCAATAACTCTTCAGAAGCATCAGGATAAACTTTACTGCAATGAACACATTGATGAGGCATATCTCAAATAGAATTAGCGTGTTTAAATAAATTGTGCTATTTTCCTTAACCCTTCAACATTAACTCAATCTTCTTAGGATTTCTTTTTATCTCTTTAACAATTGAAGCAGGCCCTATTATTGTCATTGATGCTGTATCTCCTACAAGCATTTTAGCAACTCCTTGCCCCAGCTTCTGGAAAAATTTGGAATCTCCATTTGAACTTCCAATAACTGCAAGTTCAATTCCCCTAAAATTTTTAACATGCCCAATCATTGCCATTGTATCTTCTATTAATCTAGTTTCCTCATCCGGCCTTAATCTTCCCTGCAAAACAATAATTTTCCCTCTAAGCACAACATCAAGAATTTTCTTAATCCTTCCACCACTATCTAAATCCCTTATTTCTGAATAAGGCATAAATTCAAGCGTCAACCCCTTTATTTTTTTCACCATTTTTTATCAATGTCTTTTTCTTTTTTATTTGTTTCTTTTATTTAGCATCTATTAATTATTTAGTTACTTCCCACACTAGTTATTTCACAAGTTTAAACAATGCTTCATAAAATTTATCAATGTTTTTCCCGGTTTTTGCACTAATTCCAACAACATCATATTCTGGGAATGCCGCCTCTATTTTTTTCACATCTGCTTTTTTCAAATCAACTTTATTTGCTACAATTAATATTGGAATTTTTCTTGCCGCTAAGTTTCCAATAATCGTAATATTAACTTGAGAATAAGGGTTAAGAGTTGCATCAAGAACTACCACAACAGCATCCATATCTTCTATCCATTTTATTGACTCAATTATTCCTTCAGTCGCTTCTTTAGCTCTTTTTTGCGCCTCTTTTTTCTTCATTCCAAATTTGATAAATTCTTCATAATCTATTTTTGTAGTAATTCCAGGTGTATCAACAAGCTTGAATGTTATTTTTTTATCTTTATTTGTAATAACAACTTGCTCTTTAAATGAAACATGTCTTGTTTCGTGAGGGACATTGCTAACGCTCCCAAAATCTTCACCAATCCAGTCTTGACAAATCTGATTTGCTAAACTTGTTTTTCCCGCATTTGGCGGTCCGTAAAAGCCAAGACTCATCTCTTTCTTTTTTCCAAAAATACTATTGAAAATCCTTCTTGCAAAATTTTTTATGATTTTAAGTGCCATCCCTCTTTTAATAAAAAACTAACCATTATATTTAAACTTTATTATCTCTTTAAATATTTTTATCTACTCCCAAACCCTGCTTGTCTTGGAGGCATATTCCTCATTTTTCTCTCCATTTTTTTCTTTCTAAAAAATTTGAAAAATGGAATTTCCCACATCCCTGTATTTCTTCCATTAAGTTTATCCATTACATAATTTATCTGTTCACCTTTCCACCTTGATGCTTTAAGTTTATTAATTATTTCTTTATCAGGCATTCTCTGCCTTCGCGCATTGTAAATAAAATTCATTAAATTGTAGAGCTCATTTTTATTTTTGAACAAATAACTTTCATAATTGTGCTTATACCACTTTTGCAAAAACACATAAACTGCAAAAGCAACAATTAATAAAATTAAAATTGAAATAATGAAAAACATCCACCTGAAACCTTGCGGTTTTTCCACTCCCCCGCCGCCGCTAAAAGTATTAACGCTTAATTTGTTAATTGGAGGAAGAATATAATAAGGCAATTCAAAAACATCAACCCCGCCTTCCACTGCAAACGCAACACTAGAAGGGCTATCAAAATTAACTGTTAAACCTGTTACGCCTATGCTCTCTTCTAAATCATAATTTTTATCAAACATCAATTTTTCAGAATCTTCATCAATTATCAAATACCCCTCATATCCTAAAGATGATTTCGGAGTTATGTCAATTTTAAATTCTGAGACAAATGGGTCTGGTTGTGAAGACTGGGCATAATAAATTGCAATTATTTTATGGTTAATTTTAACATTTAGATTTTCTAAATACCACTTGTTTATCGCTTCAATATATTTTTCATCATAGCCCGGAACAGGGTCTTCATTGAAATAAAGGCTTGTAACATCGTCCAAATTAATATCTGAAGGGTTATTTATAAAAATAATATTAGATTCTTTTATGGGATTAATAGATATTGGAATCTTAAGTTCTGAAAGTTTTTTCATTAAAACAATATATTCTTCATCTTTAGCATCAGACTTAAGAAGCAATTTCTTATAGTCAGAGTCATAAGAAGCAAGGGTTGTTTTAAGTATTTGTAAATCAAAATGTTCCCTTAAAATTGTTTTATAATCTTGAGGAAAATCAGATGTCTGTTCTTCTATTTCTTTAATCTTTTCATTATAATATGTAATTGTCTCATTTATTGCATCTTTTGGAGAGATTGCATTTATTTCAAATTCTTCTTTCGTAACTTCTTTGCCCTTAACATTTATTTTAATAGTTATTGTATAATTTCCTAAGGAATTGTAAGTATGGAAAACCTTTTTTTCGTTAGTTGTTATAGGATTTGTTGCATCTCCAAAATCCCAAACATAGCTTGCACCTGTAACATTGCTGTCTGAAGAAATAAAAACAGAAATTCCTGTTGATTGAGCTACTGCAATTTTTGTAGGGTATAATTGCAATATTTTTATTTTTTGAACATTGCTAATATTAATCTCACTTTCAATTATTTTCTCTCCACTGAAAGAAATTTCATAATCTTTGGTTCCAGGTTGGTTAGGTAGTTTAAAACCTAAGTCATTTAAATCAACCTTTTGAAAATCAGCTGTTACTTTAGCTCCTGCCTTTTTCACTTCGCCTGATTTTGTTTGTGAAGTTCCTGCTGGCGCAGCTTCAGAAGTGTATGTAATTGAAAGAGATTTTAATGTAACTTCTTGAGGTATTCCCGAAACTTTAATTGGGATTATGCATCCGTCAGAACAATCTCTATCATATTGGTCTGAAATGTAATTATCAAGCGATTGCACAATAGAATCGCCATTATTGTATTTTGAATAATTTTTTTCATTAATAACAAAGGAGCCCAAGGCAGCATATTTTTTTGCATTTGCAACTATATTATACTCTGCAACATGTTTTGACGAGGACGAAGGAACCCCAGACAAACCGCAAAAGTCTCCAGAGTTTTTATAATTTATTTGATATCCGCTTCCAGCTACTTCTTTTTTTACACAGACATATTTATTTCCTGCTTCTTTATTCAAATATGGAATAACACAAGAAACTTCCCCTCCTGCCGAAGTCGGTTTAGGCAAATTACAATCTCCAACAAATTCACCATCCCAAATATATGCTTTCAAATCTTCTGCACTAAATTCAGTTCCAGAATATTTAATTTTTGCCTTAACTTCAAAAGCTGGAGATTTAGGCAAGTTAATCTGTTCACAATAAAAATCTTGATTATCAATTGATGCCCAATCAGTTCCAAAACTTCCAGAACAAGATGATTTTAAAGCCCCTCCGCAATTATCATTTGTGTATTTTGGATTTTCAAAATTAATTTCTCCATTATCTAAAATATCTAAACTTAAGGGGTTTGTACATGAAGCAACTGAATTACTTGAAACACTAAATACAACACCCTCAATATAAACATCGCTTCCTTGTATTTTGATTCCCGCATATTCTTCTCCAGAAGAAGAAACTGAAATTGTTTTTTCTACAACTTCATTTCCAACTAAAGAATAACCTGCTTCACAACTCGCTGGCAAACAAGTATATTCATAATTACTTTTTTTTAGAACATCAATTAATTTAATTTTGTTGTTAAAAATATCACTAAATAAATTATCCGCAGGCTCGTCGGTAAAACTTAAATTTGTCCACCCTTTTATTTTCTCGCCTAAAGAATAATTTGTCTCAAACTCTCCTGCCGGCTCACCGACGGCAGAATAAACAATCGGAGCTATTAAAAATATTAAAATTACTGCAACACAAAAAAATAAATCCTCTTTTTTTAACATAAAATTATATGTCTTTTTGCTTTTTAATTGTTTTCCTAACCAAGTTTTTAATTTATCTCGTTTTCTTACTAACATCTTTAATTTTTCTTTCTCTTATTAATTCTTTTTCCAATAAAAAGATAAACAATAATTATTCCTGCTAAAGATGTTAACAATGAGTATAACCCAAAGAAAGGAACTCTCGTCGACGATGGACAAGGGAATTGTCTGCTTCCAGGTTGACACCAAGAAAATATTTTATCTGATGGATTATCATTTTCATCAAGAACCTGGGCAGTCCAGGTTAAAGTAATTTTTTCTCCTGCAACACATTTGGGAACTGCACCTACCAACTTAGTTTCACAGCTATAACCTATATTTGGGTCTTGCCCACATTCTATATCAGTTCCTTGCCTTGTTAACCTAGCCAAATTATTACAATCGTTGTTACTTCTATCTAAGATACACTCACACTCATAATATTCTGTACAGATATCTGAAGGCAGTTCTCCAGGTATAACACAATTAACACTGCTATCTTGGCTATTTTCAATTTCATCTCTTAGCTCATCACTTATTTGAGTATAATCTGCATGGGCATCGCAAGCTTGAGGGTCATTATTGAATTGCGAACAGTCGTCGAATTCTTCAGGATTATCATAACAAGCACCATAGTTTAAGGTACAATCATCATTACATATCGGAGTTCCGCCATCAAAACCTTGAAGTTGACAAGTTGCACCATCTATATCCGTTCCATCACACTCTTCCCCGGCGTCTTTAACTCCATCGCCGCCATCTTGCACACATGTTCCAATACAATCTTCCGGACAACTTATATGATCTTCATCTAAGTTTGGTTCACAATATGTATTTCCACAATCATCATCTCCTCCGTCACCACTACAATCACTAGTATCAAGACTACAATCATTATTGCAAGCTAAATTTCCTCCACCATCAAATCCTAAACTACTACAACTATCTTCTGGTTGAAATGTTTGAGGAGGTTGCGGATCACAAACTTCTCCATTATTTAATGCTCCATTAACCACACATTCTGTCGGTATCCTTAAAGTACAATCATTCTTACATGTATCATCATTATTCCCATTCCCATCATCACATGTCTCTCCAGGGTCAATATGATTATCTCCACAAACATAACATCCTTCAATATTAAGACTACAATCGCCACTACAAATTAAACTTCCACCATCATATCCCAAACTATCGCAACTATTTCCTCCAAATGTTTGAGGATCTTCTTCAGGATCACATATTTCTCCACTATCCAATCCTTCATTAACAATACATTGCGTCGGAGCATTTAACTGACAGGAATTTGAACAAGCATCATTATTATTTGTATTTCCATCATCGCACACTTCCCCTAAATAGGGTTCAACATCTCCATTAAGATTACAATTAGGAATTGTCGATGGATCAACACACTTTCCTTGATAGCAAGCAGTTCTCCCATTTGTTCCGCTAGCTGCACAATCAAATGTAACATGCCGAGCAGGATTACATACATATTCATAAAGTGATGTTCCTTGAGGAACTTCCAATCCTCCATTCTGACAAGAATCAGTATATGTTACTCCACCACTTGTAACTGTTCCTTTTGTATAAGGGTCATTACCATCGCTATCGACACAAGTTTGAGGAGTAGTATCTACAACACACTTTCCAGTTCCATCATTTTTATATCCAACTTGACACCAAACATTTCCTGTTGAACATACAAGTGTTTCACCAGTTAAAGGAAGTGTCCCACCTTGAGCAAAGCAACCATTATTAGCTCCATAACAATCTGTAGCTGCGCAACATCCAGCGGCCGTAGTAACTGTATAAGTTGCTCCAGTACCTTGATAAAAATCAGGTTTTCCGTCGCCAGAACCTGCAATAGGATTAACAACTTTCTTACCTGCTTGAGCAGTACATTGTGGCGCAGGGCAAGCAGGGTCTGCATAATCTCTTAAACCATTACAATCATTATCAATTAAGTCAGTACATACTTCTGGTTGCCCTGGAGGACATTGTCCTGGAATAGTGTAAGTTCCACTCTTAAACAAAACATTCTGAACAGCCGCGTAAATAATATCTCCAGGATAAACTTTAATTGCCGACGGGAAAGTTGTTAAAGGACTTCCTATT
>Ga0066639_10001158_pt1 | contig 23517 bp, 14 predicted proteins | sample CryGeyCG2114_010_2_FD_59504 | JGI IMG/M metagenome (GOLD analysis project Ga0066639, IMG submission 59504) | Groundwater microbial communities from aquifer - Crystal Geyser CG10_big_fil_rev_8/21/14_0.10 | ecosystem: Environmental > Aquatic > Deep subsurface > Groundwater | place: USA: Utah...
AGAAAAAATAAAAACTAGTAAAGTCGATGGGCTCCCGATCCAATTTGCTTATAGTTTGGTTTCGCACGAGACTATCGACAATCAAGGGATAGTTCGAGCGATAAAAATAGGGATTAAGAAATGTTTAGAAAAAATAGATCATAATCCGGCGGAGACTCTAGTATTGCTCGATGGTGGTTTGCGGGTATCAGCGGATTACACAAATCAGCAGACTATCGTGGGTGGCGATGCTTCTGAGTCGCTGATAGCGCTTGCTTCGGTGGTGGCCAAGGTGGCACGGGACAACTATATGGAAAAAATAGCTGATGATTATCCAGTCTATGGCTTTAAACAACACAAAGGTTATGGCACGGCCTATCATATGGCCAAAATACGAGAGTGCGGATTGTGTGATATTCACAGACGGAGTTTTTTAAAAAAGATTGCCCCATAGTACCTGCCTGCCGGCAAGGCAGGGATTTTGACATTGCTCCGTCTACAAAGCGGAGCGGGCTACGCTAAATACCAAAATTCACTACGGGGTTGACCCTGTAGTGAAAAATAGCATCGCCCCTCAGGGGCAGTTTAATATGCTTCGCTATTAAACAATACTATTTTCTACTACAGGGTTGACTTAAATAATTATTTGGTGTAGTATAAAAGAGGAACGTTGTCAGATTTCTCCTTCTCTATCTTTAAAATCCTCTCTAATCATCTGTATTGATTGGAAGGCGTCCTTACCTGGCGAAAAGGTAGCAGAGTCCGCGGGGTGGCGATGGAGTTTGGGAGGGTTTAGGTTTTCATGGGTTTTTGCCTAAACCCTCCCGTTTTTATTGGTCTTTAATGCGGTCACCACCCGCATTACCACTTAGCCGGATAGGTTGTTGACCACCAACACCTATTCCGGCTTTTTTTCTTGCCAAAAAATGGCCTATCTGTTAATATATCGATTATGTCAGTACGAATGAGACACACTCGTGCCCACTCGGCCAATCGCCGAAGTCATCATGCTCTAACCGAGCCACGGCTTTCAGCTTGCGCAAAATGTGGATCTCCACACCTGCGTCACCGTTTGTGTGAAAACTGTGGTACTTATCGTGGAAAAGAACTTATCGACGTAGTAGCTCGTCAAGAAAAAGTGGCTAAAAAAGCCAAAGCGAAAGCTGACTCAACTCAATAAAGTAGATAAAAGTTTCTAGTTTTTAGGGCGTTTAGTTTAATTTAATTAAAGATCTTTAAATAATTTTATGGCCAATCGGCACCTATCTCGAAGTCTTGCAATGCAATCTTTATTTGAGTGGGATTTTAATGATGACAAACACCCAGATATAAATGAGGTGGTTATTCGTAATTCTCGGGAATTTGCTCCTGGTTTAGATGATATAAAATTTGCTGAAAAATTAGCAATTGGCGTGATAGAAAAAATAGACAAACTAGACGCTATTATTGGTAAAGCGGCACCTGATTGGCCGATAGACCAAATAGCGATAGTTGATAGAAATGTTCTCAGGCTAGGCCTTTATGAACTTTTGTTTGGAGAAAAAACCGAAGTACCAGCTCGAGTGGCTATCAACGAAGCTATAGAGCTAGCCAAGACTTTTGGTGGAGAAAATAGTGGCCGGTTTGCCAATGGGGTACTTGGAGCTGTCTACAAAGAGATGGGAGAACCGGGTAAAAATGATGTCCCAGCCAAGAAAAAAAGATTTAAAGATGTACCTTATGAAGAAATGGCCATTGAAAAACTAGGTGGAGCGGTAGTTTATACTAAAGATAAAGACAATATTAAACTGGCTTTAGTTCATGATATTTTTGGGTATTGGACTTTATCAAAAGGAAGAGTAGAGGAAGGCGAGTCTGTCGAAGATGGAACTAAAAGAGAAATAAAAGAAGAGTTGTCATTAGAAGTTTCTTTGGAGGAAAATCTTGGTTCCAATGAATATATAGCTTCTGATCCTGAGAAAGGCAAGATTCGTAAACAGGTAAATTATTTTTTAGCTAAAGCTTCTAATCCGGCCGGCATTAAACTCGAAGAAGGTAAAGGTGGTTTGACTGATGTTCGATGGTTTGACCTCAAAGATATTCCTGATCTGAAAATGTATGACGATATTGTTCCCCTTGTCACTAAAGCCATAAAAATGCTATTGTCTGGCAGTCATTAAAACATGTCTGATTTAACTAAGTTTGCAAAATCTATTAATATTGAATTCAAAAACAAAGACCTACTCAAACAGGCCTTTATTCATCGTTCCTATTTAAATGAACACAAAGAAGTGACTTTGCCTCACAATGAAAGACTAGAGTTTTTAGGAGATGCTGTGTTAGAGCTAGTGGTAACAGATTATTTATTTAAAAAATATCCAGACAAACAAGAGGGAGATCTGACTGCTTATCGAGCAGCTTTGGTCAACACTGTTTCTATTTCGGACGTGGCTCGTGATTTGGGCATGAATGACTATTTACTTTTATCTAAAGGGGAAGCTCGTGATACTGGTCGGGCCCGACAGTATATTCTCGCCAATACTTTTGAGTCAGTGATTGGAGCTATCTATCTTGATCTCGGTTATGATGTTGCTGCCAAATTTATTGCTGACAATCTATTTGATAAGACAGACAAGATGGTTTCTGAGCAACTTTGGCAGGATGCTAAAAGTTTTTTTCAAGAAAAAGCCCAAGACAATTTTGGTATTACTCCATCATATCAAGTAGTGGATCAAGTGGGACCAGACCACAACAAACGTTTTACTGTGGGTCTATATATTGGCGAAGAAGAAATAGCTAAAGGTGAGGGTCACTCTAAACAAGAAGCCGAACAAAATGCGGCCGCCGAAGGTTTGAAAGTGAAAGGTTGGGAATAAAGAAGCTTTAAATTTTAAGCTTCTTTATGGTATTATTGGGAAATTATGCGTCTCATTCGTCTAGAACTGACAGGTTTTAAATCTTTTGGAAAAAAGACCACCTTGTCTTTTGATGCTCCGGTGACTTCTATAGTCGGGCCAAATGGTTCGGGTAAGTCCAATGTGGCTGAAGCTTTCAGGTGGGTGCTTGGTGAGCAATCACTAAAATCTCTGCGAGGTAAGCGGGGAGAAGACTTGATTTTCAATGGTGCTGGTCCGGCAGGGCGTCTCAACCGTGCGTCGGTGTCTGTGGTATTTGACAACACCTCCAAACGTTTCAATGTAGACTTCGATGAGGTGACTATTACCCGTACTGTTTATAGAGATGGTTCAAATGAATATTCTATAAATGGATCAGTGGTACGCTTGAAAGACATTATTGAGTTGCTGGGTTCGGTGTCACTTGGTTCGACTGGACACCATATCATCAGTCAAGGTGAAGCTGATCGGATCTTAAATGCTAGTATTTCAGAACGAAAAGAAATGATAGAAGAAGCTTTGGGTTTGAAAGTCTATCAATGGAAAATAGCTGATAGTGAAAAAAAATTAGAAAAAACTAAAACCAATATAAAAGAGGTAGAATCTCTTCGTCGAGAAATCGCTCCCCATATTCGCTTTTTGAAAAAACAAGTAGAGAAAATAGAAAAAGCCGATGAGATGCGACGAGAACTCAAACAGCTTTATTTTGAATATTTAAAAAGAGAATCTCTTTATGTGTTAGATAAAAAAAATGTTTTAACTGACAAGTCTAGCGCACCAGAGGCGGAGCTTGCTAGTATTTCTTTGCGTCTAGCTGAAGCTGAACAGACTATAAATAGAGATGTGACAGAGTCGCGATTTGCGGGAGAGCTGTCGGTAACAGAAAGAATGCTCCGGGAAGCGAGAGCTAAAAAAGACGATATTTCTCGGCAACTAGGGCGATTAGAAGGTTTGATTGAAATAAAATCAGAACAAGCTACTCAAGTAGCTGATGACAGCGACAAGCCAGTAGCTTTATCTGAGGTGAAGAAAGCTATGTTTGAGATTGAAGAATTGATAAATTCTAAAACTCATATCGACAACATCTCTATTTTACAGCAGACATTTAAAGATATTAAAAATCTATTCAGGACTTTTCTAGATAAATTTGAAACCGGGGCCAATCATTTGGTGGATGTAAAATCGGCTTTGATTGATTTGGAAAAAGATAAGCAAGCTTTAGAATCAGAATTTAATTTGTTAGAAAAAAATGAAAAAGAATATTTAGATAAAGAATTTACTCTTAAAAAAGAATTGGAGAATGAAAGAGAAGCTACTCGTGGAGCTGAGCGTGAGGTGTTTGAGCTTAGGGCGCGGAAAATAGAACTCAAATCTATCCTAGAGTCCATTGAAGCCGAGAAGAAAACTCTCAGATTGGAGGAAGAAAACTTCAAACGAGAACTCGATGAGGGCATTGTTTTGGTAGATAGAGAGATATTAGACTATGATCGTTTTATGGCTGATTTTGTGCCAGACAATGAGCCTCGAGAAAGACAAGAAGATAGAAGACGAGCTATCGAACGTCTAAAAATTCGTCTTGAGGATATGGGTATGGAAGGAGGAGATGTTATCGAAGAATATAAAGAGGTGACCAAGCGGGATGAATTTTTGACTACAGAACTAGAAGATTTATTTAAAACTGAAACTAGCTTACTGACAGTGATGGTAGATTTGCGAGAAAAATTGGCAGTGGAATTTTCCGAAGGAATAAATAAAATAAACAAAGAGTTTAACAATTTTTTCAGTCTAATGTTTGGTGGAGGAAATGCCTCTCTTGATTTGGTGGAAGAAATAAAACGCAGACGAGGTATTTTCAATCTAGAAGAAGGAGAAGAGTCTGAAGATGTTTCTGTTCAAGACCAAGAAAAAGAAGTGGGGATTGATATCAGCGTCAGCTTACCTCGTAAGAAAATAAAAGGTTTGCAGATGCTTTCTGGTGGTGAGAGAGCTCTGACTTCTATTGCCCTGCTTTTTGCTATGTCTCAAGTAAATCCACCACCGTTTCTTATTTTAGACGAAACAGACGCTGCTTTAGATGAGGCAAATTCTCGTAAATATGGCGAGATGATAGAGGGCTTAGCCAAACATTCACAACTGATTGTGATTACTCACAACCGCGAGACCATGTCTCGAGCGAGTATCCTATATGGTGTGACCATGGGTAGTGATGGAGTGTCCAAACTTCTCTCTATCAAATTTGACGACGCTTCTCAGTGGGCGAAGTAATAAACAAAAAACCGCCGGCTTGCCACGACGTAGCTTTTAGCGAAGTCGGGTGCCGGCGGTTTTTTGTTTATTCTACTATCCCAAAATCCAATTGTCTTTTTATGACATCGGCTTTGAGGAGTTTAACTTTTATTTTATCTCCTAGTCGATATCGTTTTTTGTTGGCGCGTCCAATCAGACTCAAAGAAGGTTCGTCAAATTCGTAAAAATCATCAGATAGAGTACTCAAGCGCACCATTCCTTCACCTTTGGCGGTATCTTCTTCCACAAACAGACCCCATTCGGTGACACCAGAAATAATAGCGTCGAAAGTTTGGCCAACCTTGCTTGCCAAAAATTCCACTTGTTTAAATTTGATAGACTCTCTTTCAGCTTCAGCTGCTCGTATCTCCATATCAGTAGAGTGAATCACTTGGCGACTGACCGCGGTGAGCATTTTTTCACTAGGTTTTTCACCTTTTAAATATATTTCAAGCAAACGGTGCACCATCAGGTCGGGGTAACGACGGATAGGAGAAGTAAAATGAGTATAGTATTCGAAAGCCAGTCCCCAGTGGCCAATGTTTCGAGTAGAGTAGACAGCTTTTGCCATAGCGCGAACAGCTGCTCGGTTTATGATATGACTTTGTTCTTTTATTTCAGCCTGGGCTAGGAGCTCATTTAAATCAGTAGCGGATATGGTGTCATTTTCTATTTTTAAATCATAACCGAGGGGTTTTAAAAAGACAGCAAGACTTTGAAGTTTTTCGATATTCGGAGTGTCGTGAATACGATAGACGAAAGAGTGATCTTTGCCGTCATTTTTTTCATGAGCATAGTGGGCGACTTTCCGATTAGCGAGAAGCATAAAATCTTCAATCATTAGATTTGTATCAGTGCGGACTTTTTTTATGACTTCGATTGGGCGACCTTCATTGTCTAGTTTGAATTTTATTTCTGAGTCCTCAAAAGAGATGGCTCCGGCGGCTTTATTTTGAGCGCGTAAGATTTTAGCTATTTTATTCATAGTGTTTAGTTCGTCAAAATAAAGTCCGGTGCCAGCAGTCAAAATCTCTTGAGCTTCTTCATACGTAAAACGTTTATCGGAATGAATAATAGTTTTACCAAACCATTCATTTTTTATTTTGCCCTCAGTGGTGATTTCAAATACTGCAGAAAAAGCCAAGCGGTCTTCATTTGGTTTTAGACTACAGATTTCGTTGGAAAGAACTTCGGGAAGCATGGGAATAGTACGGTCGACGAGGTAGATAGAAGTAGCTCTTTTTGATGATTCGCCATCGAGAATAGTCTCAGGTCGGACATAGTGAGAGACATCGGCGATGTGAATACCTATTTCGTAAAGATCAGGGCTAATCTCTCGAATAGACAAAGCGTCGTCAAAGTCCTTGGCGTCTAAAGGGTCGATAGTGAAAGTAGTAATACCACGAAAGTCTCGACGAGTTTTTACTTGTTCTTCCAGGTCAGCTTTCCAAGTTTCGGCTATTTTTTCTGCCGCTTCGTCTACAGCTATTGGAAAATCGACAGGTAGACCACGCTCGGCGACAATAGATTGGATCTCCACTTCGTGAACACCTTGCTTGCCGAGATTTTTTATTATTTCACCTTCGGGTAATTCGACAGGATCAGGCCAGTTTCCAAGTTTTAAAATAACTTTATCTCCAACATTGGTGCCAGCTGGTGGATTTTTAATCCAAAATGGCAGATAAGCTTTTCGGTCGTCAGGGATGACGGTCAGTCGGCCATCGTCACGTTTGTAGACTACCCCTACAAACTGTTCTTTATAACGGGAAACAATCCGAGTGACTTTCTTGGTCTCGGTATCTATTTCTACTGTATCACGGTGCATGGCGGTATTTAGTTCTTCCGGTTCTATTTCTATGACTTCGTCCGGATTTTCTATAGTGGTAAACATCCCACGGCCTTTAAAGCCGATTTTTAGAGTTCCTTCGAGTAGGTTATTTTTCATTGGGGGTAGTATAACACTCGTTTGGCAAAATTAAAAACAGAAGCATTTGAGCAGTTTGAAAATAGAGTACACATAAAAGCAAGCTTGCTTTTTGCTCAGTCTCGGCTACCCACCTGTGAAGCCTCTATTTTCAAACTGCTCAAATGCCTTTAATTCAGTTTTTGATCCTGCCTCACTCCTTCGCTGAGGGAGGGGTATATTTTTTGTTTTAGTTGTGTTAGTAATATTTTTGGATTTGGCCAAAAAACAGGAAACTTTTTAAAGGAGGTTTTATGGATTTTTTGAGACATAAATTGAGAAAGTACTGGTTGAAAATGTCTAAAATTTTTCGTCGCTCTTATACGGCGAATAAATGTGGACACTCAACCAAACGGGCTGGTGTTATTTATACACTTGGTTGTGAGGTGTGCATGAGTATGCCTCTAGAAGAGAACGGATCACCGGATTACTGTTTGGATTGTATTGGTCAAATGTCTATCCGGTGTACATGGTGTGGAGGAGCCATTCATGTTGGCGATCCAATAACCCTGTATTCACCTGTTGGTGAATTTACTCCACCAGAATATGCAGTTGTGTATGATGGAGGGAAAAAGCAAGCATTTGTTGGTTGTCTACGATGGGACTGTGCAGAGTCTGGAGTTGACATATGTGGCTCGTGGTCTCCACCAGGAAAAGTGGAAAGATTTCCGTCTCCACTGGAAATGTGTCTCCAATCTCAAGGGATGGTGATCGTGCCGGATCTGAGTAAGTATCCTGCCGAAGGTTCCTATTCTGTCCATCCAGTTGAGTAAGGTGTATGTTTTTATTTTAAGCGATCGGTCTCTGACTGGTCGCTTTTTCTATATCCTGTATCCCTAGGGGGCGGTTATCCTTGCCTAAAAAATTCTTTTCTGTTATTATCTGCGGGTTATGTTAACTATTCGATTACAACGTGTTGGACGCAAAAATGACCCCTCTTTTCGGGTGGTTGTGACCGACTCTAAAAATGGCCCACAAAGTGGTAAGTTTTTAGAAGTGCTAGGTTCGTACAATGCTCGATTTGGTAAACCACAACTTAATGCTGAGAAAATAAAAGCTTGGATTGCTAAAGGTGCTAAAACTTCGGCTACAGTCAACAATATGTTGGTCCGCTTTAAAGTAATAGAAGGCAAGACTATTAGTCCTCTTCCAGCTAAAAAACCAGAAGCTCCTGCTCCAGAAGTAAAAGAAGAAGCGCCAGTAGCAGAATCTGCTCCAGCCGAAGAAGCTCCTGCGGTTGAAGAAAAAGTAGAAGACACCCCAACTGAAACTCCAGTTGAAGAAACTCCTGTTGCGGAAGTGCCAGTTGAAACTCCAGCCGAAGAAGCTCCTGTTCCTGAAGTTGCTGAAGAAAAAACAGAAGAAGCAACTGCTTAAATTTAAATAAAGAAAAAATCCGTCCTCGCGAAAGCGAGGACGGATTTTTTCTTTGACAATAGATGTCATTTTGTCTAAAATTAAAGTATCGGTTCGACCGATCTATTAATAGCTTAGCGAATAAACAAAATGGAAGCATATAAAGACCAGGAATTTCTAGAAATGTTAGTCAAAGCATTAGTTGATAAACCAGAAAAAGTAAATGTTAGTAGAAAAGTAGATGAGATGGGTGTCTTGATTAGCCTTGATGTTGATCCAGAAGACATGGGTAAGATTATTGGTCGCCAAGGTAATACTGCTAAAGCTATTCGGACTTTACTTCGAGTGGTTGGTATGAAAAACAATGCTCGAGTAAATCTAAAGATCAATGAACCAGAAGGTGGCAAGGGTCCAAATATGTCTGCCGCTGCTTCAGTAGATCAAGCAATGGAAGATTTGAAGTTTTAAAATAGCGAATCCAAAACCTATTCCAAAAAACAGAAAACCACCCCAGCGGGGTGGTTTTCTTCCGCTACGAGGTCGACGATTTCGCCTTGCTACTTCTGTAGCAAAATAACAGCGAGGCGAAAACCATGCTCGTCGACGCCTCCGCCCTGCCTACCGGCAGGCAGGGAGTCTTTGTCACAGGTTTGGATTCGCTATAATTAAAACAGGGGGAGAATGGAAAAACCGCTTTATTAAAAGAGGTTTTGTTGATAGAGTAGGAAAATGATAACTTTTCATATAATAACTATTTTTCCAGAAATGTTTGATTCGTATCTAAACGAGTCGATTTTGGCGCGGGCGATAAAGGGTAAAAAGATTGCAGTCAAGATTTACAACTTGCGGGATTTTACGGTGGACAAACACAAGACTGTGGACGACCGACCATATGGCGGGGGACCAGGGATGGTTTTCAAAGCCGAGCCTCTGATTAAAGCGATAACAAAAATATCGCGTGGAAAAAAATCAGTCAAGGTTATTTCTTTTGCGCCAGCTGGTACTTTATTTTCCAACACAGTGGCAAAAAAGTGGGCAGACAAAGAAAAAGACATCATCCTCATCGCGGGGCGCTATGAAGGCATCGACGCACGAGTACGCAAAATATTTAAAGCTCAAGAAGTGTCTATCGGTCCATATGTTCTGACTGGTGGAGAGTTACCAGCGATGGTGGTAGTCGACGCGACCGCTCGTCAAGTGGCTGGAGTGCTCGGAAAAGAAGAATCGCTGGAGGAGTCTCGTACTGCTGGTACCGAGATATATACTCGTCCCGACGTGGTCACTCACGCCGGCAAAAAATACCATGTTCCTAAGATTTTGTTATCTGGAGATCACAAAAAGATAGAGGATTGGAAGGTTAAAAAAGTGAAGAAATAGTTATGGAAAAAACTAAACAAGAAATCCATTTGCCAACAGTCATTCTATCGGGACTTTTAGGGACCCTTATTACTTTGAGTGGTTCTTTTTATATACATAATAAATTACTACCCATTTACACTTCTAACCTTGTGATTACTGAGGAATCATTAAACGTTTATAGAGCCAATGTAGATGGTCTTGATTCGGTAGCACTTAAACCTGTAATAAACAATATAGGGCAAGTAAAAGCTACAGATATAAAGTTTAGAGTTTATACTCTATTTCTTAATAAAGATATTCCTATTGGAGATTTTAAAATTAATCCATCTACAAATAAATTTACTTATTTTGGTTCTCTTGGAACACATAGTATTGTAGAAATAGTTCAAGATATTGAGCCTGGTGTGAGTGTCTCGACTATAAATTTACAATACCTAATTTATAATATTAAAAGAGATAAAGATGACAACGTTATAGATTGGAATTGGACGACAAATAGCGAAGCTTTGATTCTAATTTTTCATTTGGAGTACACAGACTCACTTAATAACAATAGGGTGGACAAATTTTATTTTTTAAGACAACTTATTGGCCCAGTTGATTTTGGGCCTGATAAACCAAATGCCTTACTTAAGGTCGAGTATCCTATAATTAAAGACAGATTAATAGAGTATCTTAATGGTTTGTCAAAAACAGATAAATCGGATATTAGGTTAATGAATTATCTTAAGAAGCTTGAATAATTTGACAGAAGGGGGGCTTTTAAGGTACATTTAAGAGTAAGAAATACAGATTGATTGAGTTGTGGAGAGCTCTACGGAAAGTACTTTGTTTGTAGAATTTGGCTTTTAGTCAAATTCGATGTTTAGATCCTCGGGGGTAGTCGGTACCCACGGGGTTTTGTCGTGTTCCCGATAGTAGATTTTGGCATTGCTCCGTCTCAAAGAGCGGAGCCGGCTACGCCAGATGCCAAAATACACTACGGGACAAGTGGGTGAAGTGGAGACTTTCACCCCGTAGTGAAAAATAGTATCGCCCTGTGGAGAGGGCAGTTCAATACGCTTCGCGATTGAACAATACTATTTTCTACTACCGGGTTTTTATAAATTTAAGAAAATATTTTGTTATGGCAATAAAACAAAAACGTTTTTCGCGATACAAGGAGCCGTTTGCAGACATTCCGGATTTGGTCGAGTTACAAACCGATTCTTACAATTGGGTAATCAAAGAAGGTTTGAAAGAACTTTTTCAAGAGTTTTCACCAATCAAAGATTATTCTGAGAAAAAATTTGAATTAGAATTTTTAGGCTTTCAACTTGATGAGCCAAAATACGATGAATATTATGCTAAAGCCAACAAGCTTACCTACGATGGTGCTTTGCGGGTGCGAGTCAAATTAAAAAATAAAACTTTAAACCAAGAAAAAGAGCAGGAGATTTTCCTATCAGATTTTCCACTGATGACTGCTCACGGAACTTTTATTATTTCTGGTATTGAGCGAGTGATTGTACCACAACTAGCGCGAAGTTTTGGTGTCTTTTTCACTGCCAATGAACTCAAAGGTAGCAAACGTTTTGGTGCCAAACTTATTCCGTCTCGAGGAGTTTGGGTAGAAATGGAAACCGAAAGTGACGGAGCTATCTATGTTCGAATCGATCGAAAACGAAAGTTTCCGGTCTCTGTTTTGCTTCGAGTTTTTGCTGATATTGCCGGCAAAAGCCTTACCGACGAGCAAATCGTATCTCTATTTGAAAAGAAAGGAGTAGATTCTACTTTCATCAAAGCGACTTTAGCTAAAGATACCGCGAAAACCGCCGACGAATCTTATCTGACTATTTACAAACGTCTTCGTGACTCAGATCTAGCCACTGCTGCCAACTCACGAGAATTTGTCTCTAGTTTATTTAGTAAAGAAAAATACGACTTTTCTGTAGTAGGTCGTATGCGTTTCAACGAACGTTTTGGTGGTACCAGTGATATTAATGATCGAGAGAGTCGACTCCTTAGTTTCGATGATATGGTGACCATCGTCTCTCATGTAATTTCTTTAAACACTACCAAGGGTGCCAAAGAAGATGATATCGACCACTTAGGTTTCAGACGAGTGCGTTGTGTGGGTGAAATGCTTCAACAAAAACTAAAAGTAGGTATGACTCAAATGAGACGAAACATTCAAGACCGAATGTCGACTGTTGATTCAGTGACTATGCTTCCGATTCAACTTATCTCACCACGACCACTTCAAGCTCGAATCAAAGAGTTTTTCACTACCAACCAGTTGTCCCAATTTATGTCTCAGGAGAATATTCTCCAAGAAGTAGAACACTTGCGAACTTTATCTGCGCTTGGTCCGGGAGGGCTTACTCGTGAAAGAGCTGGTCTTGAGGTTCGTGACGTGCACCCTTCTCACTATGCTCGAGTATGTCCGATCCACACACCAGAAGGTCCAAACATCGGTTTGATTTTGCGTCTAGCCACTTATGCTCGGATAAATAAATACGGCATTATCGAGGCGCCTTATTGTAAAGTAAACAAAGGCAAGATTACCGACGAGATCGTTTTTCTAAATGCTTTAGAAGAAGAGAAATTTAATATTGCTCACGCTGATACCAACTACAATGACAAAGGTGTCCTGCAAGATGAGTATATTGAAGCCCGAACTGCCGGCAAGCCAGGTTTAGTTCCAAAGATGGATATTGATTTTATCGATATTGCCCCAAACCAAGCTTACTCTGTAGCTACTTCTATGATTCCATTTCTTGAACACGATGATGCAAACCGAGCACTCATGGGTTCAAACATGCAAAAACAATCAGTCCCATGTATTGTGCCAGAAGCACCGCTTGTAGCGACTGGGATTGAAAGTAAAGTAGCTCGTGATTCAGGACGATTGGTTTTGGCCACTTCAGCTGGAGTAGTGTCAGCAGTCGACGGTCAAAAAATAGTAGTCAAAACAGACGCTGGTAAAGAAGATATTTATTCTCTCATTACTTTCAACAAGACCAATGACAACACTTGTGCTCACCAACGACCATCCGTCAATGTGGGTGACAAGGTGAAAAAAGGTGATTTGCTTGCCGACGGTTCTTCAACTGTCGAAGGCCAAGCATCGGTAGGACAAAATGCCTTAGTAGCTTTCATGTCATGGCATGGTGCAAACTACGAAGATGCGATTATTATTTCTGAGCGTCTCGTAAAAAATAGTAAATTCTCTAGTATTTATATCGAAGAGTTTGAGTGCAATGTTCGTGATACCAAACTCGGACCAGAAATAACCACTCACGATATTCCAAATGTCGGCGAAACCAAACTTCGCAACCTAGATGTCGACGGTATTGTTCGGATTGGTGCGGAAGTAGGACCAAATGACATCCTCGTTGGTAAGATTACTCCAAAAGGTGAGACCGAATTGACTCCAGAAGAAAGACTTCTTCGATCTATCTTTGGTGAAAAATCTCGAGATGTAAAAGACTCATCTCTTCGTGTTCCTCACGGCAAAAAAGGCCGAGTGATTGGTATAAAAATCTTTTCTCGTGAACAAGGTGACAAGCTTGAATCCGGTATTATCAAACGAGTCTATATTCAAGTGGCTCAACTTAGAAACGTATCTGTCGGTGACAAGCTGGCTGGTCGTCACGGAAACAAGGGTGTTATTTCTAAAGTTCTTCCAGAAGAAGATATGCCATACATGGCAGACGGTACTCCAGTCGATATGATCCTTACTCCACTGGGTGTGCCTTCTCGTATGAACCTCGGGCAGATTTTTGAAATGCACATGGGTCTAGCAGCAAACTCTCTAGGTTATCAAGCCATCACTCCTACTTTCACTGGCGTTACCGCTACTGAAATAAAAGAAGAGCTACAAGAAGCTGGTTTTGCAGCTGATGGTAAAGTGCCTCTATACGATGGTCAAACTGGTGAAAAATTTGAGCAAAATATTGCTATTGGTTATATGTATATGCTTAAGCTGGCTCACATGGTGGAAGACAAGATTCACATGCGTTCTATCGGGCCATACTCACTTATCACCCAACAGCCTCTCGGAGGACGATCTCAAGGTGGAGGTCAGCGATTTGGAGAAATGGAAGTGTGGGCACTCGAGGGTTATGGAGCTGCCTATACACTGAGAGAAATGCTTACTATCAAGTCAGACGATATAGTCGGTCGGTCTCAAGCTTTTGATTCTCTAGTAAAAGGGGAACATGTCAAAGCACCAAGCATACCAGCATCCTTCAATGTGATGCTAAACGAGCTTCGGGGTCTAAGCTTGGATATTGAACTTAAAAAAGAAGACTAATTTTAAAAATGACTATGAATAACAACAACAGCGTACAAACTCAAACCCCAGTGAAAAAACAAGATCGGATTGCCGATTTTAATGTCATTTCTCTAAAATTAGCCTCTCCAGAACGTATCTTAGAGTGGTCTTATGGAGAAGTGACCAAACCCGAAACTATCAACTACCGTTCTGGACGATCCGAACGAGGGGGTCTTTTCGACGAACGAATCTTTGGTCCAGAAAAAGATTTTGAATGTTATTGTGGGAAGTATAAGAGAATCCGTTACAAAGATATTGTTTGTGAAAAATGTGGAGTAGAAGTGACTAGATCTATTGTTCGTCGAGAACGAATGGGACATATCGAACTTGCTTCACCAGTAGCTCATATCTGGTTTTTGAGAAATATCCCAACTCGAATCGGGACTGTTCTTGACCTGTCTATATCTGACCTTGAAAAGGTTATTTATTTTGCTGGTTATATTGTGACCGAAGTTCACGAAGATGAAAAAAACAATATTCTCAAAAAACTCGACGAAGAATTTAAACTGAAAATAAAATCTCTAACGACCGAAGATGAAAAAACAAAATTAAAAGAATCTTTGCTAGAAGCCAAGCGACAAGTGGAAGCTATTGTTAAGTGGAAAGTTTTGGATGAGACTTTGTATCACCGACTATCACTCAAATTTGGTACAGTTTTTGAAGCGGGGATTGGATCTGAAGCGGTGTATCGGATTTTTGAAACCATAGACCTAGAAGCGATGCTAAAAGAACTAGAAGCTTCTATAGAAAAAGCTGGCTCAGTAGATCGTCAAAAATTGCAAAAACGCCACAATCTAGTCAAATCTCTAAAGCGATCTAAAGTTCGACCAGAGTGGATGTTTCTAAAATACGTTCCAGTTATCCCTCCAGCTCTTCGTCCGATGGTAGCTCTCGAAGGTGGTCGTCATGCGACTTCCGATGTCAACGACTTGTATCGTCGTGTGATAAACAGAAACAATCGTCTCAAAAAACTAATGGACCTCAGTGCGCCAGATGTTATTTTGCGAAATGAAAAACGAATCTTACAAGAGGCTGTCGACGCTTTGATCGACAACTCTATTCGTCAAAGTGGCAATGATAGTGTGATGAATCAAGCTCAACGTCGCCCACTAAAATCTCTAGCTGACTCGCTTCGTGGAAAACAAGGCCGTTTCCGACAAAACTTGCTTGGTAAGCGAGTAGACTATTCTGGCCGATCAGTGATTGTTGTTGGTCCAGACTTAAAACTTTCTCAATGTGGTCTGCCAAAACATATGGCGCTGGAGCTTTTCCGTCCATTTGTAATCGCTAAAATCCTAGAACAAGAACTCGCTTTCAATATCCGTGGAGCTGGTCGTCTGATCGACGAAGGGATAGCTGAGGTTTGGGCTATTTTGGAAGGAGTGATTCGTGACAAACACGTATTACTAAACCGAGCGCCGACTTTGCACCGACTTGGTATTCAAGCTTTCAAACCTATTCTTATTGAAGGCAATGCTATCCAAGTGCACCCACTAGTGTGTAGTGCTTTCAACGCGGACTTCGATGGTGACCAAATGGCTGTTCACGTACCACTATCTGCCGAAGCACAACGTGAAGCTAGAGAACTTATCGCTTCTTCAAAAAACATTATGAAGCCAGGTAGTGGTGACCCGATTGTAAACATGCGTATGGATATTGTCCTTGGTGTTTACTGGATGACCAAAGTGGTAGAAGGAGCCAAAGGTGAAGGTAAATATTTCCCTGGACCAAACTCAGCTATTACTGCTTCCGATTTTGGCGACGTAGACATGCAAGCAAAAATAAAAATCATTGCTGGTAAAGCTAGTAAGTATGGAGACGTGTCTGGACAAGTATTTGAAACCACCGTTGGACGAATCTTGTTTAACAATACTTTGCCGAGCGATTATCCGTTTATAAACAAAGAAGTGACCAGTAAAGAGATCGGTCGTCTAGTAGAAGAGATGGTCAACATTTACGGAGTAGATCGAGTACCAGAGATATTAGACAAGGTGAAAAGTTTTGGTTTCCAATACGCCACTAAGTCCGGTATCACTTGGGGTATTGACGATGTAAATGTGCCAGAAGCCAAGACAGCTATCGTGGCCGAATCTAGAAAAGAAGTAGCCAAAGTAGAAGAAGACTTCAACGATGGTCTATTGTCCGACGGCGAACGTTATCGAATGTTGATTGAAGTTTGGACTCGAACAAAAAGTAAAATCGAAAAAACTATTCCTGAAACTCTAGAAAAAGATGGCCCAGTGACCGATATGTTAAATTCTGGAGCTCGAGGTTCTATGGGGCAAATCACTCAGATGGTGGGTATGAAAGGTTTGATTATCAACACTGTTGGTCGTCAGATCGAGTTTCCGATCATTCCATCTTACAAAGAAGGTTTGTCTCCACTTGAATACTTTATTACTACTCACGGTTCACGAAAAGGTCTAGCCGACTTGGCGCTTAACACTGCTCAAGCGGGGTATCTTACTCGTAAGCTTGTCGACGTAGCTCAAGACATGGTGACCAATGAAGTAGACTGTGGTGATACCGAAGGTAAAGTCATGACCAAAGAGCATATCTTAGGTTTTGATACTGGTCTTGGAAACTCTGTTCGTGGACGTATCCTATTGAAACCAATCAAAGACAAAGACGGTAAAGTGGTATTTGAAAAAGGTCACATGATTTCTCGAGAAGAAGCTCGAGAAATAGAAGACCTTGGTATAGAAGAGATTCATGTTCGAACTCCGCTTACTTGTAAAACAGCCAAGGGTGTTTGCCAAACTTGTTATGGAGAAGATCCAGGCCGTGGTGGTCTGATCAAACTCGGCGAGCCAGTAGGTATCGTGGCAGCGCAAGCTATTGGTGAGCCAGGAACTCAGCTGACTATGCGTACCAAACATGCTGGTGGTGTGGGATCTGGAGCAGGCGATATCGTGGGTGGTCTTCCTCGAGTAACAGAAATCTTCGAACGACGTAGTCCAAAAAACGCAGCGACTATTTGTGAAGTAGATGGCCAAGTGACCGATGTAGCCAGTGATTCAAAGGGTTATACCATCTCTATCTTAGTCGATGTTGAAAGCAAGAAAAAAGGATCAAAAGCTTCTGGGTCTATCGACTATGCAGTAGCTTCTATCCGAAACATTTATGTCAAACAAGGCGACAAAGTGGTCAAAGGTCAGATCTTGACCGACGGAGCAGTAGACTTGATGGATCTCTACAAACTCGCTGGTAAAGAAAAGACCGAGGACTATGTGATCAAAGAGATCAACTCCATCTACGAGCTTCAAGGTGTATCCATTGCTCGAAAACATATAGAGCTCATCATTCGCCAAATGTTCTCACGTCGAAAAGTAAAAGATTCTGGAGATACTGATTTTACAATTGGAGAAATAATAGAAAAAATAGAATTGATAGAAGAAAACGATAGAGTAAAAGAAAAAAGTGGTGAAGAAGCAAAAGCCGAAGTGGTCCTGATGGGTATTTCTGAAGTAGCTCTGTCTACCTCATCTTTCTTGTCAGCTGTTTCTTTCCAACACTCTACTCGAGTTTTGATCGATACTGCGGTACGTGGCGGTCAAGATAGACTCCGTGGTCTAAAAGAAAACGTGATCATCGGACGCTTGATTCCAGCTGGTACAGGTTTGATAGAAGGATATTCAGAAGAAACTATAGGTGACGAAGAATCCCTTTAAAAGCTGGGGATTCTAGGATTCCCGCCGACATCAAGGAGGTGTCGGACTTCTAACGGGATGGGTCGAAGAACTTTTATTAGCTCTCTAATAAAAAATAATGTCCTCAGAGGTTCTTCAAATTAAAGAGCGACTCAGTATTGTCGACGTGGTCGGCGGTTATGTGAAGCTCGATAAAGCAGGGATAAATTTTCGCGGGCGGTGTCCTTTTCACAACGAAAAAACGCCTAGTTTTTTCGTGTCACCCACTCGCCAAAGCTATCACTGTTTTGGATGCAATAAAGGTGGAGATATTTTCACTTTTATTCAAGACATTGAAGGTCACGATTTTCCCAGCGCGTTGAAACTTTTAGCTGATAGGGCTGGAGTAAAGCTCGAGTACAAAGGAAGGTCAAACCAAGACGACACTTCAGTTAAAGAAAAAAATTTCTTAAAACAAGTTTTGGAAATCGCGACCAGATTTTACCAAAAACGGCTCACCGAAAATAAAGAGGCAATAGATTATCTAAAAAGTCGCGGCCTAAACGACGAATCGATATTAAAATTTAGATTAGGTTTGGCACCGGCCGGCTGGAGCAATCTGTTGGACTTTTGTCTTCAGCAAAAAATAAATCCCACTTTACTAGACAAGGCGGGGCTAGTGGTCAAGAGTGACAAAAATCAGGTCGGGTTTTATGATCGTTTTCGTAGTCGGATTATGTTTCCTATTATGGATAGCGAAGGGGGAGTGGTTGGTTTTTCCGGTAGAATATTTGGCGAGAGCGAGACTGAGGCCAAGTATGTAAATACTTCTCAGACTTTACTGTATGACAAATCAAGAGTCTTGTATGGTTTTGATTTGGCTAAAACAAATATCCGTCGAGCCGGTAAAGCAGTGCTAGTCGAAGGACAGATGGATTTGGTGATGTCTCATCAAGTAGGAGTGGAAAACACGATAGCAGTTTCGGGAACAGCTTTGACCGAGCAACACCTGATCCAAATCAAGCGTCTAGCCAGCAAACTTGTCATGGCTTTTGATAGCGACTTAGCTGGTGTCACAGCTTCAAAACGGGCCCTTCTGATGGCTTTGAAGCTTGGTTTTGATGTCGAGATAGCTAGTCTGCCAGATGGCCTAGATCCGGCCGACTTGGCGGTCAAAAGTGCCGAAGATTGGAAAAAAGCCGTCGAAGAATCGGTCCATGTGATAGATTTTTATTTGTCAGTTTTGGTTAAAAAACATCAGCAAGACAAATTGGCGCTCGGCCGATCTATCAAAGAAGATATTTACCCACTGGTGGCGACTTTAGCTCACCGGATAGACAAAGCTCATTTTGTATCTAAGATAGCAGAAGTTTTAGATGTGTCTGAAGACGTGATTTGGCAAGATCTCGAAGAGGTGAAGCTATCTAGTGATTTTTATAGCCCCACCGAACCGACGGGAAGCAAGCCTCCGGGTGATGAGGTGATAAATAGGCAGGATAGGGTCGAGGAGCGTCTGGTGGGGATAGTCTGGTGGTATGAAGACAAAGAAGAGAAAAAAGAGGATTTGGATAAGATTAAGTCAGAGTTGGAAAGAGTAGATGGAGAAGGTTATTTCAAAGATTTGAGTAAAAAACTAGAAGAGAAAAAAAGTTCATTATTATTAGAAATAGATATCCTATATCAAGACAAAGATTTGAAAAACGAGTTTGACCAATTGTTAGTCGATTGGCAGACGATAAAGTTGAAGCAGGATTTAAAATATAATACTAAGTTGCTCAAACAAGCAGAGGAGAAACAAGAGGAAGATTTAATAGACAAATATCTGAAAAAGTGCCAAGATATTTCTCAGACAATAAAAAAACTAACTTCTAAATAATAATGACAAAAAAAATAAAAAACACAAAGACCAAAGCTAAGCCAAAAGCAAAACCAAAAGCCAAAGCCAAAAAAGTAGTGGCTAAAAAAACCAAAGCTGTCGCCAAAAAGCCTGTCAAAAAAACGAAAGCTGTCGCCAAAAAAGCTCCAGCTAAAAAAACCAAAGCTGTCGCGAAAAAGAAAGTAGTCAAAAAAGCCAAAGTTCCAACCAAGAGACTAGCCAAGACAGTGACTGGTCAAAAAGTGACTGGTGATATGCTCGAGCAAAAGATCAAGACCCTGATCATTCGCGGACGACAAAGAGGCTTCATCACCTATTCAGAGCTATTGAAAGAATTTCCTACCATCGAACAAGATGTCACCTTTTTAGACGAGCTATACAGTCGCCTAGAAGAAGGAGGTGTCGACATATTGGAAGAGGGAAGTCTCTTGGATGACGGATCAGATATTTTGTCTAAAACCAAGCCGATCAAGCAGTCTGACTCTGGACTAGATTCTGTTCAAATGTATTTGAAAGAGATAGGTCGCCACAAACTACTCACCACTCCAGAAGAAAGAGATATTGCTCGCAAAGCTCTAGAAGGGGACGAAGATGCTAAAAAAGCACTGGCCAATGCCAACCTGCGTCTAGTGGTGTCTATTGCGAAAAAATATATTGGTCGGTCTAGCGATCTGACTTTGCTCGACCTGATCCAAGAAGGAAATATTGGTCTATTCAAAGCTGTTGAAAAGTTTGACTGGCGCAAGGGTTACAAGTTTTCCACCTATGCGACTTGGTGGATTCGCCAAGCGGTGACTCGAGCTCTAGCTGATCAGTCTCGGACTATTCGTATTCCAGTGCACATGGTAGAAACCATAGCCAAATACAAACAAGTAGTTCGCCGTCTGTCTCAAGACTTAGGTCGTGAGCCACTACCACAAGAGATAGCTGTAGAGATGGGTGTAGATGTAGAAAAAGTGCACACTATTGAAAAGATAGATCAAAGCACCGCTTCGCTTGATAAGCCGACCGATGACGATGATGAGAAGTCTTCACTAGGTGAATTTATCGCCGATGACAAGATAGCTCCACCAGATCAAGATGTGTCACGTCGTATCTTGCGCGATCAGATAGAGGAGATACTGAGTGACCTGACTTTGAAAGAAAGAAAGATTTTGGAAATGCGTCACGGCTTAGAAGACGGAGTCATGCGAACACTAGAAGAAGTAGGAAAAGAATTTGGAGTCACTCGTGAGCGTATTCGCCAGATCGAAGCCAAAGCCCACGAAAAGATCCGCACCCACGACAAGGCCAAGCGTTTGATGGGGTATTAGTCGTTCGCCTAGATCAAAATTTGAAATAACTCGTTCACAAAAGCCCCAAAATGGAGTACGCATATTCGCCTGCTGGCGAATTGCTCAGTCTCGGCTACCCGCCTGCGAAGCCTCCATTTTGGGGCTTTTGCTTACTCGTTTAAATTTCAAATTTTGGGGCTGGATTTGCTCTGTTGTGGTCACGTATTTGCCTAGAGGATAATTTGTAGAAAGGGCTAAAGTGTGGTAAAATAGGCGGAAATTATGGCTAAACTCGGAAGTTTTGAGTATATAGATAAGCAAATACGCAAAGGTTCGGTTCAGGAGCTTGGTAATGCTTTTGAGCAACTGTGTAAATTCTATCTTGAGAATGCACCAAAATATCGCGGTGAATTTAAAAATGTTTGGCACTGGAAAGATTGGCCTGGGCGTTGGGGACCGGATACTGGTATCGACCTAATTGCCGAGACAATAGATGGTGATATTTGGGCGATTCAAGCAAAGGGAATAAACCCAGAGCGTTCTATCCCAAAAAGAGAGCTAGATTCTTTTCTTTCAGATTCAAATCGTCCAGGGATTAAGTTTCGCCTTATTATTGCTACAACAGACGATATTGGTGCTAATGCTAGACGGACAATTGAAGGTCAACAAATACCTGTTGGCTTTGTTTTGCGTGGAGACTTATTGGGCGAGGAATTACAATGGCCAGATCAATTAGGTGGAAAGATAAAACCTCGATCAAAGAAAAATCCAAGGCCACATCAAGAAGATGCTATTCGAGATGTTCTCAAAGGTTTCAAATCGTCAAAAAGAGGTAAATTGATTCTAGCGTGTGGTACTGGCAAGACCCTGACTTCTCTTTGGATTAATGAGAGGCTCGAAAGCAAGAGAACGCTTTTTCTCGTGCCGTCGTTGTCACTTATTAATCAAACATTACTAGAATGGTCTGCAAACTCTAAACATGATTTCGAACGGATAGTAGTGTGTTCAGATGATACGGTGACCCAGAGTGGAGATGATCATGCAGTCGCTTCTACAGCAGACCTTGGTATCGAGGTGACAACAGACGCAAAAGATATAGCTCACTTTTTACGGAAGAAACACACCAATCCAGTTGTAGTATTTTGTACTTATCAATCATCAGATCGTATCACGGTGGCGCATAAACTTGGTGCTCCAGCTTTTGATTTGGTCATAGCAGATGAAGCTCATCGTACTACTGGTCACGTGGAGAGTAATTTTTCTTCAGTATTAAATGAAGATAAAATCAAGGCAGATAAAAGGCTGTTCATGACAGCCACGCCACGTTATTTCACAGATCGAGTAATAGATAAGTCAAAAGAGTTGGAATATGAAATGGCATCTATGGATGACGAAACTAAATATGGTCCAGTCTTCCATCAATTATCTTTTGGTCAGGCAATCAAAAAAAATCTTTTATCTAATTATCAAGTAGTAGTTATCAGTGCTAGTGAAAAAGAAAGAAAAATGGCCGAGGAAGCGACCCTTGTTCGTACTACGGACGGACTTTATACAGACGCTCGTACTTTTGCCGCTCAAGTTGGCCTTGCTAAGGCAATCAAAAAATACAATCTCCATAAAATAATTACCTTTCATTCTTCCATAGCCAAAGCCAAGAGATTTGCAGATGTAAGTATTGCTGACTCTTTGCCTAGTGTGATAAGTAAGTTGCCAAAAGAAACTCGACCATCAGGCGAGGTTTGGACTTCGCATATCTCTGGACAAACTCCCTCTGGTAAGAGGAAAACATTGTTGAATCAATTTGCTTCATTTCCAAACACGACTTGTGCCATTCTTACAAACTGTGCCTGTCTAGGTGAGGGCGTAGATGTGCCGACACTTGATGGAGTTGCTTTTATCGATCCTAAGCGTTCCCAAGTAGATATTATTCAGGCTGTTGGTCGGGTTATTCGTAAGGCTGAAGGAGTGGGTGTGGGCACGATAGTTATTCCAGTATTTATTGACGAAAGTGAAGACGAGGACGCTGTACTTACGAGTTCTGCTTTCAAGCCAGTTTGGCAAGTCATTAAAGCGCTCCGTGCTCACGACGAAGTGCTGGCTGATGAGCTTGATGAGTTAAGACTAAAACTTGGTAAAAGATCAGCTTATGGTGGTAAATTAAGATTACCATCTTCTATCAAGGTAGATATTCCGACCATTGTTTTTAAAGATTTTGAGCAGGCTTTCAATGTACGAACGATTGAGACTACAACAAATAAAACTCCTTTAACTATTGAGAAGATATTAGGGTGGGCAGATGAACACCGCAAAAAAACTGGTGAATATCCGAGGAGGAATTCTGGATTGGTTAATGATGATATTAGAGAAAAATGGAGTAATATAAATGATTATCTTGTCAGAGGCTTAAGGGGTTTGTCTAGTGGTTCATCGCTTGCGAGACTGCTCGCAGAAAAACGAGGAGTTAAAAACGAGAAAGATCTGCCAGATTTAGAAGTACCTCAAATCCTAAAGTGGATTGATGATCATCATAAAGAAACAGGTGTTTGGCCAAATAGTAAATCTGGACAAGTGCTCAGTAATCCGGAAGAAAAATGGAGTGCTATA
>Ga0066639_10001159_pt1 | contig 23502 bp, 27 predicted proteins | sample CryGeyCG2114_010_2_FD_59504 | JGI IMG/M metagenome (GOLD analysis project Ga0066639, IMG submission 59504) | Groundwater microbial communities from aquifer - Crystal Geyser CG10_big_fil_rev_8/21/14_0.10 | ecosystem: Environmental > Aquatic > Deep subsurface > Groundwater | place: USA: Utah...
TTTGCTGTGATGAATATCGAACCAATTGCAGGAAGGCTTCTGGAAAAATCTGAAATTCAAAGTAGGTCGAAAAATACTGTATTGGGCTACACTCTTGCTAATAATCTTTTTAATAATGATCCGGAATCCGCAATTGGAAAAACAGTAAGAGCAAGTAATCAAAGGTTTAAGGTGGTTGGGGTGGCTGAGAAAAAAAATGACAACGAAGCCGATAATGCTCTTATGATTTCATATAGAACCACTTATGGAAGCTTGAATCCAGACAAGACATTCTTTGCTTTATATATAGGCGTAGAAGATGAAAGTAATGTTGATCAAGTAAAAAAAGATGCGGAGGACGTTTTACTAAAAAGATATGAAGAAGATGATTTTGATGTTTCAGATCAAGGAGAACTACTGAGTGTCATTAATCAAATATTTAACGTGTTAAATGGGTTTTTGATAGCGATTGGTTCGATATCCTTAATTGTTGGTGGGATTGGAATTATGAACATTATGTATGCAAACGTCACAGAGCGAACTAAAGAAATTGGGATTAGGCGTGCAATTGGAGCTACAAGGCGTGATATTCTCTTGCAGTTTTTGGCAGAAAGCATGTTACTGTCTTTATTTGGCGGAATGATGGGCTTACTGATCTCTTCATTAATTGTTTTAGTAGTTCATCCATTTTTCCCGATTGCGCTTAATGCCTTGGCGGTAACTCTCGCAATAGGAATTTCTTCGTTAATTGGAGTATTCTTTGGAGTTTTCCCAGCCCGCCGAGCAGCAAACCTTACACCAATCGAAGCTATCCGCTATGAGTAATTCCTCCTTCTAATTTTTTCGATCTGTCTTTTTACTTGATCCCGTAAGCTACTTATTGCTTTTATTAGATCAAAATCAACTTCTTCTGCAAAAATGTCTTTTCTACCGGGTAAATTCATATTAAAACTTGTTTTAAAACTGGAATTTTTTAATCTTTCTATTCGTAATTTTGGAGAGAGGATGTCTTGAGAAATGCCTTCTGTATGTTTAACAATTATCAACCGGAATTTTTTGAGAATAAGAGAACGCGTTTTTTTACCAAGCTCGAAGTTTTTTGTATTAATATCAAGCTTCATTGCTTTGACATTCTTATTATAACAAAATATTATACTTAATTTTAGATAGTTTGCAGTTTAATAATAGGAGGAACGAATGCGAATTACCATGGTGACCATTGGAGGTTTTGCAAATCTCTATATGTGGGCCAAGGAACGAAATTGGTCTTTGGTTAGGCGCAAAAGAGCAAATGAATCACATATATATGATTTGAAAATCAACGAGGAGGTTGTGGCAGAGGTCTATTTCTGGCGAAATAGACTCAAAATCCGTTATCCGTCGTCTTGTCGATCTATTCTTATCATTGTCGATGGAAAAAGTTTGGATGATGATTCGACCGCAGAAATCAGATCAGGCAGTGCGGTCGACATGCGAAAAAATAGATATCTGGAGATAGAATCAGCTGCATAATGTCTTCCACGCCGGATACTCATCACTTTGAGCGTCCGGCTTTTCTTTTACCACTCGATTGGATCTTCATCGTTCATAATTAGATATGTATTTGCAATTGTAAAATGCCTACAACCAAAAAATCCTTTGTATGCCGATAATGGTGAAGGATGTGCGGCTTCTAAAACCAAATGTCTTTTTCTGTCAATAAAATCACCCTTTCTTTGAGCGTATGACCCCCAAAGCATGAATACAATCCCTTCTCTTTTTTCTGCGAGTTCCTTTATTGCTGCGTCGGTGAATTGTTCCCAACCTTTATTCTGATGAGAACCAGCTTGTCTAGCGCGCACAGTTAATGTCGCATTTAACAAAAGTACTCCTTGCTCAGCCCAATGATCAAGATTCCCCGTAGGCTTTATTTCTTTTCCTGTATCAGCTGCAATTTCTTGATAGATATTAACGAGAGAGGGTGGAGGTTCAACACCTTCATTTACCGCAAAACATAATCCACAAGCCTGGTTTGGTCCATGATATGGGTCTTGGCCTAGAATCACAACTTTGGTTTTGTCAAAAGGTGTAGTATCAAAGGCTTTGAATATTTTTCCGGGATGTGGATAAACTGTACCTGCTTGGTATTCTTTTTTGACAAATTCTGACAGCTTTGCAAAATATTCTTTGTTGAACTCATCTTTGAGAGCCTTCTTCCAGCTTTCTTCGAGCCTTACTGCCATAATTGCCCGTATTATACATTAATTGGAATGTTGTATATTAATAATGAGGAGGTGAGTAAAAGTGAATCTTAAGAAAAAAGATTGGAGACAGTTGGGTCAAGTAATGATCGGCGGAGCTGTGGTTTCGGTTGTTTTAGCTGGAATTGGGTACACTGGAGCCGACATTTGGCTTGCTTCAACACAGTGGTTGTTGGTTGCTGCCGTATTGGCTTTGTTTGGAATTTACGCCAGAATGAACTCCTGACTTGCGTTACAAGAAGAAGCCTTGCTTTATAGTTAAAAAGGCGCTAATCTAATTATTGATGAGTAGGCGTGATATAGTTATTGGAATTATTATCCTTGCGGTAGTTGGCTTTTTTATCTATAGATCGCAAAATGTACCAAACCCCCAAATCACAAGCCTGCCTGAAACTTCCATTGAAGATAAAGTTAAGGATAAATTCAATGTTGATCTTCCTGAAAATGCTGAAAAAGCAGAGCTGACTTCTCCGAATAAGACTGCTGATTTTGGTGTTGCTGTTAGGGAGGAAGAAGGGGATGTTCTAGGATATTCTGTGTTGGCAGATTTACCTGATCCAACTGGAGGCGAATTCTATCAAGCTTGGCTTGTAGAGGGGGAAAATTATGAATCGCTTGGAAAACTAACTTTGGCAAAAGGTGGTTGGCTACTTGATACGAGCATGAGTACAGAAAGTTCGGCCGATTCTGAAGTAGTGGTAACCAAAGAAAAGATTTTTGATTCCACTCCCGAAGAAGAAGTTTTGCGAGGAAGTTTTTAATCCTAGCTTATCTATCCTTCATTTCTTAAAATGATATTAATGAAAAAAGTATCTCTTGTTTTTTTGACTCTCTTTTTTGTTTCTGCAAATTTTTTTGTTGCAAACGCAGCCTTTGTGACAATTGAGCAAAATGGGGAAGTTCTTTTTAATGTTTTGGCTTATGAGGATGATTTGTTAGCAACTGTTCCTGAAAGTGAATCTCTTCAGGTTACAAATATTGCTAATAATCCTGGCGCCTCTGCAAGCTCAGAGGTTTATTTAAAAAACGAAGACGGGAAAGTTTCCCTGACCGTAAAACAGGGAGGCAACGAAACCGAAAAAGACCTGAGTAATTATAGTGATGATATTGTTGAAATAGTTCAGCGCAAGAAAGCGGAAACTGTGACGATTGTAAAAAATGATGATGGGTTTAGTGTTGTTCAAAAAGGTTTTTCGGCGGACACTACATTTCCAATAAAAATTGATCCAGAATCTCGCGAAGTATCACTAGAAACTCCAAGTGGGTTGAGATACTTGGCGATTTTGCCGTTTGATGCGGTTGAGCGATTAGTAAAAGCAAATGTGATTAGCTACACAAAGCTCGAAAAAGGTATAGAAATTACAGAAAGCGATTCTGGAGAGTTGCTTTACAAAGTACCCGGAGAGCGTGAATTAAATATTTTAAATTTCTTGGATTATCCGGTTGAAGTTACTGCTTCAATTTCTGCAACCACCGGCAAGTTGGTTGAGGTTGATCAGCCGGTCTGGTTAAGGGTGTTAGGGTTTTTATTCACCTAAATGAATAATGAAATCTCGATTCCGATTGCATTTTTGGGTGGTGTAATTTCTTTTTTTGCCCCTTGTGTAGTACCTCTTTTGCCGGCATATGTAAGCTATATTACTGGAGTATCCCTGAAGGATTTAAAAGATAAAGGCTATAAACCGTTTATTAAAAAAATATTAATATCTAGCCTGCTTTATATATTGGGATTCTCGTTAATATTTGTAATTTTAGGGACATCTGCCGCGGGATTGGGCATTTTTCTTCGTAAAAATTCTCTTGCGATTCAGAGGATTGGTGGGGCGATAATTGTAGTTTTGGGTTTAGAATTTGGGGGATTTATTAATTTACCTTTTTTAAAACATCAAAAATCTTTAAATCTTCCCAAATGGAGCAAAAACCTTGGAGAATTAAGGGCATTTTTGATTGGAGTAATTTTTGCAACGGCTTGGAGTCCTTGTGTTGGAGCAGTCTTGGGATCAATTTTAGCACTTGCCGCAATTAGCAAAACAGCCTTGCAGGGCGCGTTTTTATTATTTGTTTATTCTCTTGGAATTTCTATTCCATTTTTGATAGTTAGTTTAACCTTGGCTTCATCTCCAAAATACATTAATATCATTACAAGAAAAATTGAAGCTATTTCAAAAGTTGCAGCAATAATCTTAATTTTACTGGGAATGATGATGTTAACTGATACTTACAAATATTTAAATCAAGCTGTCTTTAGTTTTACTTTTAAAATAGGCTATTAAATTCAATGAAATTTTTGTATATTGTAACTACCTGAAAGAGGGGTGATTTTATTTGAGCGTAACTATTTATTCGACTACAACATGTCCTTACTGCAAAATGCTTAAGGATCATTTGGAACAAAATAATGTGACCTATGAGGAAAAGTTGGTTGATCAGGATGACAGCACTCGCGAAGAAATGATGCAGGAATCTGGTGGGTTTCTAGGGGTTCCATTTACAGTGATTACAAAAGATGATGGTGGTAAAGAAACTGTTGTTGGTTTTGATAAAACAAAAATTGACCAAGCATTGGGAATATCATGATTTTTATAAATTTCAAAACTTATGAGCGCGGCACTGGTTCGGAGGCGATTCGTTTGGTGAATCTGATTGATGCTGTCTCAAAAAATACTCATATCAAGATTGTTCCAGTGCTTCAGGCTGCAGATATTAAAGAAGTTGTAGAGAACTCTAGCTTGGAAATCTGGGCTCAAAATATTGATCCAGTTGATTACGGATCACATACTGGTTCTACTTTGCCGGAAGCCGTAAAAGAAGATGGGGCAATTGGGACATTCTTGAATCATTCAGAGCACAGATTCAAGGACTTCAAGTCGCTCAAAAAAGCTACTGAGCGTGCTCATGAGGTTGGTCTCAAAACATTAATTTTTGCAGGTGACATAAAAGAACTTAAAAAAGTTTCTAAATTAAAACCAACTTTTGTTTCATATGAACCCCCAGAGTTGGTAGGAAGTAAGACGACTTCTGTCTCTGAATCAAAGCCCGATGTAATTGCAAAGGCCGTTAAAATTACAGACAAAATGGGTTTACCATTAATAGTTGGAGCAGGTATCAAATCCAAGGAAGATGTTAAAACCAGCCTTAAGCTGGGCGCAACGGGTGTAGCTGTAGCTAGTTATGTTGTGGCTTCTGATGACCCAAAATCTAGTTTGTTGGATTTGGTGGAGGGATTCAAATGAAAATATTTTTAGGATCTGATCACAGAGGTTTTAAATTAAAGGAAAAACTAAAAGAATATCTTGTTAAAGAGGAATATGATTTGGAAGATTTGGGGGCGGAGGAATTTGATAAGGCAGATGATTATACTGTTTTTGCAACAAGAGTGGCTTCCCGTGTTGCAGAAAACCGAGAGTCACTAGGGATTTTGTTTTGTGGATCAGGAGTTGGAGTTGATGTAACTGCAAATAAATTTGATGGTGTGCGAGCATCAATTGGAAAAGAACCTGAGCAAGTTGAGGCAGGGAGAAACGATGATAATATGAATGTCTTGGTGATTGCTGCTGATTTTACAACCGAAGAAGAAATGATGGATTTAGTTGAAGTATTTTTGAAAACCAATTTCTCTGGTAAAGCCCGCCACAAAAGAAGACTTGAAGACATCAAAAAGATAGAGGAAAATAATTAGGACATGAATTTAGCTACTTTTTCTTCTGATGACGTTGTTGGCAAGAGTGTAATTTTTAGGGCAGACTTGGATGTTCCTTTGGATGGCGACGAAATAAAGGATGCTACAAGGCTGGACAAACTCATGCCTTCATTGAGTTTGTTAAAAGATTCTGCTGCTAAAATTGTAATTATTGGTCATATTGGCAGGCCTGAAGGAGAGAACTCAAGCCTTAGCACTAAAAAGCTTCAAGAATATTTTAGTGGAAAGTTGGAGGCTGACATTGAGTTTCTCCAATATCAACCACTCGGTGAATTGGTTGATAAAGTCGTGGCTTCTGAAAATAAATTCGTTTTAATTGATAACTTGCGTTATTGGAAAGAAGAAGAAGCTAATGATGGGGTTTTCGCTGAAGAATTAGCCAAAATGGGCGAAGTTTTTGTAAACGATGCCTTTGCTAGCTCCCATAGGTCACACGCTTCAATTGTTGGAATTCCTAAATATTTGTCTCATTTTGCAGGTGTTCATTTTGCTAAAGAAGTAAAAAATTTATCTGAAGTTTTGAATAATCCTGAGAGGCCGCTGGTTGTTCTTTTGAGTGGTGTTAAAAAGGACAAGCTGGATTATCTTGACCCATTTATTAATTTGGCGGACAGAGTTTTAGTTGGAGGTAGATTGCCAGAATTTATGGATGAGGATTACCATAATGACAAAGTTATGGTGGCAGGACTAATTCAAGACAAGGAAGATATTACAATTCATTCTATTGAAAATTTTGAAAAAGAAATAAAAAATGCCAAAACAGTTGTTGTCAGTGGGCCATTAGGAAAATTTGAAGAGGAAGGGCACAGGCAGGGGACGAAACAGGTTTTCGGTGCAATTGTTAATTTAGAGGCTTTCAAAGTTGCTGGCGGCGGCGATACAATCGCAGCAATTAATTTACTTGGCCTAAGTGAGAAATTTGATTGGATATCAATAGGTGGTGGCGCAATGCTTGAGTTTTTAACAAAGGGTACACTGCCAGGTATTGAAGCTTTGGAAAAATGAAGGGTGATCCATCTTGCTTTTGAATCACCCATTTCAGCGTTCAGCGGAACATGCCAGCAACCTCAAGCATATCTGTGCTGTTAAAGTTAAAGACTCTTTTCAATACCTCGTTAAAAGTGGGAAATTCATCCCCGCTTTCTTCGTCGTAATATGCCAACAGCCCTAATCTTCCAAGCTCGATGTGCTTCGTTACGGCTGCGATAAACCTTTCACTGTCCTTGTAGGTACCGATCAAATGACCAGCATCTCGCCCTTGATCTTTGGCTTCTCCACTTTCGAACCTTATTAATTCAACTTTTCTCATCTCATCATCCTTGTAAAGCCAAGAAATACGATAGGTATATTATAGGATTTTATTAATTCATTTTCAACTTGTCTCTATTGATCTTTTTAGTTAATGAACTTATGCTGTATGTATGCTCAAGGTAGGAATTAATGGCTTCGGGAGAATTGGGAGATTGGCTTATAGAATTTGGCTTCTAAAGCATTCTCAAGAGATGGAAATTGTTGCGGTAAATACTTCAGGGTCAATGCCAGTTTCTGGCTGGGCTCATTTGGTTAATCACGATACGATGTTTCGTGAGTTTGAGAAAAAAGTTGTTCCACATGAGTCTAAAAAACCAGAGGAGGCCACAGATGAAGAGCCTGAAATTGGCAAGTTTAGAGTTGAAAGTCGAGAGACCGTAGTTTTAGCTCAAAGAGACCCGGAAAAAATTCCATGGGGTAAGTATGGAGTTGATATTGTGATTGAATCGACTGGAAAGTTTGTGACAGAGGAAGATGCCAAGAAGCATGCAAAAGGTGGTGCCAAGAGGGTTGTTCTTTCGGCGCCAAGCAAGGGAGGAAACGTTGGCACTTTTGTGCTGGGTGTTAATGAATATGAAGATCAGGCAGTAGTACTCTCGAATGCTTCTTGTACAACAAATTGTGTTGCTCCAGTTGCAGCCGTGATGCATGGTAAATTTGGAATCGAAAAGGCGGCAATGACAACAATCCATAGCTATACTGATGATCAGAATCTTCAAGACAACTCACACAAAGATCTGCGACGTGCGAGAGCCGCTGCGATGAATATTATCCCTACTTCTACTGGGGCGGCAAAGGCTACAACTGAAACCATCCCAGAATTGCAAGGGCTTTTTGATGGAAAAGCTTTAAGAGTTCCTGTAATGACCGGCTCGATTACAGATTTTACATTAGTTCTTAAAAGGGAAACTTCAATTGAAGAAGTTAATACTGCACTTCGTGAAGCTGCTGAGAATAATGCAATTTACAAAGGTATTTTGGCAGTAAGCGATGAGCCTTTGGTTTCCTCAGACATTATTGGTAGAAGCGAATCGGCAATAGTTGACCTTGAAATGACTCAGGTTATCGCTGGGAATTTAGTCAAAATTTTTGCCTGGTATGATAACGAATGGGGGTATGCAAATCGTTTGGTTGAGCAGGTAATAAGAGTTGGTAGAACCTTGGGTGAAGATCACGCCCCGTCTGATCCAATTACTACGACCTTTCAGCAATAATTATGGATTCTAATAATGAACACGGTCATAAGTTTGACTATTCGATCATCACAGACAATATAATTCTAGGGTCGGATTTCTGTAATCATAGGGTTTGCAAATTACACAGCTCTGAATTCAAAAAGCTTGGAGTAAGCTCGGAAATTAGTTTAAGAGCAGAATTAAAAGAAGTTCCGGCTGATGAGCTTTGTACTTACACCTGGCTTCCAGTTCCTGATAAAATGGCTCCTAATCAAAATCAGCTGGCAATTGGCACGTCTATCATTGATGGAGCAGTGAGTTCCGGTCAGAAAATTTACGTTCATTGTACGCATGGACATGGCAGGAGTCCAACTTTGGTTGTGGCCTATTTTATTCGTTTTCAAGGGAAATCTCTAGAAGAAGCAGAACATATTGTTAAAGAAAAAAGACCAGAAATTCATATTGAGCCACCACAACGCGAAGCTTTAGTTGAATTTGCAAAAAGATGGTCGAAGTAATACCCGCGATTCTTACAAACGATCCAAATGAAGCCCGAGAGCTTTTGCAAAAAACAGAAGGGCATGTTAACCGGGTTCAAATAGATATAATTGATAATATATTTGCGGAAAATAAAACTGTTGATCCTTCAGTTTTTGAGGAAACATTCCCAACAGTTAAGCTTGATTATCATTTAATGGTAAAGGAACCAATAAATTGGATTGAGCGCTCAATCAGAGGCCAAGCTGACAGGATTATTGGACACATTGAAATGATGGAAAACCAAATGGAATTTGTGAACAGAATACACGAATTTGGCCTATCTGCTGGGCTTGCGGTTGATTTGCCAACACCGGTCATAGAATTGAATTCTGAGTCCTTAAGCCAAGTTGAAGTTGTAATTGTGTTGAGCGTAAAGGCTGGTTTCGGAGGACAGGAATTTGACGAAAAAGCTTTTGAGAAGATAGAAAAGCTTAATAAAGTTCGAACAGAATACAATCTTGATTTCAAAATTTGTGTTGATGGTGGGGTGACAAAGGATAGAGTTAAAAAACTAATTAGCTTAGGTGTTGACGAAATCTCAATTGGAAGAAGTTTATTTAAAGGTAACTTGGGTGATAATATAAAGGCTATACATGAAGAAGAAAATTGAAGCACACAGACCGCATATTAGAAACATCGCTTTTTTTGGTGACTCGGATTTACCAGAATCGGACCCGGTTTTTAAGCATGCTTACAATTTAGCTAAACAACTGGCAAAGGAAGGATATACCATAGTGAACGGTGGTGGCCCTGGTGTGATGTATGCGTCAACTAAAGGAGCTATGGATGGTGGAGGGGAAACGCTAACTGTTACTTTTTCCCCAAAAGACGCACCTGGTTTTGAGGGAAGATATGTAGGAAATGTTCCTGATGTTGAGATAAAAACTCAAAATTACATCGAGCGAATGTTTAAGCTAATGGAACATGCTGACCTTTATATTATTTTTAAAGGCGGAACTGGAACAATCAGTGAATTCGGGACTGCATGGGTTTTGGGGAAGCTTTATTACGGACACCACAAACCATTTATTTTGTATGGAAGCTTTTGGGTAGATATCATAAAAGCAATAAAACGTGGATTAAATATTGATAAACAGGAGATGGATGTTTTTAGAATTGTAGAGAAAGAAGAACAAGTACTCCCTATGGTCGACCATTTCCAGCATTTGATGAGTAAGATTGACCACTCAAAAGATTGTAAAGTTTGTGCGGGTAAGGTATTTAAGGTTTAATAAATTATGGATAAACTGTCCCCGGAAGAGCTTGAAATTAAAGCTAACAAAATACGCAAGGACATTATAAAAATGCTTGTTGCGGCAAAATCTGGTCATTCAGCGGGGCCCTTAGGAATGGCTGATATCTTCACAGCGCTTTACTTCAACATTATGAATCATGATCCTGAAAACCCGATGTGGGAAGATCGTGATCGATTGTTTTTATCTTGTGGGCATATTGTTCCAGTTCGCTATGCAACGATGGCTCATGCTGGATATTTCCCAATGACTCATTTAAAAACTTTAAGGAAATTAGGCTCAGATTTGCAAGGACATCCGGAAAGAGTAAGAATGCCAGCTTTAGAATCTACAAGTGGACCATTGGGGGAAGGGTTGGCTCAAGCTGCGGGTTATGCGTATGCTGCTCGCATGGATGGAGCAAGATTCAGAGTTTTTTGTATAACTTCCGATGGAGAACACAATGCGGGAAATCATTGGGAAGCTGTGATGTTTGCTGGCAAAAATAAACTCTCCAATTTAACTTCGTTTATTGATCGCAATAATATTCAAATTGATGGTTATACCGAAAACGTAATGCCCCTTGAGCCATTAGTCGATAAATATGAATCTTTTGGTTGGCACGTCTTACATATTGATGGACACAATATGGAAGAAATAATTGATTCGGTAAGTCATGCAAAGGCGGTTTATGAAAAGCCAACTGTGATCATTGCACACACAATTCCAGGCAAAGGAGTGAGTTTTATGGAAAACAAATTTGAATGGCACGGCAAGCCACCAAGCCCAGCTGAAGCCCGCGAAGCATTACATGATTTAAGAACACTTGGAGGAAAAATCAGAGGAGAGCATGAGTAAATGAGTTTAAATAAAAACCAAAATTTATCAAAAGATACTTTGAAGAGGGGGATTGAGCAGTTGCCAACTCGCGATGGGTACGGGCATGGTCTTGTTCAAGCTGGAGAAAAAGATGAGCGTGTTGTTGCGCTTTGTGCAGACTTAACTGATTCTACAAGAACTGGTTGGTTTAGAGAAAAATTCCCAGGCAGATTTGTTGAAATTGGAGTAGCCGAGCAGCTTCTTGCAACCGTAGCAGCTGGAATGGCAAATTATGGAAAAATTCCATTTATTGCAAGTTACGCCGCATTTTCTCCAGGCAGAAACTGGGAACAGATCAGAACAACGGCGTGTTTAAATGATGTACCTGTTAAGATTGCAGGTTGCCACGCTGGAGTCTCTGTCGGTCCAGACGGTGCAACACATCAGGCATTGGAAGACTTGGCCACCATGCGAGTCGTTCCAAATATGATTGTTGTTTATCCGAGCGACGCGGTTGAAGCACAAAAAGCTACATATGAAGCTGCATTTAACGGGAAGCCCACATATTTAAGATTTGCTCGAGAAAAGACTCCGGTTTTTACGACTGAAAAATCTCCATTTAAAATTGGCAGAGCAGAAGTTTTGTGGGAGGACCGAGATCCAAAAGTGGCAATTGTTGCAGCTGGTCCATTGGTTTACGAAGCTTTGCTTGCGGCCAAATTATTGGCCAAAACGAAAATTGGATCACTTGTAATTAATTCTCATACAATAAAACCAATCGATGAGCAGACAATAATTAAAGCCGCCAAAATGACCGGTGCAGTTGTCAGTGTTGAAGAGCACCAGGTTAACGGAGGACTAGGGTCTGCCATCTCAGAAGTTTTAGCTAAAAACTTCCCAGTCCCGATGGAGTTCATCGGGATGCAAGATAGTTTTGGCGAATCCGGTAAACCAGACGAATTGTTAAAGAAATTCGGGATGAAATCAACCGATATTGCCTCCGCCGCCAAAAGAGTGATTAAGAGAAAGAATTCTTAAACTCAATTCTTGTGACACTTCTTTATAAATGCTAAATTGGAGTGTGGAGTCACTTTCTGAAATTGCAAAAAATTTGGTTGTAAATGGTAAGGGAATTTTGGCTGCAGATGAAAGCTCGGGAACTATCAAAAAGCGTTTTGAAAAAGTTGGGATCGAAGACACGGAAGAAAATCATAGAAAGTACAGACAGCTTCTTTTTACAACTCCAGAGATCGAAAACTACATCAGTGGCGTGATTATGTATGACGAAACAATTCGTCAAAAGGATGACAGCGGTAAGCCATTTCCTGAATTATTAAAAGAGCGTGGAATCGTTCCTGGAATTAAAACTGATTTAGGAAAAGTTGAGATGCCATTTTTTCCAGGGGAGCATGTAACGGAGGGGTTAGATGGGCTTCGCGATCGAGTTAAAGAATATTACGATCTCGGTGCAAGATTTACCAAATGGAGAGCGGTTGCGGAAATTGGTGAAGGAAAACCAAGCAAAGCGGTTCTCCGGGCTAATGCACATGGACTAGCCCGTCAAGCTGCTTATTCTCAAGAAGCAGGATTAGTGCCGATTGTAGAACCAGAAGTTTTAATGGATGGAAACCACGACATTGAGCAGTGTGAGATCGTCACAAGCATGTGGCTAGATATGGTTTTTGAAGGGCTTTACGAAAATAAAGTTGATTTCAAGGGGATGCTCCTAAAACCAAACATGGTGGTTTCTGGGAAAGATTGCCCGGATCAAGCAAGTGATGAAGAGATTGTGGAGCTAACGCTGCGAGCTTTTAAAAAGTCTGTCCCGAAAGACGTTCACGGAATTGTATTTTTGTCAGGTGGAATGAGCCCAAGCCAAGCTACTGAAAGATTGAGATTAATGAATAAGACTGCCGGCAAGGAATCCCCGTGGGCATTGAGTTTTAGCTTTGGAAGGGCATTGCAAGAACCGGTTCTTAATGCTTGGGCAGGCAAGGATGAAAATATTACCAAGTCGCAGGAAGAATTTATTAAAGTAGCTAGAGCTGATAGTGAGGCAACAATGGCAGAATTTGAATAATGAGAGATTTAATAATTTTTGGATCAGCCAGAATCGATGCATTTTTAGAAGTCCCCGATGATAAGGTGGACACTTTTTGTAGGCTTAACGAAAAGGATTGTGTAATTGAATTAAGTTATGCCTCCAAAATTCCCATGAAAAGGGTGCAGTTTTTGGTTGGTGGGAATGGTGCAAATGTCTCAGTTGGTACAAAAAGATTGGGTTTGGATTCTTTATTGGTTGCAGAAGTTGGATCGGACTTGATGGGTAATAACACTAAAACAGAATTAGAGAACGCTGGAATCGATATTCAATTCGTAACACAAACAAATGGGGTGCCAGGTGGATTTGGAGCGATAATCGTCTATCAAGGGGAGCGAACGATTTTGTCTTATTATCCTCCGATGACACCTCCTTTTCCTGAAAAAATTTGTGATACAAAATGGGCATATTTAACTTCGACGGGAGAAGCTTTTGAGGAATATTACGAAAAAATTTACAACTGGCTTAGTGGCTGCGAAGCCAAATTAGCTTTTAATCCGGGTGGTAGGCAAATCGCAAAGGGAACCGAGTGGATGAAAAAATTCCTAGAAAGAACCGAGATTATTTTAGTGAATCGTCAAGAAGCTGAAAAAATTACTGGAGTGAGTGACACCTATAAAAAGGAAAGAGATTTACTAAAAGCACTTCATGGTTTGGGGCCAAAAATTCCAATAGTTACTGACGGAATGAATGGGACGTACGCGTTTGATGGCGAGAAATTTTTGCATATTGGCGTAATGCCAATTGATGCAATTGAAAGGACCGGTGCGGGGGACGCGTTTAGTAGTGGGACATTGTCTGCAATTATTCAAGGAAAACCATTAGAGGAAGCTTTGAAATGGGCTACACTCAATTCCACATCTGTGATAGGATATTTTGGACCACAGAAAGGGCTTTTGACGCAGGATGACTTTAAAACTTGGTTTGAAAGAGCTGATAGTTGTGGTTTGAAAGTTGAAGAATTCTAAATCATGAAAATTTTTGTTTCAAGAAAAATACCAGGAGATAGTTTAGACAAATTAACTAATTCTGAACATGAAGTGACGGTTTCCGAGTTTGATAGGCCGCTAACGGCTGTTGAGTTTATTGAAAGAGCAAAAGGATGCGATGCTGTTCTAACATTGCTTTCGGATAAAATTGATGCAGAGGTAATAGATGCAATCGGACCACAACTACGGATAGTCTCGAATTATGCAGTCGGCTTTGACAATATAAAAGTCGATGAGGCAACAGAAAAGGGTGTTGTTGTCACTAATACTCCGAGTGATGAAGTTAATGAATCGGTGGCCGAACATGCTTGGGCTTTGATGTTAGCGCTTGCTAGAAGAATTGTTGAAGCAGATGAAGCCACTAGACGTGGCTCATATAAAGGCTGGGAGCCGGGGATATTTTTGGGAGTAAATATGGTTGGGAAAACGTTAGGAATTGTTGGCTTGGGAAGAATTGGCAGTATGACGGCAAGGCGCGCAAAAGGGTGGGATATGAGAGTTCTTTACAATAAGCATTCTCGCGATGAAGAAGCTGAAAAAGAATTGGGTATCGAATTTGCGGATCTAGATAAACTTTATGCAGAATCTGATTTCATCAGTCTTCATGTACCACTAACTGATGAGACGCGTCACATGATTAATAAAGATGCTTTTGCAAAAATGAAAAAAGGTGTTTTTGTTGTAAACACTGCACGCGGCCCAGTAATAGATGAAGGCGATTTGGTGGATGCAATCAGGGATGGAAAAGTTGGGGGAGCGGCACTTGATGTTTATGACAACGAACCAAATATTAATCCAGAATTGGTTGCCATGGAAAATGTAATTCTAACTCCACATATTGCCTCGGCCACCTGGGAAGCCAGAAACAAAATGGGTGAGCAAGCAGTTAATGCAATATTTGATGTCTTCGCCGGCAAAAAGCCAGAAAACCTGGTGAATGAGGATGTGTGGGAAAAAAGGCGAAACTGATCTTCGATACAGCTTCTTCTGGTACAATTAGGCATGATTTTGTTTAATCGCAAAAAAGACAACGAAGAAGAAGACCTCCCTTCGCTAAAAGCTACGGAGGGGCAAGTGAAGAAGAAGCCAAGAAAAAAAAAGAAAGAACCGCCAAAGCCGTGGGGTAAAAAAGAGCGTTATTTGGTAGTGTTTGTTTTGCTTATTACTACAATGGCCTCAGCTTTATTGGCAGCATCCGCACGAGAATGGAAACTGCCTGGCATCCCGCGGATAAAATTGCCTAGTATTAACTTGGAAAAAACGGTTGTGATAGAAAAAGAAGGGAGTAGTGTTGTGACAAAAGATGAAATTTCTACTGATCAAATAGTTGGAGACATCGATGAACTAACTAGAAATTTATCAGGTGTATATGGAATGTATGTGGTTGAGCTTTTGGATGATCAAACCTACGGTTTAATGCAAGACGATACTTTTCAAGCGGCTTCTTTGATAAAATTGCCTGTAATGACTGCGCTTTTACATGAAGCGGAAAGGGGTAGCATCAATTTGGATGCAAAATATGTACTTCGTGACGAAGATAAAATTGGAGGGTCAGGTAGTTTGCAATATAAAGATGCTGGTTATGAAATAACTTATAGGGAAATGCTTGAGCTGATGGGACAACAGTCTGACAATACAGCATTTAATATTGTTCGCAACAGGCTTGGTGTAAAGAAAATTAATTCAGAATTGGAGCGCATTGGAATGATTCATACTTCGGTTGAAGAAAATACAACTACTCCGAGAGACGTTGGGATATTTTTTCAAAAGCTTTGGCGGGGAAAATTAACTGATTCGGAAGGAAAAAATATGCTTTTTGACAACTTGACCGATACAGCTTATGAAGAGTGGATTACTCCTGGTATTCCAGACGACATTCAGGTCGTTCATAAATTTGGGCGAGAAGTGCATGTCGTTAATGACGCCGGGATAATCAGATCTAAAAATCCATTCGTTTTAGTTGTTATGAGTAAGGGTGTTGTTGAAAAAGAAGCAGACGAAATAATTCCAGAGATTGCTCGAAGTGTTTATGGATTTGAATCTGAACGAGACAATTGATCTAGCTTGCAGTGGTCTGTTGGTATTTTATCTTTTTGAAACCACTCCTTTTTTGTAGGGCATCCATTACAAGGGAGAGTGCCAGTGAAGGAACAAATCTCAACTTCAACTAACTCTGATGGATTAACCCAGTTGTGATTTGAAGAATCGGCAATTAAATTTGTCATAATTTTATTCCAAATCGGAGAAGCCCCAGTAACACCAGATGCAACCCTACTCATTGGTGAATTGTCGTTATTACCAACCCAGACAGCGACTAAATATTTTTGATTGTAGCCAATGGTTAAATTATCACGCATGTCATTACTAGTCCCTGTCTTAACGGCGACTTCTGCGTGGCCAGGGACAACGAGCGCTGAATGAGTGCCAAATGCAGGAGCTCGCGCGTTATTATCCTTTAAAATATCAGTCAGCATGTAGGCAACACTTTCATTAAGAACCTTTTGTTGGCAGTTTAGGTGTGCAATATTAAAACGACTTTCTTCGCTAACCTCGCCACAGTTATTTGTGTAAAGAACTTTTCCCTTGGGATTTGTTATTTTTGTTATTGATCTCAATTCAGGTTTATAGCCATAATTCGCAATCGTTGCATAAACTTGGGCCAAATCTAATAATCTTACGTCTCCACCACCAAGCGTTAGACTAAGTCCGTAATTGTAAGGGTTCGTCCATGTTGTGATCCCCATTTTCTTGCCAAGATCGAGCATTTTATCTACTCCATAGCTATTTAACACTTTCACAGCTGGAATATTTCTTGATTCGGCCAGGGCACTTCTTAATGTAATTTTTCCTCTATATTTTCCGTCATAGTTTTTTGGAGTGTATGGTTTTTGGCCGTCAATATTAAACGTGATTGGGCTATCGTCGATAATTGTTGCTGGCGTATATCCATTACTCAGAGCATAAGCATAATTAATTACTTTAATTGAGCTGCCCGGCTGCTGCAATCTGGTGGTTACGTTTACTTGTCCATCTTCTGTGGAATTGAAATAATCTTTTGATCCGACCATCGCCAAAATTTCTCCTGTTTTTGGATCAAGTACAACACTTGCACCATTTGTTATATGAAGGTCTGAGAGTTTATCGATTTCGTCTTTGACTGCGGCTTCTGCCATTTTTTGAATGTTGTAATCCAGAGTTGTAGTTACTTGTAATCCGCCACGCCCGACAACATCTTCGCCATATTTATCTACGAGAAGTTGCTTAACATACATCACAAAATGTGGAGCTTTTATATCAGTTGTGTTCGCCGCAAATTTAATTTGTTCGTTTTTTGCTCTTTCTGCAAGCTCGGGCGCAATAAAATTGTGTGCAACCATCAAGTCAAGCACTTCCTCCTGTCTACTTTTAGCCAACTCCGGACTTGTTCCAAAAGGTGAATATTTTGTTGGGCTTTTTGTGAGCCCTACTAGGAGCGCTGCTTCACCAAGACCAAGTTTGTCGATATCTTTTCCAAAATATAATCGAGAGGCTTCTTGAATTCCATATGCAGTTCCTCCGTATGATACTTCGTTTAAATACATTTCGAGAATTTCGTCTTTGGTAAAATTTCTCTCTACTTCAATTGATAAAACTATTTCTTTAAGCTTTCTGGTTATTGTTTTTTCAGGGGAGAGCAGTGTGTTTTTTACTAATTGTTGTGTAATTGTGGATCCACCTGTTACTTTTTGTTCGCGAATGTTTTTAAAGAATGCCCTTGTCATTCCTCGGATTGAAAATCCCGGATGGTTATAAAAATCTGCATCTTCTGCAGCTAAAGTGGCTATTTGGATGTAAACCGGAATGTCACTTAATGGGACAATTGATCTGTTTTTGTCTTTATAAATTGTATAAAGAAGAATTCCGTTACGGTCATAAATCTTTGTAGATACTTCTTGATTTCGATTTACCAAATCATCTGGATGTGGTAAATCTTTAATTATTACAACATAAAAAATTGAATATCCGGTTGTTACAACAATTAACATAACCAAGATGAATCCAACAAAATATTTATTAATCCCCAAATCTATTTTTTTATTGAGATTTGGATACTTAATTTTGGGGATTTTGAATAATTTAATGAAACGAATTATGAACTTCGATAGAATGAAGAATCCCAAAATCACGGCGAATATTCCATAATAAAAAGGCCTGCCCAAAGCTTGAAGCATCAACTTAGCGAAACCTGTTATGGGGTTTCCGAATAGAAGTGGTAATATTTTTTTGAACCAGGTGCGAGTCACACCCTATATATTACCAGCAGAAGTTTCTTTTTTGAAGCAGAAATTTTACCGAAAAAAACATGAGATTACGTCCATAGTTTAGCAATTTTCTTTAAGAAATGAACAAATTATTGCTTTATTAGGGGATAACTAATTGTGACTTCTTGCATTGGAAAACCGCAATCTAAACAGATAATTGTATTAAGTGGATCTGTGATTACCAGATGGTTTTGCATTTCAATGTTTTCAGGGGCAGTGTCATTTGTTGCTTGCTGTTGCAATACTCGGTCAATTGGAATATCTTGCCTGAATGCGCCACCTTCTGGGGTGTGATCTTCAAGGAAATATTCAAAGCGTTGCGGGCAATCTGGTGTTGCGTCGTTTGGAGGATAACCAGTATTGGCACAAATATTCATACCTATTATATTGGATGGCTGCAGTGGCCAGGCGTGCCCTTCATCTTTTTCATCAAAATATCCAGTTTCAGTTTTGTCCAAAGTTTCCCGCATAATTCTATTCCAAATAGGGGAGGCTCCTGAAACTCCAGATACTGCACCACTCATGGCGGTGTTGTCGTTGTTACCAACCCACACAACAACCACAGCTTTTGGAGAAAATCCAACCGTCCAATTGTCGCGTCTATCATTTGTCGTTCCAGTTTTAACTGAAACTTCTGGATGTCCTCGAACATTTAGATAAGAACTTGTACCAAAGGCTTGTGAGCGAGCATTGTTATCAAGCAGAATGTGTGAGATAACGTAAGATGTTCCTTGATCAAGGACCCGATCGCCTTCAACTTCATCTAGTTTAATTTCGTCTAATACTTTTCCATGCCAATCCTCAACCTTAAGAATAGGAATCAAAGGCTTTTTGACTCCTTGGTTTGCGAATACCCCGTAGGCAACTGCCATATCATAAGGTTTTACTTCACCTCCACCCAACGTCAAGCTTAATCCATATTTTGATGGGTCAGTGTAAGTGGTAATCCCCATTGAGTTGGTAAATTCTGTAAATTCTTTTATACCATTTAAGGCTAAGACTCTGACTGCCGGAATATTAAAGGAGTTTCCCAATGCAAATCTTGCCTGCACGGCACCATGAAATTCGCCGTCATAATTGACTGGACAATAAATTTCTTGTCCTAATACAGAAAAGCAAGTTGGGATGTCTGCCAGTACAGATGCTGCAGTGATACTCCCTTCTTTTATTCCAAGCGCATAATTCAGTGGCTTGATTGAAGATCCAGGTTGGCGTTCGGCAAAAATGATATTAACTTTTCCATCTTCATCTTCTGCAAAATAATCTTTTGATCCAACCATTGCCAAAATTTCTCCGGTTTCTGGTCTCGTGACAAGCGCTGCGCCATTACCAACGTTGTAATTTTCGAGCTTTCCGACTTCTTCTTTTACAACTTCTTGGGCAAACTCTTGAAGATCTAAATCAAGTGTTGTTGTTACTCGTAATCCTCCTTGCTCTGTTACACGATCTCCGTATTTTTCAGCCAATAATTCTTTCACCCAAAGCGCAAAATGTGGAGCATTCAACCCCTTTGTTTCAGCGTAATGCAGCTCTTCGCCTTTTGCATTGTCTGCTTCTTCTTGAGTAACATATCCATCTTCAACCATTCGTCTTAGAACAGTTTCTTGCCTCCCCTTAGCAAGTTCTGGGTGGGCGCCGAATGGAGAATATCTGGTTGGAGATTGGGGCAATCCAGCTAAAAGTGTAGCTTCGGCCAGTGTTAAATCTTTAGTTTCTTTGCCAAAATACAATTCACTGGCTGCTTCTATTCCATAAGCGGTTGAGCCGTACGGAATTTGATTTAAATAAAGCTCTAAAATTTCATCTTTTGAATATCGAAGTTCTACTAAGATTGACAACACGAATTCACGAGCTTTTCGTCTAATTGTTCGCTCAGGAGTTAGCAAACTATTTTTTACTAATTGCTGGGTGAGAGTAGACCCGCCTTCCGCTCTTCCTTCAGTGAAGTATTTTGATAATCCACGAATAAGACCAAGTAAATCAAATCCTCCGTGACTATAAAAATTTTTGTCTTCTATTGCAATCGTTGCGTTTTTTACGTAATCAGGAATTTCATCAAGACCGATTGGAGATCTTCTTTCATCAGAGTAAATTTCAAATATTAATTTTCCGTTTCTATCCAAAATTTTTGTGGAGACTGCTTGTTGATCAGACAAATTCCCAGGAGCAGGGATTCCCCAAAATAGCCAAATAGAAACTGCAACAAATGCGAGGATTGGTGTCCCAAAAAGTATTGCTTTTCTTCTTGTTAATTTTGGAAGTTTGAATTTTTTAAATTTAAATGAAAATCTTTTTATACTAACTTTGGCCTTCTTGGGTTTTTTGACTACTTTTTCGTTTTTTTTCTTTTTTTTGGCTTCTTTTTTTGCCATAATATATGATTATACTAAATTATATGATTTTTGACTTTGAAGAGCATGCTTGGTGGAATTATTTAGCGGATGATCTGAAAGAGCTTCTGATTCAATCTCAAACTTTGTATGAAAATACTAGCCATTGGGATCGAGTATTTCACGACTATTCTTTTGTCGTTTTTCCTGCTGCTAAAGCGTATGAAGGTTTCTTGAAAAAATTGTTTTTGGACATGAATTTTATTTCTGAATCAGAATATTTAGGCAAACACTTTAGAATAGGGAAGGCCTTAAACCCAGCACTTGAAAAACGTTACAGAACTACCGAGAGCGTCTACGATAAATTAACAAATTATTGTAATGGACGAGATTTGCCTGAACAGCTTTGGTTAACCTGGAAGGAATCAAGAAACGTTCTTTTCCATTGGTTTCCAAAAGAAAAAAATGCGATTAACAGAAAAGAAGCGGGTCAAAGGCTTCAAATGATTATTGACTCTATCGACGCAGTGTTCAAAGAATGTAAAATAAAAAAGTGAAGAAAAAGATCGTAGGCCTAAAGAGAATTGTTGGCTTGTATGCATTTTTATTTGTCGTCTGGGGTTTTTATAGACTTCTTTTTCAATTCCCAGAACCACTTGATGAGCTCGTTATTAAACCTATCGTTTGGCTTGGGCCAGTGGCTTACCTGCTCTACAAAGAAAAATCCAGCCTAAGATCTGTTGGTATTACTCTTGAGAATATTTTTCCTTCGATTTATTTTGCATTGGCGCTTGGGTCTATCTTTGTAATTGAAGCAATGGTGGTGAACTTTATGAAATATAAAGGCTTAAATTTTGCCGCAAATATAGGTGAGAATAGTTTGTATTTTGCTTTGTTTTTAAGTTTCGCCACTGCAATTTCCGAAGAGATTACTTTTAGGGGATATATTTTTGGTCGAACGTTGAGTATTTATAAAAACGAAGTGATAGTTAATATTGTTACCAGTTTGGGTTGGACTGCAATTCATATGCCAATAGCAATATTCGATTGGCATTTAGATACCGTTTCGCTTATACTCTACGCTGTGTTAACGACAATTTTTGCATTTGGAGCATCATTCGTTTATGTCAGAACTAAAAATATTTTGTCACCAATCTTATTACATGTTTTTTGGCAGTGGCCGATCATTTTATTTAGGTGATAATGCTTAAGCGATTTGGAGCGCCCGTGTTCTTCTCTTTAGCAGCCTTCTTGATTTTAGTTATTTCAATTTATAAAGCAGCTGCGGTGCAATATGTTTTTAGTAAAAACATCAATGAAATTGATTATCCTGATGATATTGAAATTTCTTATCAGCTACCAAGTGTTGAGATGAGGCAGGATAATATTTTTTGGTCGTTACAAGCCCTGAAAGATAAAGTTTGGGTTGATAGTTCAGCTAACAATGTAATTGAGTCTGAAAGATTATTAAATCTGGCTGATAACAGATTGGTGAATGCTAAGAGTTTTATTAAAGAAGGCAGATTTGAAGAGGGAGTCACAGCACTAACAAAGGCAGAAAAATACCTTGAAGGTTCATACGATGTTTTATTAAACGTAGATTCGAGTACTTCGAATTATTCTGATTTATTTGTAACATTTGTCACAGCCACCTTAAAGCATAGGGAAGTGATAGAAGGAATTATGGCGGAAATTCCTGAAGATGCTAGGCCAGTTGTTACAAGAGCGTTGGACATTCCAAAACTTTTGTATTTGCAATGTGAGGAGCAGGCAAAAGAAGATGGGATTGAGATTCCTAAAAACCCTTTTGAGAATTGATATATTTTGACCTCCTAATTGATAGTTGACAATACTACGGATAGTTGTTGAAATGTCTTCTGTACACTACAGATAGTGATTTTTTATTTCATACATGAAATGTCCTTTTTGCAACAAAAGTGAGACACAGGTGCTTGAGTCGCGAACTGTTGAAGATGAAGGAGCAGTCAGAAGGAGGCGCCTTTGTACAAACTGCAATAAGCGTTTTACGACTTACGAACGAGTAAAGCAAAGCTTTTTGTGGGTAGTAAAAAAGGATGGGAGTCGAGAACCATTTGAAAAAGAAAAGGTTAAAAGAGGCGTTTTGAGGGCTATTGAGAAAAGGCCGGTTTCCTTAGACTTGGTAAATGATGTTGTAGATAGGGTTGAGCGAGAAATGCTTAGAAAAGACAAGGAAGAGGTCTCAACCAAGGCTATTGGCAGTGCGATATTGAGAAAATTAAAAAAGATTGATAAGGTAGCATGGCTTAGGTTCGCGAGTGTATATATGGAATTTGAAGAATTGGGTGACTTTGAAAAGGCGATAGATAAAAAATAATTATGCCAAAGAAATTAAACGGACATGATAAGGATAAAGATGGAAAATTTCTAGATGATAGAAAATCAAAACTTTTTTATCAAAAAGAAAGCGAATTAACTTCAAAAACAGATTTAGAAGACCTTCGTAAAACAGTTTTTACTGACAGGTATTCCTTGAAAGATGAAAACGGAGATCCGAGAGAAGAATATCCAGAACAGATGTGGTATAGGGTGGCGAAGGGTGTTGCTCAGTTTGAAAAAACCAAAAAGCTTCAAGATGAATGGGAGAAAAAGTTTTACGGAGCAATGAAGGACTTCAAGTTTGTTCCTGCAGGTAGAATTTTGTCTGGTGCAGGAACTGGATATGAAGTAACTTTCTTTAATTGTTATGTGATTCCATCGCCGAGCGATAGTCGTGGTGGGATTATGGAAAACATTACTCAAACTG
>Ga0066639_10001166_pt1 | contig 23379 bp, 24 predicted proteins | sample CryGeyCG2114_010_2_FD_59504 | JGI IMG/M metagenome (GOLD analysis project Ga0066639, IMG submission 59504) | Groundwater microbial communities from aquifer - Crystal Geyser CG10_big_fil_rev_8/21/14_0.10 | ecosystem: Environmental > Aquatic > Deep subsurface > Groundwater | place: USA: Utah...
ACAGGTGTAACCGTTAAGTTTAGCAAATGTAACCGATAGGTGTTAACTATACACAAACTTTACTTTTTTGGGGTTACAGACTATTATTAATTAGTAAAAATTTATTAATTTAGCGATTTTTTATTTTAATTTTGTCATGGAAGTTTGGTAAAAAATTTCGTTTTTTGACATGCAAAACAAACTCATTGATCTATTGCTCGACCCTTACCCTTTGCGTACAGTTACTAAACAGTTAATAAAGCTTTTTGGAAATTACGAGTTGCGTTTAAAGGCGGGGGTAACAAAAGGGAAAGGCTATGGTTACCCTAATCACGCCCGTGGAATTTATGATACTGCGGTCTTGGCCAAGAAGCTCAATTATCCTAAAATCAGTGTGATTGAATACGGGGTAGGCGGAGGAAACGGCTTAATAAATATGGAATATCACGCCCGGGAAGTCGCCAAACTTTTGGGGGTTGAAATTGAAGTTTATGGTTTTGATTTGGGGGACGGCCTGCCGAGGCCGGTAGATTATAGAGATTTGCCAAGTTTTTGGAAACAGGGTTTTTGCAAAATGGATGTGTCGGCCGTGAAAGCTAAATTAAAAACAGCGAAATTAATACTAGGGCCGATTCAGGAAACTTCCAAAGATTTTTTTGAAAAAAATAATCCCGCGCCAATTGGTTTTATAGCTTATGATTTAGATTTTTATTCATCCACTATGGTCGCTTTAAAAATGTTGGAAGCAGGGGAAAAATATTTTTTACCGCGGATGTTTTGTTATTTTGACGACACCGTAGGTTCGGAAACCGAATTGTTTAGCGATTTTACTGGAGAAAGGTGGGCCATAAGAGAATTTAATCTGGTACATCCTAAAATAAAATTCTCTCGACCCTACTACCTGTTTGCAAAAAAAGTATTAGATCCTTGGTTCCATCGCATGTGGATTTGTCATTTTTTTGAACACAGTCGTTACAACGATTTTGTTAATTCCGAGATGCCATAAAATATCTATGAAAGAAACTAAAAAAAAGACAGCATTAATTACTGGAATTACGGGTCAGGACGGTTCGTATTTAACCGAACTACTACTTGGAAAAGGCTACGATGTCCACGGGATTTTACGGAGAGCTTCGACTTTTAACACCGAAAGAATCGAAAGTGTTTATCAGGATCCTCATGAATCGCATAGGCGTTTATTTTTACATTACGGGGATTTATCGGACGCATCCAATTTAAATTTAATAATTAAAACAATTAAGCCGGACGAAATTTATAACCTTGGCGCCCAGAGCCACGTTAAGGTCAGCTTTGAGGTCCCCGAGTTCACGGCAAATGTTGACGCTCTCGGTACTTTAAGATTGTTAGACGCGGTACGGGAAAGCGGAGTGGAAACAAAGATCTATCAAGCTGGAAGTAGTGAAATGTTCGGAGAGGTTTTACAAAAACCCCAGACAGAAACCACTCCTTTCAATCCCGTTAGCCCTTATGCGGCATCAAAAGTCTTTGCCCACCATCTCGCTAAAATTTATCGCGAGGGTTATGGGATGTTTATTTGCAACGGAATTTTGTTCAACCACGAAAGCCCCAGGCGCGGCAAAACTTTTGTAACAAGGAAAATCACAACCGGCATAGCTTCCATCCTTTCGGAAAAGCAGGATAAGATTTTTTTGGGGAATTTGGACGCTAAACGGGACTGGGGCTTTGCTCCGGAGTATGTTGAAGCCATGTGGCTTATGCTGCAGCAAGACAAACCCGAGGACTACATTATTGCTACAGGTGAAACGCATTCGATTCGAGAGTTTTTAACGGAAGCTTTTGATTTGGTAGAGATTAAGGATTGGGAAAAGCATGTCGGAATTGACGACAAATATTATCGTCCCGTGGAAGTTGACTATTTACTGGGCGATTATACTAAAGCAAAGATAGTAATAGGCTGGCAGCCTAGGGTAAAATTTAAAGAGTTGGTTCGTATTATGATGGCCGCCGATTTGAAAGAAGCAGGGCTAGATTTAAAAAAGTACCCAAAATTAACAAAGGAGCCTTAATTAAGTTCAAAAGAGGCTTGTTGTTTAAATGCATAATTTGAAAAATAAAAAAATTTATATTGCCGGTCATAAAGGACTCGTGGGTTCGGCTATTGTCCGCGATTTAAAAGCTAAAGGGTGCGAAGATTTAATTTTTCGAACTCACGACGAGCTGGATTTAACCGACCAGCGAGCCGTGGCTGATTTTTTTGAGAGAGAAAAACCCGAATATGTTTTTTTGGCTGCGGCAAAAGTAGGCGGCATAATGGCTAACAATACTTATCCCGCGGAATTTATCCATCAAAATTTAGAGATTCAGAATAATGTTATTCACCAGTCGTATTTAAACGGGGTAAAAAAATTATTGTTTTTAGGTTCGGTTTGCATTTATCCGAAATTTGCGAAAGAGTCGGTAAAGGAAGAGTCCTTGCTTACTGGGACATTGGAACCGACTAACGAGCCTTATGCTATTGCAAAAATTGCCGGAATTAAAATGTGTCAAAGTTATAATCGTCAATATGGCACGAATTTTATTTCAGTAATGCCCGCCAATTTATACGGTCCGGGGGATAATTTTGATTTACAGAAGTCGCATGTTTTACCGGCGCTTATTAGAAAATTTCATGAAGCCAAGGTTAATAATTCATCGGAAGTTACGTTATGGGGAACGGGCAAACCGCGGCGTGAATTTTTATATTCTGACGATATGGCTGCAGGGTGCATTTTTCTAATGGAAAATTTTGATCCGACAAAAGAGCAAAATCAGACCGGCGATATTTTTTTGAACTTGGGAGCGGGGGGCGACATTTCTATTAAGGAGTTGGCTGAAGAAATTAGAGAAGTGGTGGGTTATAAAGGCAAGATTGTTTGGGATACTTCCAAACCAGACGGTACTCTAAGCCGGCTAATGGATAGCGGCAAGGTAAATGCCTTAGGTTGGAAGCCAGAAGTTGCTTTAAGAGAGGGAATTAAGTTAGCGTATGGTTGGTATCTAAAAAATTTAGACTATGAATAAGAAAAAATGTATTGTTATTACCACGATTAACCCAGTCAATAAATGTTTAGAGGCATTCTCTAATCTCGAGGGCTGGGATTTAATAATTGTTGGGGACAAAAAATCACCTAGTTCTTATAATGGTATAAAAGCTATTTACTTAGACCTGGCTAAGCAAAATGAATTATTTCCCAAATTTTCCGAGGTAATGCCGTATAATCATTATTGCCGAAAAAATTTGGGTTATTTGTACGCCATAAAAGAAGGATATGAAATTATCGGGGAGTCTGACGACGACAACTTTCCTTATAATAATTGGGGCGAATTTCCAAGCGCGGAAAGTTTTTCAACTATTGTTGAACCGGAATTCCCTAATGTCTATAAAGAATTCACAAATTTAAATATTTGGCCCAGGGGTTTCCCACTAGATTCAATTTTATCCGGAGAAGAAATAAAATCGCAGGAACTTCCCGCTCAAGTTTTTGTTTGGCAGGGGTTGGCCGACGGGGATGCTGACGTAGATGCAATTTACAGACTAACTGTGAATCGTAATGTTAAGTTTAAAAAAAGTAAAGCTATAGTCTTAAATAAAGGAATTTTTAGTCCTTTTAATTCCCAAAATACTCTTTGGCAAAAAAGCGCCCGGGTTTTTTTGTATTTGCCGCACACGGTAACGTTTCGCTATACCGACATCTTGAGAGCCTTTGTCGCCCAAGCAGGCATATGGGCCAGGGGAGGGAGTTTAGGTTTCTTGTCGCCAACGGTCAGTAGTGAGGAAAGGAATTCCCATAACCTTCTTAAAGATTTTGAGGATGAAATCCCAATGTATCAGAGTTTCCATAAAGTTATTGAAACACTGAAAAACTCCAAAATAGAAGGTAGGGACGAAGATTTGCTAGTACTTTATGAGGCTTTAGCAAAAAATAATATTGTGGAAGCTTCTGAACTAAAGTCAATTAAAAGTTGGTTACAAACGGCACTTTAAATAGTTTTATGGCAGAAAAACAAAATTTATTGGTAATTCAATCTTTTGTGGTTACGGAGCCTGGGACTTATTGGGATTATCGTGATTATATTTTTTGCTTGTGCTCTAACCCTTCCATAAAAAGCTCATCATTTAGGTTTAATCTAGAGAAGGGGCAGGAATTTGCGGAAGAATTCCGTCAGGCAGTGAAAGCACATGGTTTTAGCAATTTTGTTTTAACTACCGAAACTCCCAAAAACTGGGCCGATTATATGCTCGGACAAATTGAAGCGAATCAGGCCGAGTGGGTTATGCCTTGGCCGGGAGACCATATTTATGTGAACCCGGATAAGCAGGCTTTTTTAAAGGCGCTTAGGAAGGGGGAGGAGCTTGGAGCGGACGCGGTGCTTTATGGTCACATGCAGGATTTTGAATATTTTTTAGACTGGGATAGAATAAATGTTTTGTACAACGACCTTGACTATGTAATGATAGAATGGGGCCGGCGTAATCGTTTCCGGCAAAACAAGAAACTGCAGAGCTTGGGGAGAGAATTAATGAAGCGCTCTCTTTATATGATTCCGGTTCCGGCGTTTGCGGTTTACAAAAGACAGTTTTTTAAAGAGATTTTACAAGCTTTACCTAAAAATACTAAACGTTGGCAAGATATGGAAAATTCACAATCAAAAAGCGCTTGGAATTTTAAACTTTTAATGCCAAAACAGTGCTTGTACCGCCATGTGCACGGTTACTGGCTGGAAGGATTTTTTAAATATTACGGTAAAGGCTATTTTCCAAAAAACGAGAAAGAGGAGCTCTATTCCTGGTATGTCAGGACTAACTACAATTGGAAAACCAATTCTCCTTCTCCGTCCGAATACAGACAAATGTGTTTAAAGGCATGGCCGTATTTTAAGAAGTATTTTGGTTATAGGAAGTCCGGGCAATATGCTAATGAATTTGGTTCAAGCCCTTTTGATCCAAATTGGAAATCGCCTAGCAACATTTTAACGCGAGTGGGTGTAGTAATTCAAAATTTTATATTGGAACCAGCAAAACTTTTTGTGGCTGAATTGTTAAAAAGCGCCAAGAAATAATATCAAAGCTTATAACTATGGACGAAACTTCCTTTTCCTACAAGACTTTAAGAAACGCCAGTTATTTGTTTATGGGCTTTTTAGTGCCATTGGCTTTTGGAATATTCGTTACCCGCGAGCTGGCCATTAAGCTCGGCGCTGCGGAATTCGGCATCTTCGTTTTGGTAAACGCGATTAGCGCTTTCGTGGGCTTTGTTGACTTAGGCCTTACTACGGCCATTACTAAGTATACAGCGGAGTACCATGCGAAGGGCAATATGGTGGGACTGCGCAATTTATTAAGTTCAAGTAAGGTATTATTTGTTATTACTGGCAGTTTGGGATTGATTATTTTTTTGGCTATTGGGAAATGGTTGTTGCCTTATTTCCATATTTCCGTTCAAAGTGCGTCGCACATTTTTTGGGTGTTTGCCTTTGCGGGTTTGGTGTTTTTCTTTAACAGCTTAAATTCGGTTTACAACGCTATCTTAAATGCCCTGCAGCGTTTTGATTTAATAACCAAATTGAACCTAATTAACTTGGTAGCGGTGTCTTTGGGGACCATTATTCTTTTAAATATGGGTTATCGGCTTAAGGCGATTATGGCCTTAAACGCTTTTGCGGGCTTTATTTATGTTTTAGCCGCCGTATATTACGCGAAGCGAGAGTTGCCGGAGTTGCACTTGGGCTTTTTTGTGGACAAGCATGAAATAAAAAAAGCCTATAAGTTCGGACTGCTGACTTTTGTTTCCAATTTGGCGGCCAGTGCTTTAATTTATTTTGACCGGCTGTTTATTCCGATTTTTCTGGGGCCCGCCCAGCTGGCTTTTTATAGCGTGCCGGGGAATGTCGCTTTAAAGACTACATCTGTTACCAACAGTTTAGGCGGAATGTTTATGCCCATGGCCAGCGCTTTTGAGGGCAGCGGGGAAATAGGGAGGCTAAAAATAGTTTATATTAGGGCTTTCCGTAATTTGAGCGTTGTGACCGCGGCCATTACCGTTGCCATAGTATTATTTGCCGATAAAATTTTATATTTTTGGCTGGGCGCGGAATATGCGGCTAAAGGTACCGAGGTTTTGGTGGTTTTAGCGCTGACGAATTATTTAGTTGCTTTATACGTGCCTTTGCAGGGAATGTTGCTTGGACTGGGAAAAATGAAATTTTTAATCCGGCAGTCAATTCTTATGGCGATTTTAAATATTGCTTTACTTATATTTTTGGTTCCCATTTTTGGAATTTTAGGCGCTGCCTGGGCTTATTTAATTTCGGTTTTACCGATGATCTATGCATTTCATTGGACGGAGAAAAGGGTCTTTGGCATTGTTGCTGGACAAAGCCGGCTTTACGTTTGGCTTTATGCCAAGCTGACTATTACCGCAATGGTTGACGGAGCAATTATTTATTATCTTCTTGTTTCGTTGGCTACCAACATATGGAAATTGGCGATAATCGGGCCGTTGTCGGTTTTGCTTTACATAAGTTTATATTATTTGTTTGGGTTTTTGGAAAAAGAAGATGTACAGTTAATAAAAAGTTTTTTGCAAAAATTTTTTAGGCTGCGGGGGAAAGAAGTTTCTGTCCTTAAATAAGCCGTCTGCCTGTCCCACAAAGTTTACACAGAGTGCCGGGTATGGTAGTATAAATCAACTCAAAAACTAACAATTTGTATAAATTTTTTACAGCCTATGGAAAACGAAAAAGATGTTTCAATAACACAAGTAAGTGCCTCGGTCTGGCAGAAGGCCCAAGAGCACGAAGGTTACAATTGGGTGTTTTTAAATCGCCGAAACGGTTATTTGCGGCTTTTGAAAAAATTTTTACGGGCACTCAAAAACCCGAAACAAATTTGGCTATATTTTAAATTTAAAGACTTCTATTGCGGGGACGACTGGAATTATTGGTGGCTGAAGGCTTTTGACAATTACCGGGTTTTGCCCAAACATTTTGACAAAGCGCTGGAAGTGGGCAGTGGTCCTTATAGCAACATTAGGTTAATTTCTAAGCTTGTAGATATAAAGGACATTTATTGCACAGATCCATTAATGTTTGCATATCTAGGTTTGCGTATGACTTGGGTTTCGGAAATGGCGAGAAAAAAGAAAATTTATGCTTCAGTAGGTAAGGCGGAAAAGATAGACTTTCCTGATAATATGTTTGAGCTGGTAGTTTGTAATAATGTCTTGGACCATGTGGAAGACACCGATGCTTGTTTTAGGGAAATGTTCAGGGTTTTAAAACGGGGCGGATATTTTGTGTTCGGTCAGGATTTAAGTAACGAGAAAGACTTGGAGAGGCCAAGCTGGAAAAATGACGATTTGCACCCAATTAAATTACATCATGTCTATTTGGACAGTGTTATTGACCCTGTCTGTGAGGATAAATACAAAAAAATTACCTCCCGAGGAGAAGGTCGGCATCCAGAGCAGAATTATGGCAATTATATTTACATTGGTCAAAAGAAATAAATCCAACATATTCCTGTAAGGTATTAAACTCTGCAGGAAGACCACAAAACCATTCATCCCTCAGCAAGCTGTGAGGTATTTAGGGAAGGTGTTGGATAAATTTTCGGCGGTAATTTTGGATAATTTTTAAACCGGCCAAAAATTGATTTGGCCGGTTTGTTAAATAGGCTAGGCTTATGGGTATTATAAAAAAAATCAAACGCGGTTGGTGGTTATATAAAAGTGCTGGATTAACGTTTGCTGAAATATTGAATTTAGCCGTCAATAAAGGTGTTTACTTTTTTACATGGCTGTTTTATTCATGCCGTTCTTTTTTGGAACAAGGCAAATGGGATTTGATAAGCGGCTATGCCCGGTATATCCCCGCGTCAATTCCGAAACAGCGGCGCAAGCGCGCCTTGCTAGCCTATTTGCCCGAAGCTTTTTATAAAGAGCGTTACATTGGCCGGATTAAGTATTATTTCAGCAACAACGGCTGCCCGTTGGCTATCGCCAGGGCTTTGAATGAGCTTGGTTATATCGTGGATGTCATAGGCAATGATGATGCTTCTTTTATGCCGAGGCATGTTTATGATGTAGCAATTATTCATAATGTGAATTTAATTCCGGTATATAGAAATATATTGCCGGCCCGAACGCCTGTGGTGTATTTTGAGGTTGTGGCTTACTGGCGGCGGGTTTTAGAGAAGATGCGTCGGCGGTTTGACGAATTCAACCGCAACCACGATAGCAAAGCGGTTTCCGAGGATTTTGCCGGTTACCAAAAAATTGAGTCTAACGGGGCGGTTTATGACAAAAATATTGCCTCCGCGGACGCCATTATTGTTTTGGGTGACCAGCTTACCCGTTCTTTTAGCGGTTTTAAAAATGTATTTTTGACCACCAGCGCTTGTTTGCCGGACAAAACTTTTAAGAAAGACCTTAGCGAAAGGAATTTGCTCGCCGGCAAGAAAAATTTTGTATTTTTCGGAGGCAGTTCGCATAATATCCGCAAAGGCCTGCATTTGCTTTTTGAAGCCTTTACGAATACCCCTTACCATTTGTATGTTTGTTCTTCGGTTAACGACTTTTTACTTAAAGCTTATAATATAGAAAAGCAACCTAATATCCATTTGGTGGGCTACCAAAAGCAGGGGTCAAAGAAGTTTTATAATTTAATAAGTTCCTGCGACTTTGTAATCCATACCTCCGGAGCCGAGGGAATTCCCGGAGGGGTGTTGGATACTATGAAGTATGGACTCATCCCCGTAGTTAGCAGGGAGTGTAATATTATCAACGCCGCAAAAATAGGCCGGCAGCTTGAAACTTGTAGCGTGGAAGAAATTAAGCAGAATTTAGATTTTGTCTCCGGCCGGCCGGCAAAGTGGCTCATCGAACACGCCCAAATGTCAATTGTAGAAACGGAAACAACGTATTCTTCGGAGTCTTTTAGGGGAGATTTTAAAAAAGCCGTAGCGAAGATTGTGCCTGAATAAGTAATTGTTAATATGCAAGATTCAAAAAAAATCAGCGCTTTAGTTTCATGTTTTAACGGCAGTAAATACTTGTCTGAGTTTTTAGAAAATTGCGCGCAGCAGACTATTTCTAATAAAACGGAAATTGTCTTGGTTCATAATGAACCAAGCAAAGAAGAACTGGAAACCGTAAAAAGTTTTCAGAAACAGTACCCAGGCCTTATTAACCACATTGTAGTGCCTAAAGAACCTTGGGATGTTTCGGTTAACCGCGCCATTAAGGCTTCTCAAGGCAAGTATGTATGCATTTGGAACGTGGATGATTTGCGCGTTCCCGATTCGCTGGAAAGAATGGCCGAAACTTTAGACGCGAACCCGAAAGTCGGTTTTACTTACGGCGACTATATTATTGTCAGAAAGTGGCAATCCCAAACCGGCCGGTTGGTCGTCGCTCTGGAGTTTGAAAAAAATAAATTTAGGCAAGGTATGTATTTGGGACCGTTTTTTATGTGGCGCAAAAGTTTATGTGGCAGCATTGGTTTATGGGACGAGCAGTTAAGAACCGGCGGAGATTTTGATTTTGCCGTGCGGTTAGCAATAGTAGCGGAAGGCAAGAAAACTTTGGGTAATTTAGGTTTCTACTTGGATGAGGGTTTAGGCTTGTCAACCGGCAGGACGCCCTGGCAGGCGATTGAGCGGACGGTTATTGAGCTTAGATACGGGGTTTATCATAAGCTGGATTTTTGGTATTATAATAGGGCAAAAAAATACCGGATTTTAAAAATTCTAAACGGTGGAGTTTGGTATCCGCTAGCCAAATTTGTACCAAGCTATAAGAGTTTTGCTGAAAATTGTTTTTATATTCTTTACGCAGTTTTCCGCTACCCGTTTTGGTTGCTTAGGCGGGTTTTAAATAAAATCAATAAGTCATTTTAATAAATGCCCTTCAGCTTAAAAAAATCGAGGATTTTATTGACAGGCGCCACCGGTTTGGTGGGCGGCCATTTAGCTGAAGTATTGGCAAAAGAAGGTAAACACCTTTTTTCAATTCAAAGGCAAAAGGACAGGGATTCTTATTTCGTCAAACAGGGGATAGACAAGAAATTTAAGAGTATACAAGCCGACATTTTGGATTATTCAAGACTGGAAGAAATTTTAAACGAAAATAAGATTGAATATATTTTCCATCTGGCGGCTAAACTCCGGTCGGATTCTCTCCACCAGACTGTTGGTTTTAATATAATGGGAACAAATAATATTTTGGAAGCGGCAAGAAATTGCAAAAGCTTAAAGGGAATTATTATTGCATCTACAAACCGCGCTTACGTGGAAAGCGGTTTAAGTCCCAAAGAAATGAGGCATTTGTCTAACAGTCCTTATGATTTATCGAAAACAGCCGCTGATTTAGTTGCCCAAGCTTATGTTCAGAGACATAGGCTTCCTTTGGTCATTTGCCGTTTTGGCAACGTTTACGGACCCGGCGACCGGTTTAATAGAATTGTATCGCTAATAATAAAGAATATTTTAAATAAGCAAACCTTAAAAATAAAAATTAGCGGAGGAAAACGGAGCTATATTTATGCAGGAGACATAGCTATAGGGCTATTACTCGCTGCTAATCACTCGCATATTTTGGAAGGGCAATCCATAAATTTTGATTCTAAAGAGGAATTTTCCGTCATTGAGTTAATAACTAGAATAAGTAATATAACCAAGAAACAATGCAAGTATAAAATTATGGGTTCAATGAAAGAAGATATAAAAATGAAGAAACTTAAATTAAACTCCAAGCAAAAGATTTTAAAATGGGAACAACAGACTAAATTTGAAGAGGGAATAAGGCAGACTTTTAACTGGCATATAAAATTTAAATAAACTATTTTTTACAAAATTATGAACTTTTTATTATATCCGAACAAAAAATTTAAACCAGGGGAAGACTGGATTTACTATACGAAATCTGTTTACGGGCAGGAAGAAATTCAAGCCGTTGTTAAGGCTTTAAATGAAGACTGGCTGGGTAACGGCAAGTACACAGTTGAGTTTGAAAAGAAGGTGGCTGAAATTTTCGGAAAAAAATACGGCTTATTCGTAAATTCCGGTTCTGCCGCTAATTTGCTGGCGTTCGAACTTTTAAATTTTCCAAAAGGTAGTGAAGTTATCACCCCTGCCATGACATTTGGAACCACTATTGCCCCAATTATTCAAAAAAATCTAACTCCAGTTTTAGTAGATTCTCAATTAGGTAGCTACAATATTGATTTGGATAAAGTTGAAGCCGCAATTACCCCGAAAACCGTGGCTATTATGATGCCTCAAATTATGGGTAATATTAACGACATGGTTAGGATTAGGGAGATTTGCGACAGACATAAACTTAAATTAATAGAAGACTCTTGCGACAGCATTGGGGGAAAATTTGCGGGCAAGCCAAGCGGCCATTGGGCGGATATTACGACCACTAGTTTTTATGCCTCGCATAATATAACAGCGGGAGGCGGCGGCGGAATGATAATGTGCAATGGTCAAAAAATGATTACCCGGGCCAAAGTTTTGAGAGATTGGGGACGGGCGTTGCCCGAACATTACGAGCACTATGAAGGGGCTTTTGAGGAGCGGTATAATTTCAAGCTGGATAATATTGACTATGACGGTAAATTTGCGTTTTTGGAGGTCGGATATAACATGAAAGCCGTAGAAATGCAGGCAGCGTTCGCCCTGGTGCAGCTTAGCCGTTTGGAAGCTTTTAATAAAACTCGTAAGGAAAATTTTGAAAAAATTTACAATTTTTTCAAACAGTATGAAAAGTTTTTTATTTTGCCGGAAGTGCTTCCGGAGGCTAAAGTATATTGGCTTTCTTTTCCCGTAACTATTCGTGAAAGTAGCGGAATTGAAAGAAAGGAAATGCTGAGGTTCTTGGAATCAAACCATATTCAAACGCGAGTGTTATTTGCCGGGAATATTTTGAGGCACCCTGCCTATAAAGACAACAAGTACAGCATTCGGGTTTCGGGAGAATTAACCGGAGCCGATACGGTCATGAAAAATACATTCTTAGTAGCCGCTCATCACGGGCTTAATGACGACATGATCGACTACTTGTCGGGCAAAATTAGGGAATTTCTTATCCAAGAGGGTTTAATTTCTTCATAATTTTGAAACAGATGGAAAAGTTAACGTTTACTCTGTTTTCTTATAATGACGCTTTAAGGATAGGCTATGTTGTTCGTAATTTTTTGCGATACGGGGAAGTGGTAGTTTTTGACGACCATAGCGAGGACAATACCAAAGAGACGGTGGAAAATTTAGGGGTAAAATTTATCGTCAGACCCAAAACGGCGCAAAGGTTTATAGAAACCGAGGAAACTTTTGACTTTGTAAAAAAACATATAACTACGCCATGGGTTTATTGGGGCTGGACAGACAACCTGCTCACTAAAAATTTGCTGGAAAAAATGGCGGAACTGTCCGAGCAGACAAAATATAAGCGAGTGTATTTGCCGGTCTATACTTATATGTGGGGCAATATTAAGCATCCAATAATGAAGGCTAGGTACCCTAATTTTTTTATGATGGATTACGTATCTTTTAAAGGCAACTATATCCACCATTTTGGCAGTTTCTTGGGAAAGCCGGAAGAGGAACTGCGGCTGCCGTATGACAGGAAAGCCGCTATTTATCATTTCAGCACTTACGACTTAAACCGATTAATTCCGGCGCTTTTGCGTTACACTAACGACGAGGCGAAGCATAAATATGAAAATCGTACGCGCGAATTCAGCTTGCGCTACACTTTTGGCAGCATGTTTAATTATTTTAGGTTGTTTTTTCTAAATGGCGGCTGGCGTATTGGCGTAATTGGTTTGCTTAACGGCCTTGTATTTGCTTTTTTTAGGCTGATGGTGGCTGTAAGATTGTATGAACTTGAACATAACATCACCGCGGAAGGTCAGGAGAAGGAATACGCGAAAGGCAAGGAGAAGCTACTGCGGGAGATAGAAAATGGCTAAAGAAAATGTGCTAATTTTAAAATTAACCGGGATTTAAAAAATTTAATGTTTTATGGCGGAAGGCAAATCAACTTTCAGGGACCTTGTATATAGGAATTATGCTCAAATAGATTTAAAGGGCAGGGAGGGCTTAATTTTGGGCGATTTTGAACCTTATTCCGACGATACCCCAGAGAAATATAGAAATCGTTTTCATACATCCTTGACTTTTTTGCCAGAGTCAGCCTCATTGTTTAAGAAGAGGGTGTTAGAGCCTATTCTGGAAAAGGCAAGAAACTTGGGCATTGAATTAGTTTATCCGGGAACAGGACAGCCAGCGCTCCATAGCACTCTGTTAGACGGTATGTTTAAAGGGCAAGACCAAACGGTTAGTGATAGAACTTTTGATAAGCTCAAAGAAGATCATGGTTTTGAATCCGAGTTTGAACCCGTCAGAGGGAAGTAAGTTGAGTATAAGTATCTTTTAGTAGTTAAAGGAGACGTGATTTTAACTTGCGTCGATATACCTGAAGAAATAAAGCGACTAAAGGTAAAATTTCAAGAAAAATTTAAGGCGGAGAATGTTGAACCTTTGGATTACGGTAATATTTTACATATAACAGCAGCTAGGATTAAAAAGTTGGCTACTAACGGAAATTCCGAATCGATTTTGAAAGAGTATAGAGATTTTTTTATACAATTGAGGCATCAAATTTCCGGCAACCCTTTAAGGCTAAAAATAGCAGGGCTAAACAAAACTGATTCTTATGATTTATTAACTAATCCTAAATATGAACACGAAGATTCAGAAAATTAAGATTGGGTCTAAGCTTAGGCTTTACGGCTTGCCCATTTATAACAAAGAGAAGATACTGAGGGAGACAGAAAATGGTTAAGAGCAATATTTTAATTTTTGACGAACAGGGATTTTTTTACGGCAGTACGCAAAAACTTTTGCGGCAAATGGCGAAAATTCTGGCCAAGGAATTTAATGTTTTTTATTTGGCCTGCGGTAGCGGCAACAGCGAGCCGGAAGCGCGGGATTTAGAAAGCGCCGGCGTAAAGTTAATTATAAACCACTACGACTTTAGGCAAAACCGTGAGCCATATAATCTGGTTGTTTTGCGTCCGAGTCTTTCGGAAATTATTAAGCAGAACCAAATCCACTGCGTATATACAACAGTGTTTGCTCATTATCAATTTCCCATAAACTCTATTCCTGCCGGAATCCCTTTAATTCTAATTTCCCCCTTTGGACATTACGCCAGCAATGGGAACGTAGTTAAGACTTATGTTTCGGGAAGAGGTAACCGTGGGCGCATAATGAGCCGCGGCGTAAAGAACGTTGTATGTTTTTTTAATCCGCTTACTGACTATGCGCCTGAAATTTTAAACAAGCCTCCGGTGGGGGAGCGTGTGGTTTTTGGGCGCATTGGCAACAGTAAGGATTCCAGCTTTGACCCGATTGCCATTAAAGCTTTTAAAAAACTAGAGGAATTGTTTGGAGAAAAAGTAAAATACATTGTAGTCAATCCTGCCCCCGCCTGGAAAGAATGGGCGGCACGCCTGAACGTAAAAAATATAGAGTTTCGTCCGACAATCACGGAATTTAATGAGTTGTCCAAATTCTATGGGGAAATAGATGTGCTTGCCCATGTTCGCAAAGACGGCGAAACTGTAGGGATAGCCATTGGCGAAGCTATGCTGGCGGGAAACCCCATTTTAACCCATAAATCCCGTTTCCATAATGATCATTTTGATATTTTAGACGCTTCTTACGCCAAATGGTGCGAAACCGGCGCCGCGGAAAAATATTTTGAAAATATGAAATGGATGGTTGAGTATAAAGGCCAAATTAGAGAAATGGGCAAGCTAGCCAGGGCGCGAGCGCTGGAAATTTTTAGTTTGGAAAAACAAGTTCCAAAAATCCTTGAGGATTTTCACGAGGCTTGCCGGCATTATTACCACAATAGTTTTTTTGGCAAACTCAAAGGCTACGCCCGGTTGTATTGGGAAAATTTAAAAGCCATGCCGTTTTTTGCCGGCAAACTTTTAACTTACCATTTTCCCGGATTTTATAAGTTTTTAAGAAAGTTGTATTACAAATAGGAAATATGAGAAGCCTTTTAAATTTTCTTTTGTCCTGTTTTGGCCGTTTAATTGGTAAGAAGTTTGTAGATTACAAACCAGGGCCTGCCAACGCCTTTGGCCGTACGGCAGTAAAAGCTAAAGAAGGATTTTGGTATGTAGGAAATGTATTGGACAAAACCGATATAGCCTATGGTTTATTGAATAACGGTGTGGTTGAGCCGGAAGAAACAAAACTGGTCAGAAAGATTTTAAAAATCATTTTACAAAAAGGCAGGCTGGTATTTTATGACATTGGGGCCAATACCGGTTATTACGGAATACTGGCTGCATTTATGGGTAAGGACAGAGCCAAGGTTTATAGTTTTGAACCGGTAACAGAACACTGCGAATGTTTAAAAGAAAGCGTATGTTTGAATCGGTTGGAAGACAGCCTGGAAGTATTTAAATTGGCGCTTAGTGATTCTACCGGAGAACAGACTTTTTATTTGGCCGGCAGTGGTTCCAGTTTGAATAAGGAATTTTTATTAGGCAGGCAACTAGAAACTCAAAATGTCAAAGTTGCTAGGCTAGACGACGTGGTTTTGGAAAAAGAGTTGTTTTCACCCGATTTTATAAAAATTGACGTGGAAGGTAATGAGTTCAATGTGCTTAAGGGGAGCGAACAAGTAATAAAAAAAGCTCTTCCAATGCTGTTTGTGGAAATAGCTTATAATTTGAAAGCCGAGAACAAGAGTTTTGTAAACGAATATTTTGAAGAGACGTTTGAATTTTTGCGCAAGCTTGGTTATGGTGCTTACACAGAAGGGGAGAATGGCATGGAAGAACGTGGACAGTCGGCAAAGCCGGAAGGGGTAAAAATGTATTTATTTTTGCATTTGGAAAAACACGCGGAAGTTTTGCATGAATTATTTAAGTCTCCAAAATTATGACTAAAGCTATTTTTTGGGACAGAGACGGTATTCTCAATTATGTTGTGGAAAAAAGGGAGGACGGTTTGGAAAACGTCAGCCCACAAAAATTTGAAGATTTTAAACTTGTGCCGGGAGCTTCGGAAGTTTTAAGGCAAGCTAAAGAGCATGGCTATTTGAATATTGTGGTTACCAAACAGCCGGACATCGCGAGGGGTAAAATGGCAGAGGAAGAGCTAAACAAAATGCACGAACTTCTAAAATCAAAAATGTCCATAGACGCTATTTACGTTTGCCCGCACGACAGGCAGGATAACTGTGACTGCCGTAAGCCCAAACCCGGTCTAATTTTGCGCGCGACTAAAGACTATGATATCGATTTAAACAAAAGTTTTATGGTTGGCGACGAGCAGACAGACATAGACGCGGCCAAAAACGTGGGGGTGGGCAGTATCCTTTTGGAAACGGGCTACAATAAGTCAGTTCAAAATGTTAGCCTTAAAATCAAGTCATTAGCAAAAATTTTGGACCATTTAGGGCATTCAAATCCGTAGGATTATGTGGTAAAATGGCTATATGATCAAAAAGGTTCTTATTACCGGCGTGGCCGGGTTTATTGGCAGTAATTTGGCGGACAGGCTTTTGGCCGAAGGGTATGAAGTGGTTGGCATAGACAGTTTGGACTACGGGCCAAAAGAGCAAATTTCCAAAGGAGTTAAGTTTTTTAATTTGGACATTTTGTCTAAAGATATTTATCCGGTTTTTAAAGGGGTAGATACGGTTTTTCATTTGGCGGCAAAAAACAGCATTGTAGATTGCCAAAAAGACCCGGTAGGTACGGCTGAAATAAACGTAGTCGGCACCGTGAATGTGCTACTTGCGGCCAGTAAGGCAAAGGTAAGGAAGGTAATAAATGCCGAGACCTCCGCCATTTACGAAGGCAGCAAGGTTTTCCCTACGCCCGAAGAGGACGAACACCCACAAAGCTTTTATGCCTCCAGTAAAGTGGCTACCAAGTTTTTTGCCCAAAGCTTCGCGCGTTTTCATAAGTTAAACATTGTAGCGCTTCGCTACATGAATGTTTACGGCCCTAGGCAGGACTACCGCCGTACCGTTCCTCCCGTTATGAGTGGAATTATAGTTAAACTTTCGCAGGAGAAAAGACCGGTAATTTACGGCAACGGCTCAAAGAGACGGGATTTTATTTATATTGACGACGTTAATGACTTTCATATTCTGGCTATGAAGGACAAGCGCGCCGACGGCAAGACATTTAACTTGGGAGGCGGTAAAAACTATTCTGTTTTGGAGATTTATAAAATGGTGAGCAAGATTTTAAAGACCAATATCAAACCCATATTCAAGCTCGACCAGGAAGGAGAGGCTAAACAGAATTTAGGAGATATTTCTAAAGCGCGGAAGCTTGGTTGGGAGCCTAAAACCAGTTTAGAGGAAGGGCTTAAACACAGTATTGAATATATTAAAGAAAAGGTTTTATCGACTCTATGAAGGCATTTATTTTAGCCGCGGGATTGGGGACCAGATTGCGCCCGCTTACAGACAACCAGCCAAAAGTAATGCTGGAAGTGGGGAGAAAGAAAATACTGGAGAGAACTATTGAGCAGTTAAAGGAAGCGGGAGTAGAGGAATTAGTAATAAACTTGCATTATTTTCCTGAAAAGGTGAAATTGTATTTTGGGGACGGAAGCAAATGGGGAGTAAAAATTAATTATTCGTACGAACCAGAGATTTTGGGGACGGCCGGGGGGCTAAAAAAAGTAGAAAAATATTTTGCCGGGGAAAAGGAATTTTTAGTGGTTTACGGCGACAATGCCTATAATGTAGACTTTAAAAAGTTTATGGATCAGCCGTTTTTAGCGGGAGCGGATTATATAATTATGTTATTTAACAGGAACAAGAGCCCAAATAGCGGTATTGCCGGGGGAGTGGTTAAGGTTAAGAATAGTTTTATAGAAGGGTTTTACGAAGGAGTAAGTCACCCTGAAGTTGATTACGTGAATTCCGGGGTTTATAAGTTTACGCCAGAAATTTTTAACTATATGCCGGAAAATTCATTTAGTGATTTTGGCAAAGACATTTTTCCAAAATTATTATCACAAAGGAAAAAATTGCAGTCTTTCATTGTGAGTGAAAAAGAAGCAGTTTATGGTGTAGATTCGTTTGAATATTTAGAAAAAGCAAACCAATATTTTAAAAATTTATGATTATTACTCGTACACCATTTAGAATGCCCGTAGGAGGTGGCGGCACGGATTTGCCGAGCTTTTATAAAAAACACGGTGGCTTTATTTTTAGCGCCAGCATTAATAAGTACATGTATGTGGCGGTTAACCGTCCGTTTGTGGATAAGCTCATTCGGGTTAAGTATTCCGACTCCGAAACCGTAAAAGAGTTAAGCGAACTTAAGCATGAACTGGCCAGGGAAGCCTTGCGGCTTAAGGGGGTTATGGATCAGATAGAAATTTCTTCCTTCGCCGATATTCCCGCAGGCACGGGCATGGGGTCTTCGTCGTCTTATTTAATCGGCTTGCTTAAAGCCCTACAGGAATTAAGGAGGGAAGCGGTGTCAATGCAGGACTTGGCGGAAGAGGCCTGCAACATAGAATTGGATATTTTAAAAAAACCTATTGGCAAGCAAGATCAGTATTTGGCGGCGTTTGGAGGTTTTTGCGTACTGGAAATTGGCAAGGACGGCAAGGTAGAAGTTCGACAGGCCAGAATAAGCGCGGATTTAATTGAAGAGTTGGAATACAAATGCGTGCTTTTTTACACTCACAAGCAACACGACACGAATGACATTTTAAAAGACCAGAGCGCTCAAGCGGCGGTAAGCAAGAGCAAGGTGGAAAAAGCCTTATTGGAAATTAAGGATATTGGCAGGGAAATATTAAATGATTTTGAAAAAGGGGAGACGACCAATTATGGAAAGCTGATGCACAGGCATTGGCAGGTTAAAAAAACTATGTCTAATAAAATTTCCGACTCGTTTTTAGACGAAATTTATGATTTGGCTTTAAAAAATGGGGCCGAAGGCGGGAAAATCATGGGCAGTGGCGGCGGCGGTTTGTTTTTGTTTTTCGCCCCGCATGGCCACAAGGAGTTAAAAAAAGCAATGAAAAACAAAGGTTTGACCCAGTTGCCGTTTAATTTTGATTTTGAAGGCAGCAAGGTGTTAATTAATCTTTTCCAACACGTCAATGGTAAAGCCTAAGAAAAAAGTTGCTGTAATTGGTTTATGGCATTTAGGCTGCACAGTCGCTGTCAGCCTTGCCAGTAAAGGCTACAAAGTTTTTGGGATTGATTTTGAAAGCAAAGCTATTGGGGAACTAAATAGAGGCATCTTACCTTTGTTTGAACCGGGCTTAGAGGAACTTACTAAAAGGCAGTTAAGGAAGGGTAATTTAAGTTTTACGAATGATTTTAAAAATATAAAAAAGTGCGATTATGTAGTAATTGCTTACGATACTCCTGTTGACAACAAAGACCGCCCGGATTTAAATATTGTGCTAAAGGCTTTTGGGAGAATCAAGAAATTTATTAAGCAGGACGGTCTTTTAATTGTTATGAGCCAGGTTCCTGCCGGTACCTGCCGTAAGTTTTATCAGACTTTGCAGAAAAGCAAAAAAAAGGCGGAAGTTGCCTATAATCCTGAGAACGTCCGCTTGGGCAACGCTATTTCAACATACCTAGATGCTGACAGGCAGATTATAGGTTTAAGTTCTGCGAAAACCAAAAGTCTAATAAAGAAATTTTATAGTTTTTATAAAAAACCTCTGTTGTTTATGTCCTTAGAGAGCGCGGAACTGGTCAAACATTCCATCAATGCCTTTTTGGCCACCAGCGTAAGTTTTATAAACCAGATAGCTGATCTAAGTGAAAAATTAAGGGCCGATATATCAGAAGTGGTAAAGGGTTTAAAGAGCGACAGCCGGATTGGAAAAAAAGCTTTTTTATCGCCTGGTTTGGGTTTTGCCGGAGGGACTTTGGGTAGGGATTTAAAAGTTTTGAATTTGTTGGCCAGTAAATATGGAGTTGCCTTGCCTTTAATTAAAGACGTTTATACAATAAATCAGAACAGAAAAAGAGCGCTTTATAATAAAATTTTTGCAATTTATCCTAGGCTAAAAGGGAAGAAAGCGGCCATTTTTGGCTTGGTTTATAAGCCCGGAACCAGTACTTTGAGAAGGTCGCTGGCTTTGGAGATAGCCCAAGATTTAATTAAACAAGGAGCGACGGTTTCTGCTTTTGATCCGGCTCTAAAAGAGGGGAAACAAGACCTAAAAGGCATTAAGTTGGAAAATTCTCCTTATACTGCCGCAAAAAATGCCGATTTTTTAGTTATTGTTACTGAATGGCCGGAATTTAAATTTATAGATTATAAAAAGTTAGGAAAAAGAATGCGGCAAAGGGTAGTCTTTGATACAAAAAATATTTTGGGTAAACAGAAACTTCTCAAATTAAAATTTGATTATCATGGCACGGGAATATAGTTATAAAAATCAAGTCATAGTAATAACCGGCGGCAGCGGTGGGATAGGCAAAATTTTGGCTCTGGGTTTTGCCAAAACAAAAGCCAAAGTTATTATTTTGGGAAAACGGAGAGCAAAACTTAAGTCGGTATCCAAAGAAATTGGAAAGTTTGGGATTTGTGGTTTTATGCCCTGCGATGTAAGTAATTATTCTCAGGTGAAGGCGGTTTTTGCCAAAATTTTAAAAAAATATAAAAAAATAGATGTCTTAGTTAATTGTGCCGGCATATACGGGCCAATCGGTGAATTCCATCGTAATAATTTATTAGAGTGGAAGGAAGCTCTAGACGTTAATTTATTGGGAACAGTTAATACCACCAATAATGTTTTGCCTCACATGATTAAGAGCAGAAGAGGAAAGGTCATTAATTTTTCCGGTGGGGGAGCTGTTCAGCCTTTTCCTAATTTTAGCGCATACGCAACCACTAAGGCTGCGGTAGTCAGGTTTACTGAAACTCTTGCCAATGAATATGCCAAATATAATATCCAGGTGAATGTCATAGCCCCGGGTGCAATTAATACCTCATTTCTGGATAAAGTTCTAAAAGCGGGAGCAGAGCGGGCTGGAAAGAGTTTTTTTCAAAAGTCCTTGGAACAAAAGCGCAATGGCGGCGACTCACCCTATATAGCCGCGGAGCTGGCATTATTTTTATGTTCTCCTAAAAATAAGCTTACGGGTAAATTAATTGCCGCCAAATGGGATCCTTGGAAAAAGTTTACCTCTAAGGGAATTAACCGCCTTAACAAAACATCCGAGTATACTTTAAGGAGAATTGACAATAAATATTTTTATGCCAAGTAAGACTATCTTAGTAACAGGCGGAGCTGGCTATATTGGTTCTCATTTCGTTAATCTTCTGCGAAAAAGGAGTGACTACCGCATTTTGGTCGTTGACAATTTTAGTCAGGGCCGGGAGAATGTGCTAAAAGACGAGAAGGTTCCTTATTTGGAAACGGATTTAAGGGATAAAGAAAGTCTTTTTAGAATTTTCACGGAAAATAAAATAGATGCAGTAGTGCATTTTGCGGCCATGGCTACAATTACCGCCTCGGTTAGCGGCCCTTCACTAACTTATGAAAACAATGTGGTCGGCGGTTGGAATTTATTGGAAGCCATGGTAAAAGGCGGAGTAAAAAAAATAATTTTTTCTTCTTCCGGTTCGGTTTACGGTGAGTCAAAAAGCGAACGCTTAAGTGAAGATCATCCTAAACAACCAATCAATCCGTATGGTTTTTCTAAACTGACATTTGAACGCATGCTAAGCGATTACCACGTGCCTTATGGCATTGATTATATTGCTTTTCGTTATTTTAATCCGGCGGGATGTGCAGAATCCTTGGAAACGGGGGAGTATCATAAACCGGAGACACACGTAATCCCGTGTCTTATGGAAACTTTACTAGGACAGCGCAATGAGTTTAAGGTTTATGGCGATAAGTTTGCAACGCCCGACGGCACCGGTGTGCGCGACTATATTCACGTGGAAGACTTAGTAGAAGCCCATTGGCTTGGTCTAAATAAGCTGCTTGAAAGCCCGGGGTTGAACGAAGTTTACAATTTAGGCACCAACAAGGGCACTTCGGTTATGGAATTAATTAAAGCAGCTGAAAAGGCTACGGGTTTACAATTAAATTATCAAATTGTCCCCCCCAGACCGGGTGACCCGTCCTCGCATATTGCAGATGCCAGTAAAGTCATGCGGGAATTAAATTGGCAACCCAAACGGAGCCTTGAGGAAATGGTGCTAAGCGCTTACCGGTCATTCCAAAATCGTTCTCCAAAGTAGGTTTTGCTGGCTTGGAGGCAATTGTGTTAAAATTAACGGGCAATTTAATATATGAAATTTTCGGGAAAAAAATTGAATGTGGGCATTATCGGTTGCGGGCTAATCGGACACAAGCGGGCCAAAGCAATCATGGAATTAAAGACCGACCGTTTGGCTGGAATCTTTGACATTGACCGGCCGCGCATGGTGGAATTTTACCAGGACACGGGCGCCCGTATGTATGAATCGTGGCAGGAATTGGTGCGCGACCCGGAAATTGACTGTATTATTGTGGCCGCCTTTCATAGGATTTTACCAAGTATTACTTTAGAAGCTTTAAAAAACGGTAAGCACGTTTTAGCGGAAAAGCCGTTGGGAAACGACGCGACCGAAGCCAAGAGGATCTTTGAGGCAGCTAAAAAACACAAAAAAGTGGTTAAGGTGGGCTTTAATCACCGTTTTCATCCGGCTTTTATAAAAGCTAGGGAGTTATTTGAAAAAGGAGCAATCGGTAGCACTTTATATATTCGCGGCGTGTACGGCCATGGAGGCAGAAAAGATTACGACTTGGAATGGAGAGTACAGCCAAAATTCACCCGTGGCGGACAAATGTACGACCAGGGTTCGCATATGACAGATTTGTCTTTATGGTTTTTGAATCCGATTGAAAAAGTCTTTGCCAACACCCAAAATTATTTTTGGAAAAAGACTCCCCTGGAAGACAACGCTTTTTGCCAGCTGATTTCCAAAAATGGGCAGACATCTTCTTTTCAGGTAAGCCTGACCCAGTGGAAAAACCGTTTTTCTTTTGAAATTTACGGCAGCGAAGGCTATTTGCTCATTCAGGGCTTGGGGCGTAGTTACGGTGTGGAAACCTTAACTTTTGGTAAGCGCGAGGGTTTGGGTCAGGTGCCTAAGGAAAAGGTTTGGAAATTTGACGGACCGGATTTGTCCTGGAACGGGGAATGGTTGAATTTCCGCGAGGCAATTTTAAAACGCAAACCGGTAATGTCTTCGGCCGGAGAAAATTATAAAATTATGCGCGTTATAGACGCGCTTTACGCCTCGGCTCAATCCGGCAAATTAATTAAAGTTTAAACATTTTATAATGAC
>Ga0066639_10001174_pt1 | contig 23309 bp, 24 predicted proteins | sample CryGeyCG2114_010_2_FD_59504 | JGI IMG/M metagenome (GOLD analysis project Ga0066639, IMG submission 59504) | Groundwater microbial communities from aquifer - Crystal Geyser CG10_big_fil_rev_8/21/14_0.10 | ecosystem: Environmental > Aquatic > Deep subsurface > Groundwater | place: USA: Utah...
TCATTTGATCACCAAAAGAATGAACGCTTTTCTCATTTATAAAGGATTTCTACAGAGCATATGCCTGTTGGACAGCCATTTTTTTGGCTATTTTTCTAAACTAAAGATTTAATAAAACTGAAATCAAATGTTTTTATGTATTCTTACAGGAATGAAATAATGAAGGGAAAAAAGTGAAAGAGAAGAAGAAAACAAACTTGTTTGCAATGGTTCATGAAATTGATGGCAGGGATCCGTTAGGCACAAAAGAGGAATTTGAAACTTTGATTCAACAATTAGATGCCAAAACTCAAAAAGGTCAGACAATAGGCATTGAAATGACTGCAGGAGTGCTTAAAAGCTTTGATGAAGTAATGAAACTTAGTGGATCAGAAAGAAAAAAAATAGTTGAAGGTATGAATCCCCAACAACTTTTTTTGTATCGTTTGCTTAAATTTTGTCGTAATAAAAAATTAAAACCTGTGCCGCTCCAGTCTCTATCTGTATTAGGTGAAATAATGAAAAAAGAGAGGGAACATTTTGTTGGAGACTTTGATTTATTGGAATATTCTCTAAACAAAGATACTTTAAGAAAAGCAAGGCATGCTAAAAGAGCAGAAGAACTATTAACATGGCCAGTAATGGAAAAGGCCATGTTAAGGCGAACCCTAAGACTGAAACTTGATAATGTAGCAGTAGGATTTAACCATGCTGAACCAATGATTCAAGAAGGAAGTATTGAGTTAGCAAATCCAGAAATGTATGAAAAGTATATGGCTGCTTCAAGATATTCTAAACAGGGGCCAGAAAGAGCAAGGCATATTAGAAAACTATATCGTAGAATAAAGAGAATGAGACAAAAACGCAATAACAGACCAGTAAGACACCCTAAAAAAGTTTTGTAATAAATCAGGATGATTAAGCAGCAGGACTGAGCGCAACGAATGTCGTGAACCGTTTCGGCTGGTTGCTGCGAGGCACCACCTTTAGTGGTGCTAGGACGGGCTTGTCCCGTGCACAAGTGCCAGCTGATTGAACAGTTGATGGGGATACTGGGAGTCGAACCCAGATTGCTTGGTCACTTCACATTGCCACAAATTCTTTAATTAGTTTTTGCAAAGCAAAAACCTTTTTTTTGGGCAACCTGCATTTTTCTTTTTGAAAGAAAATGGCGGTGCTGGAGCCAAGCGGGATAGCCATTACCCTATATCCCCAAACTGTTTGTTCAGTTCACACGTTTGCACGGCGTAAAATCGTGCTGTGAATAGAAATTAGTCCTCGGAAAAATTAATAAAGGATTTCATTCTATTTATTGGTGTACTGTGGTTTAAATGAAGAAATTGGTTTTGGTTTTTTTGTTATTATTTTTTTCTTGCGTGTATGCTTTGTCTGCCGGTGAAGTCAATAATTTTTTGAAGTCTGAATCTCATTATCTTGAACCAAACCAGTCTTTTAGTGAAACTCCTTTTTTTGTTAAGTCCGGAGAAGAAAATTTTTGGGTTGTTGTTTTAATTTCAGAGAAAACACCTACTGGTTTTGTTGCTTTGCCTTCAACTGAAAAAAAGTTAGTTGAATCTGATACAGTCAACAGAAAACTGTTCAGGACAGCATATGTTTTGTATTCAGTTAATTCTTATAAATCTAATTCGCAGTGGATTTTTTCTAATTCAAATAAGGGAAAGTTTGATACTCTTGGGAAAATCCTTTCTTCTGATGTTCCGTTTAAATTGAATTCAATTAAGCAGGGAACAACTGATTCAAGCATCAGGAATAAAGTGGATTTAATGAATTCAATGCTTGTTTTGATGTCTGTTAAGTCATCTGAAATAATGGATGCTTTTGATGAAACAATTTCTTTTGAGTTAGATTTTACTTTAAATCCTGATACTGACAACACAGATGAATTAAAGAAAAAGTATGAAAATGTTTTTGTTTTATTGCAGGATTTTAAGAATTTAAAAATGGATTATTCTTTGAGTGTAATTGAGTTAAAAAAATTAATTTCTGATGCTGATATTGATGCTTCTGAAAAACAGCAGTTTTTGGCTCTTGCTTCAGAGCCTTCTCAATTAGATTCAGTTAATTCAATTTTTTCTTTATCTGAGGATGTTTCTCAGAGAGTTGATGAAATTTATTCTGCTTCAAATGCTAATGTGATTTTGTGGGTGGATAATGTTTCTTTAATGATTGAAAGAAATTCTGCTTATGATGAAATTTATTCAGAAGACAATGGTTTTTATTCAAAAACAAAAAACAATTTTCTGAATTTAAATGATGCGTATGTTTTTATTGTAAGTGAAGAGAATTTTTCTTATTGGAAGGAACAAACCAAGCTTTCTTCTTTGAAGCAGGATTTTTCTGAAGCAGAAAAAGCGTTTGAACAAAAAAATTATTCCAGATCAATTTCTTTTTCAAAAAAAGCCAAGTCTGATGCTATTGTTGTTGTTGGAGCTGGTTTTTATGAAACTGAACCATTTGATTTTGGTTTTTTGATTATTGGTTTGGTTGGATTTCTTGTTTTATTGATTTTATTTAATAACAGAAAAAAGTTTTTTAAATCCAAAGAAGAAACTGAAATATCTGAATTCAAGTTTTAGGAATAAATTTCTATTAAATCTCCGTTTTTTAGTTTAAAATCTCTTGATACTTTTTGTCCCGGGAAAGAAGCTGAGCCCCACACTTTAACAAATTTCAGTTTTTGTGCAAAATCTCTGTGGAGAACCCCTGCTACTTCTTCTACTGTTATTTCTTTTGGCAAAACCAATGGTTCATTTAAATTTTCTTTTTCTTTTGGCTTTCTGGTATAAATCAGTATTTTATCCAGCAACAAAAATATTTCTTTTTTTATTTCTTCAGTGTTTTCTTTATTGAAATGAATTGATTTTATTTTTTTGCCTGTTAAATCATTTAATTCAATTTTTTTGTCTTCTCCTTTTGTTGTTATTGCAAGAACTTTTTTGTATACTATTCTGTTATCCAGCACTTCAGAAATTTTTTTTAAGTCAGTTTCCTCATTTATTATTACATTGCAGTTTTGTAATGCCATGTTTTTGAGAAAATCAATTAATATTTGTTCTTTTATTTTAAGAAATTTTTTTCCAGCAATATTTATTCCCGGAAAGTTTGATGGAGTTATTTTAATTAATGGTTTTCTTTGGTTTAATTTAATGTTTGTTTCGTCTGTTTCTTTTAGTATTATTCCCAGTTGTTCTTTTGCTTTTTCTTCTTCTAATACAATTACTACTGCATCTGCGTTTCTTATTATGGATAAAATTTGTATTCCGTTTGCTTTTCCTTTTGATGAATCTTTAATTATTGCAGGAACTTCAACTAACTGCACCATTGCTCCTTTGTAATCCATTGTGGCTACTTCTGGTTTTATTGTGGTGAATTCATAATTGCCTACTGTAAGCGAAGCATTAGTTATTGAATTAATTAAAGAGCTTTTTCCTGAGTTAGGTAATCCAATAACTACTATTTGTCCTACTCCTTCTTTTTTTACATTAATTGAATGGCCTGCACCTGCTTTTGGCTGCGTTTTTTGTTTTTCTATTTTATTTTTCAGCAAAGCAATTTTTTTGCTTATTTCTGCTCTTAATCCTTCTGCTCCTTTGTGTTTTGGGGCAGTTGATCTCATTTCCTGTAAGCCGGCCAGTTTTTCCATGTCAGTTTTTCCATCATGAAATTTTTTTTCTGCTACAGCATATTTATAATCTGCATTTGATGGCATAATTAATCCAAAATAAAATCTGACTGAAAATGTTTAAAATAGGTATATTATTCATTTTTGCCAAATTTTGAATACAATTAGTTCTTCAAAGAAAAGCTTTTGTCTTCCTTGAATACAATAATTCAATTTTTGTTTTTTTAGTTTTTGTTCTGTTTCTTTAATTCCATTAATGTCTGACTGTAAAAAAAAACATTTTCCGTTTTTAGTTAAATGGTTTTTTATTTCCGGGATAAATCTGTCAATAACTTCTCTTCCTTTTTTCCCGCCGTTTAATGCTTTATCAATCCATTCAGTTCTTTTTCCTTCATCTATTACATAAGGGGGATTAAAGTAAATAAAATCAAATTTTTGTTTTATGTCTGAAAACAAATCGCTTTTGATTGTTTTAATCTTAACATTGTTTTCTTCTGCGTTTTTTTCAGTTAATTCCAGTGCTTTTGGATTAATGTCTGCTGAATAAACTGTTGCTTTTTGTTTTGCTGCAAGAATTCCAATTAATCCTGTTCCACAGCCCAAATCCAACACAGTATTATTTTCTTTTGTTTTAATGTGTTCTGATAAAAGCAGAGAGTCTTCTCTTGGAGAATAAACTTCTTTATCTGTAAATAGTTTTATTCCGTTTAATTCAATTAACATTTTATTCAGTTTCTTTCTGGCATCCTTTTAGTTCAGGATGGATTTTACATATTATTTCTTCTATTTTACTTGATTCTTTATATCCTGAAATAATGTATTTGCTGTCAAATACTAATGAAGGAGCAAAATTTATTCCATATGATTTAGCTAATTCTTTTTCCTGATTTATTTTTTCTAATGGTTGCTTTTCTTCAATGCATGAATAAAATAAGTTTGTGTCCGGAATCTGGCTTACAAATGTAGCTCCGCTAATTACTTCTGCTGTGGAGTTGTCTACTGCTTCTTTGTTGATGTCAAACACCTGGGGAAAAGCTCTTTCATATAAATATCTGCTGAATTCAAAGTATTTATTCTGGTTTCCTGCGCATTCTGCTGCTATTGCTGTTATTTCACTTTCTGTTCCATGCACTGTATAATTTTTGTTTCTGAAAATTATTTCTCCTGCAAAATCTTCTCTTGCTTTTTTTGTCGAGTCCAAAATTATTGCACATCCAAGACACTGAAAATCAGAAAAGCTTTCAACAAACACTTTTCCTTGCTGTGATTCGGTTTGCCCTTCTAATAACATTAAATTATGTGGTAATGAATCAAGATAGGATTCAGGAATAACATAATATTCATTTTTTTCTTCAAAAGCTTCTTTAATTAAATTCTCTTGTAATGGATATTCTTCTAATTCTTTTGCGTTAACTAAAGCAGTAGGAATCATTGTCAAGCCGAATTCTTCAATATAATGTTTGTTTTCTTCTAAAGCCAAATCAATTGATTCCACTTTAACTGGAATGTTTCTTTCTTCAGATTTAAAGTTTGCAATAATTGAGTTTTCTTTTTCACAAAAACTGCATTCGCTTGAATAAAAGTTTTTTATTTCAATTGTTTTTTTTTCCTGGTCTGTATTCCAGTCACTTTTTTTTGTGTCATCAAAAAATACTTTGCTTATCGCCAAACCTGCAAAAATAATCAGTATTACTACCATTACAGTTATTGCCCATGGAAAAGGTTTTTTTGTTTCTTTTTTAGAATCAATTTTTTTTATTTCTTTTATTGCTTCTTCTTTCACTTCAATTTCTTCATCTGTTTCTTCCAATACAGGTATTTCTTCTTTTATTTCTTTTTCTGCTTCTTCATTCTCTTCTTTAGTTTCTTCCACTGTTGTCTCCTGTTTTTCTTTTTTCCTTGTTTCTTCTGGTATTTGCTGTTTTGTTTTCTTTCCTTTTACCGTTTTGCTGTTTTTTTCGTTTTCCATTTAATCCCTTAAGAAAACTGGCTCTGGTTTGTTTTTTAAATTTAACGAGTTTGTTAGTATTTTATGTTTATTGATGTGCATTGCCATCTTGAAATGTTAAAGGACTTAAATCAGTTAATTCCAGACTGTGTTTCTGATGGAACCAAAAAAATCATTTCTTCTTCAGTTGATTTCTCTTCTATGAAGCAGAATCTTATAATAGCTGATAAATTCCCTGAAGTTGAATGCTGTCTTGGGCTGCATCCTTCTAATATTCTTTCAATGAACCAGAAACAAATAAATACTGCGTTTCAATTCCTTGAAAAAAATCTTTCTTTTTGTAAAGCCATTGGGGAAATTGGAATTGATTTTAAGCATGCAAAAACCGAAGAACAAAAAGAAAAGCAAATTAAGCTTTACCAACAGCAGCTTTCTTTAGCTGAATCAAATTCTTTGCCGGTAGTAATTCATTCCCGTTTTGCAGAAAAAAAGTCTTTGGAAATTTTGTCTGAATTTAGTGTCAAACCTCTTTTGCATTGGTTTGATGGAAACAAACAATCTTTCAGTAAAGCTATTTCAAATAATTATTTTTTTTCTGTTGGTCCTGCAGTTCTTTTCAATAAAGATTACCTGAATAAAGTCCTTGAAATTCCTCTTGAACTTTTAATGCTTGAAACAGATTCTCCGGTTGAATTCAATGAAATTCAGGCAAAGCCTTTTTGGGTAAAAAAAGTTGCAGAAAAACTGGCACAAGAAAAACAAATCCCTTTAAACAAAATTGAAGAACAAACAACGAAAAATGCAAGAGAATTCTTTTCTATTTAATTCATTTTTTCACTGCTTCAATTACTTTATGTTCTTTCCCTTCTGCAACAATTTCGCAGTTCCCAAAAACCTGATTTAATTCTTTTTCCAGAAAAACTGCTTTATTCAATACAATAATGAGTTTTCCTTTTTTGTTTAATTTTTTTCTTGCTTCAGAAACAAATTTTTCCAAAAAATCCCTTTTTTCATGAGTAGGAGGATTTGATGCAATCAAATCAAACTTTTCTTTTACATTTTCAAATCCATCAGAAACAATTGCTTTTGCATTTTTCACTTTATTCAATTCAATGTTTTTTTTGCTTAAATTAACTGCTTTTGAATCAGAATCAATCAATAAAACTTTTGCTTCAGGATTTTCTTTTGCTAAAACCAGTCCAATCACTCCAATCCCGCAGCCAAAATCAAGTATTTTTTTTTCTTTTATTTCTTTAAGATTGTCCAGCAATAATTTTGTTCCTTTATCCACTCTGTTCTTTGAAAAAACCCCTGTTGTTGATGAAAAAAAGTATTTGTTTTTTCTTAAACTGAATTCAAAAGAAGAAAGTTTTTTTTCTTGTTTTATTATTTGTTTTTCTTTAACTGAAGAAATTAATCTTGTTCCTCCTTTAATTGAAACAACTTCTGAGTTCCCGAATAATTCATTCATTTTTTTTCCGTAATTTTTTGCTCCTCTGGAAGTTTTTCCGATAAAATAAATTTTTCCTTTAATTTTTGTTTTTTCTCCTGCTGTTTTAAGAAATTCAATTGTGTCTTTTCCCATAAAATCTTCCTGAAAAACAATTACTTCATCAAATTCATCTTTTATTTCTTTAAAGGATTCAGCAAAAAGAACTCTGGCATTATGAACTGAGTTTTCAATCAGATTTTTGTCATTCATTTTGGTAAAAACTGCTGTCAGTTGATTTCTTTCTGAAAGGAATTTTATTGTTTCTATGTCAGCTTTGCCTAAAAAAAGCATTTTTCCTTCTGAATTTATTTTTTTCAGGAGTTTTTCCTTTTGTTTGTTCATTTATTACCATTATTGTTCAAACCACAATAAATATATATTTTTTCGGATACATTTGTTGTTACTTTGGAGTGATATAATGATTTCTGAATTTTTAGTTGTTTTAGTGGTTTCTCTTTTATTCGGCAACGGCCTGCTTTATTTTACTTCTAAAAAAGAAAATTCCGGGCTGGTTTCCCTGAAAGAAGAGATTGAAGGAGATAAATCCATTAGTTTTTCCGCTGGTTTGTCTGATACTGATGTAGAAGAAATTTATTCAAATCAGGCTTCTTTAAGAAGTGCTAATGAAAAAATTAAGTTAGCTCATGAAAGAATCTCTGACTTGGAAAACACTTTGCAGTCAATGAATTCAGTTATTCATCCAGGTTCTTCTGATGTTGAGGAAAAAATAAAGAAGTTAGAGGATTTTAAGAGACTCACTAAAATTGAATTAAAGGCAATAAAAGATTTATTAAAACAATTAAAGGAATTCAGGAAAATATCAGTTAAAAAAAGAACTCCTGCTTTAATAAAAAAAGAAAAAGATTTAAATAAAAGAATTCATGAACTGGTTTTTAATACAAAAAAGCACGATTAACCTTTTTATTTTCTTTTGTTTCAGTTTATTTATGGAAAAAGTTTCTATGGTTATTGAATGCCCTGAGTGCAAGGGAAAAGCATTAATGACTGAATTCATTAAAGAAATTCCTTTTTTTGGCAGAACACTGTTTTCTAATTTAAGCTGTAAAGAATGTAATTTTAATTTAAATGATATTTCTTCTGATTCAGAAAAACAACCAACAAAATATTCAGTTCAAATTAATTCAGAAAAAGACTTGAGTGTTAAAATAGTTAAGTCAAGCACTTCAACTGTTCAGGTTCCTGAATTAGGGGTAAGAATTGAACCAACAGTTAATTCACAGGGGTATTTCACTAATATTGAAGGCTTGCTGAATAAAATAGAAGAATCTCTTTCTTTTACTGCTTCTTTAGAAGAAGAGGAAAAGGACGCAAAAGACTTAAAAGAAAAATTGTTTAAAAAAATCAATGATGCAAAAAATGTTAAATTTACTTTCACTGTAATTGTTGAGGACCCTTTTGGCAACGGCGCATTAATCGGAAAAAAAGTAAAAAAAGAATTATTAAACAAAAAACAGCTTTCTGAACTAAAAACCAGGATGAGTTTTTTGGAACATTAATTTTTTGTTTTCCAGCTTGTCCTTTCTTTTTTGTCTGATGAATTTTCTCTGAAGTTTTTTGATATAACGCTTGCCGCTCCAATAACCGGTTCCAAGTCATCGCCTTTAACCAAAAAAGTTCCTTTTTTTATTCCATTCATTTTTTTTCCGTCAATTAATACTTCGCTTTCTTCTTTTATTTCATCAAAAAATTCTGTAATGCTATTAACTGCTTTTTCTTCAATTGAATTCATTGTTTCTCCTTTGTTTCTTAATTCATCAATATATTCTGCGTTCAAAGAAAAAATTATTTGTGCTTTGGAATTCTCTGTAACTATTTTGTTTTTTTCTTTTAAATTCCTTGTTTTTTTGCTGTCCCTTAATTCCAGCAGTTTTCCTTTTTCCCCCAGCACAGCAGAAACCACAAAAGGCCCATTTTTTTCTCCTCTTCCTGTTTCATCTATTCCGACAATTGTTTTGCTTTTAATTTTGATTAGTCTTTGCAGTTCTTCAGAGATTTTTTCACAGTCTTTTCCCTGAATCATTAATTTTCCTGAAGAATAAAGAGTTACAGTAGAATCATCAATTATCGCTCTTTTTTCTTCAAACTGATTAGTTGTTTTTTTTTCTTCAAATTTACTTAAAACTTTTTTGATTTGTTCTTTTTCTTTTGAACTGAAATTCAATACTTTTTGCATACAATAAATATTAAATTGAAACGCAATATAATTCTTTTGTTTTACCATGGCGCTCAAATGCATGATTTGTGAAAAGGAATTCGGCAAAGTAAATGACAAAATAATTTTATGTAAGTTCAGGGATGGAATAGTTCATCAGAATTGCTGTATTAACCATTGTTCTGTTGACGGCAAACCATGCAGGCATTCAATGGGTATTTTCAGAAGAAGTAAATTCAAAGAAGAAAATTTCTGGAACGGAAAAAAATAATTTCATTTGCTCAATAAAACTTCCCTGATATTGTCCTCTAATTTAACAATATTTGTTTTGCCGTATTTTTCTATTTTTATTACTCTTCTGTCTGAAAGTCTTTGTAAAATCCTGTGGCTTTTTAATTTTCCGATTCCTTCAATTCGAGAAATTTCTGACTGAAATACTTTCCCGTTGTTCTCAAGAATTTTTTTTACAACTAATTTTTCTTCTTTGTTCAAAAACTGAACCAAAGTCTGGGTTATTTTCTTTAAATCTTTTCCTTTATCTTCTAATTTTGAAGTCATAAAAAAGAAAACCACTGCGCCAATTACAACCCCGCTTAAAATAAACACTGGAACCATTTGATTCAAAAAATCGATTCTTTGTTCATGCAGGCAAATTCCATTTTCTATGCAAACATCAGGTTTTAGTTCTGAAAGAATTCCCGGAAGAAAAGAAATAATTGCAAGTAAGCAAACCAAAACAACAATTCCTGTAATAGTTCTTTTATTTGATAAATCAATTTTTAATTCCATTTAAATTTCTTGAGTGCAACTTTTTTTAAGCTAAATACAATGGTTTCAGAAATCGCTATTAATGGTTTCAGCAGCAAAGACATAGGTGATTTGATGAAAACAGAAATTAACATCAAAGTAAAAGGAATGCATTGCAAAAGCTGTGTGGCCTTAGTTGAAGATGGCCTTTCTAAATTAGAGGGCGTTAAAAAAACAAAAGTAAGTTTAGAAGACGACAGCGTAAAAATAAGTTTTGATTCAGATAAAGTTTCCAAAGAAAAGATTGAAGGAGAGCTAATTGCTTTAGGATACCCCCCTAAAAGCTCTCTTTCTCTCCCCCCTAAAACAAATTCTTTAAAAGAAGGGATAATTTATGGCCTTGTTCCGCATATTGGATGTATTGGTTTTATTGCTGCTTCAGTTTTAGGAGTAACTGTTGCAATTGAATTCTTTAAACCACTTTTAATGAATCCCTGGTTCTTTCATATACTAATATTACTTGCACTTGGTTTTGCTACTCTTTCTTCAGCATTTTATCTCAGAAAAAACGGTTTGTTTTCATTGAAAGGAATAAAAAAAAAGAAAAAGTATCTTTCAGCAATGTACGGGTCAACAGTCGGGATTAACCTGATTTTATTTTTTGCGGTTTTTCCGATGGCGGCAAACTTTGATATAGGTTCTTTTGCTGACACTGCAGGAGACATTTCTTTAGCCGGAACAGGAAATCAAAATTCTGATAATTTGTTTCTAACTCTGCAGGTTGACATTCCTTGCCCAGGGCACGCCCCCTTAATTTCAGGGGAACTAAAAACAATTAATGGGGTAACAGGAGTAAGATATGCAGGATCAAATAATTTTGATGTGGCTTTTGATTCAGATAAAACATCCAAAGAAGAAATTCTTGCATTAGATGTTTTTGAAGTTTATCCTGCAAAAGTAATTTTTGAATCAGCAGGGACTTCAGTCCGGCTTGAAGTAAAGGAGTCAGTAAGCCTTGCTTCAGCAAACAATACTGATAATTCAGCTGAAAGTTGTGATGGCAGTTGTGAAGGAACAGGTTCCTGCGATCAGTCATCATGCAGCTGCAGCTCAGGATAAAAAAACAATTAATGAAAAGGAGGAATAAAAAATGGAAAAAACAAAAATTATTTTATGCACAGCACTTATTTTTGCAGTGGTTTTTGCTGGGTGCACTTCAGATGAAAACAGTTCATCTGCGGCTTCAACAGGAGCGGTTACTGCCCCACAGGCACAGGCAAAAAGTGATGTAATTTCAATTCCTGTTTCAGATATAACTGAAACCGCAAAATGGTTTGAATATGAATCCAGCGGAGCAACAATAAAATTTTTTGCGGTCAATGCAGGCGATGGAAGCATTAAAACCGCATTTGATGCATGTGATGTCTGTTTTTCTTCAAAAAAAGGCTACAGGCAGGAAAAAAACACAATGATTTGCAATAACTGCGGAAACAAATACCCGATTGACAGCCTTGGAACAGAAAACAAAAAAGGAGGCGGCTGCTGGCCTGGTTATCTGCCAAGCAAAGTAATTGGGGACAATCTTGTAATAGAAAAATCCGAGCTGGATAAAGGGGGATACAGGTTTGCATGAAACAGCTTTAATTAATTCCCTGTATAAATTTTAAGGTGGAATAATGTCAAAAACAGAATTAATTGTTGAAGGAATGCATTGCGCATCATGTTCAGCTTTAGTTCAAAAAAAACTTTCTGAAACAAAAGGAATAAAAAAAAGCAATGTAAATTTTGCTGCAGGAAAAGCTTTTGTTGAATTTGATGAACAACAAATTTCTTTGCAATCAATAACTGAATTAATAACTAAATTAGGTTATAAGACAAGCATTGGATTTGATTTGGAAAGAGAAAAAAAATTAAGAGCAGAAGAAATTTCTTCTCTAAAAAAAACTTTGTATTTCAGTACTGCTTTAACTGTTCCTGTTTTTATTCTGGGAATGTTTTTGATGGATTTTCCTTACCGAATATGGCTTTTATTTATTTTAAGCACTCCGGTTCAGTTTATTGCAGGAAAAAGATTTTATCAAGGCGCATGGAGTTCTTTAAGAAACAAAACTGCTTCAATGGATACTTTAATTGCTTTGGGAACAAGCGCTGCATATTTTTATAGTGTTGCTTCATTGCTTGGCTTTGTTTCAGAACAATATTTTGAAACTGCTGCAATGCTTATTACTCTTGTTTTGGTGGGAAAATATTTAGAGGCATTAGCCAAAGGAAAAACAAGCGAAGCAATAAGAAAATTAATGAATCTGTCACCAAAAACCGCTTTAATTGAAAGAAACGGAAAAGAAATTGTAATTCCTGCATCTGAAATTGCAGAAAATGATATAATTGTTGTTAAACCCGGCAAACAAATCCCGACTGATGGAATAATTATTTCAGGTAATACTTCAATTGATGAAAGCATGCTTACCGGAGAAAGCATTGCAGTGGAAAAAAAAATTAATGATAAAGTTTTTGCAGGAACCTTAAACAAATTTGGTTTTATTAAATTCAAGGCATTAAAGGTCGGAGAAGAAACTGTTTTGGCTCAAATAATTAAATTAGTTGAAGAAGCTCAGGGATCAAAAGCAGATATTCAAAGATTTGCAGACAAAGTCAGTTCAGTTTTTGTTCCTGCAATACTTGTTATTGCATTGATTACTTTCCTTTCTTGGGTGTTTGTTTTTTCTGAAGGATTAACTTTTGGTTTAGTTGCGGCTGTTTCTGTTTTAGTTATTGCTTGTCCTTGTGCTTTGGGTTTAGCTACTCCTACTGCAATAATGGTTGGAACAGGCAAAGGAGCAGAAAATGGAATCCTGATAAAGAACGCTGAAGCACTTGAGTTAAGCCATAAAATTAATGCAGTGATTTTTGATAAAACAGGAACTTTAACACAGGGAAAACCAAAACTAACTGATGTGGTTTCTTTTTCTTCACTTAAAGAAAATAATATTCTGTCAATTTCTGCTTCGCTTGAAAAAAATTCAGAGCACCCTTTAGCTGAAGCAATAGTTTCTGCTGCAAAAACAAAAAAACTTTCTTTTTTGGCTGTTAATTCTTTTAAAGCGGTTTCAGGAAAAGGAATTAAGGGAAAAATTAAAGGCAAAGAATATTTTTTAGGAAGCATTAATTATGCAAAAGAAATTCATTCATTAGAAAAAATCAATTCTCAGATATCCGGACTTGAATCACAGGGAAAAACAGTAATGCTTGTTTTTTCTGAAAAAGAGGTTTTTGGGGGAATTGCTGTTGCTGACACAGTGAAAGAATCAAGCAAAAGCACAGTTGAAAAATTAAATCAAATGGGAATCAAGGTTTGGATGATTACCGGAGATAATAAAAGAACTGCTAATGCTATAGCTAAAACTCTTGGAATTGAAAATGTGTTTGCTGAAGTTCTGCCTGACCAGAAATCTGATTATGTTAAAAAACTTCAAAAAGAAGGAAAAATTGTTGCAATGGTAGGAGACGGAATAAATGATGCTCCTGCTTTGGCTCAGGCAGATTTAGGGATTGCAATGTCTCAGGGTTCTGATATTGCAATTGAAGCAGGAAATATTGTTTTAATGAAATCAAATCCACAGGATGTTGTTTCTGCAATTATTCTTGGAAAAAAAACAATCAATAAAATAAAGCAAAATCTTTTTTGGGCTTTAATTTACAATGTAATCGGAATTCCTGTTGCTGCCGGAATTTTATATTATCCTTTTGGAATTCTTTTGTCTCCTGTTTTTGCAGGCGCAGCAATGGCTTTAAGCAGTGTTTCAGTTGTATCCAATTCCCTTTTATTAAAAAACGCAAAAATAATCCAGCAAAAGATTTAAATAAATCTTTCAAAGTATTATATCTGTAAAATCAATAAAACTGATTTTTTTTATTTGAACTTGCACAAAAGAACAAACACTAAAAAAGGCATTAAAATGAAATTCATTAAAGTTTTTATTGAAGATAATAAAAAAGAATTTTATTGGACTTGGCAGGATATTTATTTTATGCCTTATGGCTGGCTGGAAAAAAAACAATTAAAAAAACTGCCTGTTCCTTTTCTTTTAGAGGAAATTCATCCTGATTGTTCTATAGGATTTGAATCAGAAGAAAAAGATGAAGTTTCAAACACAATTGAACTGCCTGAAAAGTTTGAGGAACTAAAAATTGATTCTGATTTAAGAAAGGATTTGAAAAGAATTGACAACAAGAACTCTGACATAACAATTGTTTTAAACGAAAAAAATGCATTGAATAAAAGCAAGAAATGGTTTTTGGAGTTATGGAAAGAAGAAAAAGAAGACTTTAAAAGAAGGTTTTTTTTGTGGAAGAAAAATGCTTATACTTTAAGCGCTTATTCCGGAAAAGAACTTCTCGGAGTGCATATTGCAATGAATGAAAATAAAACAGTGTATTATTTAGGTTGCTGGTGGAACAGAAAATACAAAAATAAATGCATCCCTACTTTTTTATTGAAAAAAGACATTGAAAACGCAATCCAGAAAAAAATGAAATATTATGATTTAGGTATCGGAGACGAATCATACAAAAAAAACTGGAATCCAACTGAAAAGCCGGTAAAATATTATGCTGTTATGACAAAAAAAATGGCTGAAGAACTGGAAATAAAAAAATTTGTTGAAACCCCAGACAAATAAATTTATTTATGCATTAACAAAATTCAGTTCTTTTAATGCCTGTGAATGTGTTTTTCCTTTGCATCTTAAATAAATGTAATTCCATCTCATGTCTGCAGGAAGATTAATGTAAATCCACTGGCTTATTCTGTTGCCTAAAGGATAACTCCAATTCGGTTCTTTTAATTCATCTGAATCAGTTTCTTTTCTTGGAATTCTGTCAAACTCAAATGTTTTTGGCATCCTGATTTTTTTTGTGGGTTTAATAAATCCTTTTTCTAATGCATAAAGTCTGTCTGCTGCCTGAGCAAAAGGAACATCAATTTCAATGACTTTTTTTTTCTGTAGCATGTGAAGTATTTCGTGTAATGGAGTTGAAACTGCTTTTCTGTCCAAAGAAAAATTTTTTCTTAAATAAATTTTTCCTGTGTTGTTGTCAATTAAACCCATATAAATGTTTCCGGTTTTTTTCATGTAATTATATAATTCTATTTCGTTTCTTTTTTGTTGTTCTTCTGAACCATTTTTTTCTTTTAATGCAGTATTAATAGATAAAGCATTTTTAGAAAAAAATTTTTTCAGTTTTTTTTCATAATAAATTGTTAATTCAGGTGTTATTTCTTTTTCAAAAATCTTTAAAGCAAAATTAACTTGTTCGTTTATTTCCTGGAGATCTTTAAACGAAAGTCTTCCACCAAAAGAAAACTTTTTTCCTTTGACTAAATGACTTTCAAGGAATTCATTTTCCTTTAGAAATAAGTACTTTATTGGGTTGGTTTTAGACATATCAATACAACCAATCTTATATCAAATAATTAATAAATCTTGCTGCAACAAGAAAAAAACAACCAAAAAAACCAAAAAACAAAAACCCTTAAAAGCCCTTAAAAAGCTGAATAAAGCCGTTTTATTGAGGAATTAGCACGATTTCGTACGGGCGTTTCGGAATACATCAAGGCATTTCACTTCATTCAACGCCTTATAAATATATTAATGCTCTATCAAATATAGAGCGATATATTTTGCCACAAACCAGCGAAAGTGCGAAGCACTGTTTTTGATAAAACTTTTGTAAAAAGTTTTAGGCTCAGTGTTGAGTTAATTCATCATTCTTTCGTCAGCAGGTGTTAACATCATCATTGCCTGAAATAACATAGTTGTTAACACCAATTAAATCTTTCCGTCCTGCATCAGTGGTCAATGGTTCGTATTTTAAACGTTGCCAATTACGGCGATGGACAAACAGCAATACGGCACTGGCAATAAGAGCCAAGCTCTTTACATGGGCAAAAAACTCTTTATAAAGAAAATAAAGTCGAGGTATGGGCGTAATACAAAACCGCAAGAACGTTTTGGAGTAATATTCATTTATTGCTTTTGCTCTTTAATCTTTCCAATAATTTTGGCGCCACTTCTTCTATTGTCTTGCCACTTTTTATAGAATTGCACTCAAAACAAGAAACAACTAGATTTTCTTTAGAATCATCACCGTCTTTAGAGCGCGGAATTAAATGGTCTAACGTAGCATTTTCAACTGTAACCGTTTGCCCGCAATAATGGCATTTGTACTTATCTCTTTCAAATATTTCCTTTCGCTTTTTTGGGTCGGTGTAATAATTTGTATCATCAGAACTCCTGATTCTTTTTTGTTTTATTTTCACACACTCTTCAATTTCTTCTGGAAGCTTTACTAAATATACAATTCCCTTAAGCTCTATTTTGTGAATCTCAATGTGTTTCTTTTTTTGCAAACACCTTGTGGCATCAACGACAGTACTATAACTCAATCCTTTGGTTTTTGATAGCTTGCCTTTGGCAGGCATGCTAACTTCTTTAGCAATAGTTCTAATCCCTTTCTGAACAATATTCTTGCCAGTTTCAAAATAAGACCATCTTAAAAGATAATTATAAACTGCCTGTTCTGTTGGTGTTTGTAATGGAGACAGATAATCGATAACATCTTTGAAAATTATCCTCAACTTTTTTTCATCCATATTTTTTCACCTTCAAAAATTCTTTTATTTGCCTGAAGTATTCTTTCAGCGTGAATTCTGCCAATTTTTTTGGCAGGTCTTTTTCAACCGAGTCAATCAATGTCTGGAAGTATTGTTCTTTTTTTGTTGAAATGTTGAGCAAAGGGAAGCCATCATCAATCAGCGTCTTGTTTAATATCAGGCGGCAGATTCTTTTGTTGCCGTCAAGGAAAGGATGAATTTTGTAAAACTTGTAATGCGCTTGTGCTGCCTTTTCAATCGGATTCACTTGGGTTATATTATACCATTCTACAAACTCATCAAGCAGTTTGTCAACCCTGCTATAATGTGGAGGTCGGTAACCAATTTCTGTTCCTAGCGGGTTTTTTTCGTCTCTTTTTTGCAGGTAAACCTGCCCGACCCTTATCCTTCCCGGGCTTTTTCCTTCAAAGCTTGCCATTATAGTTTTATGCAACTCAAGCAAGTATTCTTTGTTTAAAGCGTGCTTTTCTTTTATTGATTCCACTGCTTTAAGCATATTCTTACTTATCTGCTCGCGCATGCTCAATTGGTTTTCTTTCTCAAAGGCTTGCTTGACATCGCTAAGGCTAACATCAACATCTTCTGTCGTAAGTGTGGTTAGTGTGAAAAGAATTGTGCTGTCAACTTCATATTTCCGCTTTTGGACGCCGGAAAGTGAAGAAAATTTCTTGTTAAAAGCTTCCTTGAAAAGCAGGGCTCTTATCAAATCGTCTTTTGAAATAAACTCGGTGGCATACTGCTTTCTTGAAAGTTTTGAAATTATTTCTGCCCTAAAGGATTGCTCAATTTTTGCCAGCTCGCTTTTTGTTGGCTTTTTTGTGCCAACATATTTGCTGAAGGTTTTTGATTTGGCTAAAACACGATAGCCCAAATCCAAATAATGGTATTTTTTTCCGTGAACTGTTTTTGCCCGCAACTTCATATAATATTTAGGCTAACAAACTCATTAAAAAATGTTAGCCTAAATTTACGGGTTTATTGTTTTTAGGCTAACAAAATACTGAAAAATTGTTAGCATAAAATAGCCTGTCCGAGTTTTCGGACAGCTACCATTTTTTCGGACAACCCGCTTAATTCTGCATTAATGTACTCTTCTTTGCTATAAAGCCAAATAGTTTGTATAAAACCCAAATTTGCCCTTTGGCGGCGCTCTGAAAAACTGGTGCTAACAACTACGCTTTTTGCGAGGATGACATCATCATAGTCCGATAAAATTAGCTGATGAAAAGAATATAACTTTATTCAATTCTTTTGCATTAATTTTTTTACAAACTTTCCTTAAAAGTTCTTTCTCTTTCTTTGAGATTTTCAAAGCGCTGATTTCGGGGTATGTTAAAATGTTCCAATATTTACTTTGAGAAGCATTAGTCATTAAATCTAGTTGTTTTTGAACAGAACTGAACTTAATGAAATTCTCAATAAATCTTTCAAGAGGTTCATTAAAAGCGTAAGTTAATGCTGCCAAATCTTCAATTTGCTCCATTATCTTAGATAGTATTTCAAGTTCAATTTTTGAAAGAATAATTCTCTTTAAATCTTCGTTTAATTTATTGTTTTGTTCGTGTTTTTCATAAGCGTCAAAAAGAATTCTAAGAATTACCCCTCTTAACTTAGAATTGAATTTGTGATAATTAGCCAAAAACCGATATGATTTATCAAATTTATTTTTCTTCAGAAAATGATTCTTAGACATCTTAATTTCTTTCATTTAGCGCATCAACTCACATTAAACACTTTTATATCGAATCATTAATAGATGCCATATTTTTGCTGTTTAGAAGGCTCTTTACAAATTGGGTTGTTTTTCTTTCACCGGAAATCTACCCTCTCAAAACCTATTTAAAGCCTTTTAGCATTTATAAATTACAATGGGCAAAGAATACTTTTCACATAATGGAATAAGAATACTTAATGACGATGTTATTTCTACAAATGCCCTAGAAAATAAAAGCATTGACTTGATAGTTACTTCACCACCTTACAATGTTGACATAAAGTATAACAGCCATAACGACAAGATATCCTATTCTGATTACCTTAATTTTAGCAAAAATTGGCTTACCCGCTGTTTTGATTGGTTGAAGGATGACGGTCGTTTTTGCTTGAATATTCCTTTAGACAAAAACAAAGACGGTCAGCAAAGTGTTGGAGCAGACATAACAAATATTGCAAAAAGCGTTGGCTTTAAGTATCACTCAACTATTGTATGGAATGAAGGCAATATTTCCAGAAGAACTGCTTGGGGGTCTTGGATGAGCGCAAGCGCCCCGTATGTAATAGCTCCGGTTGAACTAATCGTTATTTTGTATAAAAATGATTGGAAAAAAACAAGTGGCAGTGGAATTTCAGACATTAAAAAAGAAGAGTTTATAGAATGGACAAATGGAGTATGGGTCTTTTCTGGCGAAAGCAAAAAAAAAATTGGCCATCCAACACCATTCCCGTTAGAACTTCCGCGAAGATGTATCAAACTATTCAGTTTTGTAGATGATGTAGTGCTTGACCCATTTTTAGGCAGTGGTTCAACATTAGTTACAGCTTACTTGAATAAACGCAAAGGCATTGGGATTGAAATAGATGAAACTTATTGTGAACTTGCAAAAAAAAGATTAAAAAATGAAGCATTTTCACAACAAAAACTTATTGTTGAAAACGCAAAAAATATTCGTTAAGTGAATTGTTATGGTTAAAAATAAAAATTCAAAAGAAGGGCAAAGTCAGCTTGACCTTTTGATGGAATACTTTAAATCCCATCCTGACAAAGATGTTCCTCACCCGGAAATTGTTGATTGGGTTACTGATGAATGGAAATCAAGAATGGGGGCAGTTTTCAGAGATCCGGATAGGGGAATAAGAAAACTTCATCAAGACGGTTTTTTGATAAAAGTTGGAAAAGGAATTTATAGATATGAACCTCACGCTGTTAAGAAAAGAGAATTAGAGGAATTTACTTCTGCTCAAAAAGAAGTTATTATGAAAAGAGACGGTTATCGTTGTGTTGTTTGTGGAAGAGGCTTAAATGATGGAATAGAGCTCCAAGTTGACCATATTCGACCAAAAGATGCTGGCGGAAAAGCAGAAATAGAAAACGGACAAACTCTTTGTGCTCAACATAATTTTCAAAAAAAGAATTACAAACAAACAGAATCAGGTAAACGTTTCTTCATTCGCCTATATGATTTAGCCAAAACAAAAGAAGACAAAGGGTTACAAGAGTTTTGCGCGCAAATCCTTGGAGTTTATGAGAAAAACAATGTAAATGGGCACATTGTTTGGAAAAGATAACTTTTGCAATTGGTAGGTCTTAATCAGCGGTTGCGTCGTCATCACTAACTCGAATTGGTTTTCACCTCATCATTGCCGTTATGAGTGGGTGTTAACGACATATTAAAAAATAAGACCTGCTACCTTGCGTTAAATTAAATCCCGCTAAAACACTTGCAGAATAAACCAATATAAAGATGCTAAATATACGTGAAAGTAAGGGCTCTTTACTTATTGTTAGAACTTTGGCGCATAATTATCGTTTTAAACTTATGGCTCTTTATAGCTAATATGGCGCTGTTTAAAATCAAAGACGCTTCTGTTTCAAAACTTGAGGCTGTTCAAGTAGGCAAAGAGAAGGATATCCAGAAAATATTTGAAGCCAATCTTGCAATCATCTTGAATATTGATTTTCTGGCCACGGAGTACAGCACTAGTTTTGGCGGCCGAATAGACACGCTTGGAATAGACAAAAACGGCTCTCCTGCAATCATTGAATATAAAAGAAACCAGAACGATAATGTGATCAACCAGGGCCTATCCTACCTTAAATGGCTGCTTGACCATAAAGCTGATTTTGAAATTTTGTGCAGGAATAAAAACATTAAAATTGATATTGACTGGGCTTCTCCAAGAGTTATTTGTGTTGCAGAAAGCTTCAATAAATTTGATTTAGATACCGCTGAAATTTTACCCATTAAAGTAGAACTATTAAAGTACAGGACTTATGAAGATAACATACTTTATCTCGAATCAGAAACCCAGAAAGCGGTAAAAATAAGCACAACAAAAATATTTGAAAAAACTAAAAAGGAAAAAACAGGTGTGCGACTACAAAAAGACTATACTATTGAAGGGCATTTGAAAACCACGCCAAAAGAAACAAAAGAACTGTTTTTGCACTTGCGAGAAAAAATTATGGCCCTTGACGAATCCATTACAGAAGAAGCCAAAGCAAAATATATTGCCTATAAGCTGACAACAAATTTTGTTGACCTGGTTATCCAAAGAAAATCAATTAAGGCTTTCTTGAATATGCCAAGCGGCAAATTAAAAGACCCATTCGACCTCACAAGAGATCTAACCAAGCCAAAGGTAATTGGGCACTGGGGCAATGGAGATTACGAAGCCATAATCCAGACTGAAGAAGAAGCAACAAAACTGTTTGAACTGATAAAACAGTCCTATAATTACAATAAGTAAATAATATCCGTTAAGTATGTGTGTTGCACTTACAGTATGTTAAATCATATACCTGTTCTTCTAAAGCCGCCCTATAGGAAACATTTAAGTAAAGTATATACTTAGTAAATTTATGGCACGTGAAAAAACTGACTACTTGTATTTCGCGTACAATAATTCTGAAAACATTGATGATTTTTCAGCTTATATTGATAACTATCTTGCTAACAAAACTCCACAACCTCTCAAAGGATTTTTCTTAGTTTCATCCAGTTTTCATCTGAAAGGTTAAACAGCTTTGCTATTTTTTTTTCCAATGTCATAATAAAGAAGAGTGCAAACCCATTATATTTTTTGTTTTACTGCATTCTGTTTTGCGTTTTTGTCGCTGGCCTCATCATCGCCTACTGTAATGTATAAAGATTATTGATTGAAGGATATTGGTTACGCAGCTGTTGGGGTTAACTTGTTAAGTGTTGTGGGATTAGATTTAGTTGTTTTTATTGTGTTTGGTGCGCCAGAAAGTATTTGAAAGCAGGCATTGCTTCAATCTTGCCTTTTTCTTTCATTTCTTGGTTTTGTGTTATGATATATCCTTTTTTTGCCTTGAATTTTTGCATGAATAATTCCAAGCTTTTTGATTTTGTTTCAGAGAGTTTTACTTCTATTGGAATTAGTGCTGGCTCTGTGAGGATTATATCAACTTCATTCTTGTATTGATCTCTCCAGAAAAATTCCCCGTTAAGATTATTGGCTGTCACGCATTCCAAGACTTTTGATTGGCTAATAGGGTCTTCCTTAAAAACGAGTGCTGGCGCGATTATTGCAGGATAGTATTTTTTGAGTTTTCTCTCAACTTTTCTCTTGTTTGGGGAATAATTGTACAGTTTCCTGATGAGAAAAGCTTGTTCAAGAAACGAGAAATAATTTGAAATCGTTTGCCGCGTGGTCTTGAATTGAGAAGCTAAAGTTTGCATATCAATAATTTGGCCTGGCTCTTCCATTAAAAGCTTGAGCAATGATTCCAGAACAGCGGTTTCTTTTACAGCGTAAACTGTTGGGATGTCCCTGTAAACTATTTTTTCGACAATGCCTTCCTGAATGTATTTTTGTATTACTTCTCGGTCGGTTACATTAACTATTTCTGGGAAGCCCTGTGCTTGAATGAATTCCTTGAATTCATTGAACAGTTCTTTTTGGTAAAGCACGATTGGTTCAAACTTTTTCTGCTTGAAATCAAGGTATTCCCTAAAAGACAGTGTTTCAACCTTAAAATAAAAAATTCTTCCAGCAAGCGTTTCTTTTGATTTTGTTTTTACAAACAAGGATTCAGAGCCAGAAATGTAAATTTTTGTTTTTCCTTTGAAAAGGTCATAAATTGTCTTGATTTTATTCTCCCAATCCGTTATCTTTTGCACCTCATCAAACAATAAAAGCGTTTTTTCCTTTGAAACATCTTTTCCAGTAAGTTCATTGTATGCTCTCAGTATTTCGCTTGGTTCGGTATCCTTGAACTCATCAAAAGAAAAGTAAAGTATTGACTTCGGGTCTTTTCCAGCGGTAATTTCGTCTTGCACAATCTTTTTGAGTAAAGTGGACTTGCCCACTCTCCTCAAACCAGTCAAGGCAACTATTTGTGGCAGACTGTGAAACTTGCGGATTTTATCATAAACTATTCTGGGCCTGAATTCTAATGTAAATGTTTCCTTCCACCAAGGATTGAATTCAACAAGCCTTTCCTGAATAGTAACCACAACAAATACACCAAACCCAAATTAACAATTTATGTTAATTGTGAATAACACAAAATATAAATGTTTCTGTTGCTCTTTATAAAGAGCAAATTGCTTATGTAACGAGTTTTTTCTGTTCTTGCTGTAATTTTCAACGACAGCAACGGCACGGAGCAACGTTTAAAATATCTGCCTAAGACCGCACTGATTATGGCTGAAATGAATTTGAAAATTGGCGGCAACACCTGCCAAATTTCTGGCAATAACCTCGTCATTGCCGAAAGAATTATTTAGAAGATAAACGATTTAAATGCCTGTTTTTGTTTTATTTCACATGAATTTCTTTGAGTGTTTTGTCACTTAATTTTAGTATTCTTTGTGCAATTTTTCTAATAAAATAACGGTCATGTGAAACTGCAAAAATTGCGCCGTCATAATTTAAAAATGCTTTTTCAATTATTTCGCGTGCATCAAT
>Ga0066639_10001175_pt1 | contig 23301 bp, 19 predicted proteins | sample CryGeyCG2114_010_2_FD_59504 | JGI IMG/M metagenome (GOLD analysis project Ga0066639, IMG submission 59504) | Groundwater microbial communities from aquifer - Crystal Geyser CG10_big_fil_rev_8/21/14_0.10 | ecosystem: Environmental > Aquatic > Deep subsurface > Groundwater | place: USA: Utah...
AAATATTTGTCCCTGTCTAAGGAGAAAGTCCACGCGTTCAGGGTGAGAGCTTAGCCCTCTCTCTAAAATTTCCAAAGCACCACGAGAATCACGTCTTTGTATGCGTGACTCCACAAGCCCTGTGAGTGCCAAAACATTTTTTGGTTGAGATTTTAAAACTTCATAAAAGTGTTCTGAAGCAGACTCAAACTGCTGATCACGATAGTCTAATTGGCCCAAAAACAGTTGAGCTTCTGTGAGACTAGGATCTAATCGCAGACCGCTCTCCATCTCTTTAGAAGAAGAAACAATTTTTTCTTGGGCCCAATAAATACGACCCAGCTGATAATGTAAAATGCCGTATTTTTCATTCTTTTTTAGAGCCAAATTAATATACCACTCTGAAGAATTTAAATTGCCCTTTAACTCTTGAGACAGACTCATAAAGTAGGCGCCCCAAGGTTGATAGGGCTCTTGAGACATTAATTCATAAGCAACAGCTTCTAATTTTTTATTAGCCTTTGCCTTCACACAAGAAGCAGCCAACTGTGTGAGAGCTCGATAGGACAACCTCTCTAGTCGACTTTTACATAAATCTGCAGAGACCTTTTCCATAGGGATGCTCACAACGGCCACTGCTTTTGAATTACTAGAGCTAACGTCTGACATCAGATATGGAACTTCAAATGCAGGCGGAGCAAGCTCTGTGTTTTGTACCTGTAGGGTATTCACCATATTTAATTCATTTAAGTTTTTTTGTATTTCTGCAATAGATCCATCTCTAAGGCCGATCTTCCGAGCTAATTTTAAGGCCTCATTTAAAGTTTCTGCTGCCTTATCTTCCATTGGTAGAGTCAGTCGATCCAACTCCGACCTTAAAGCCTTTAATTCTTTTTCAGGAATATGACCCTTTACTTTTAAACCTTTTAGAGACTTAACGTAGTGATCATAACAACGACCTAACTCATGCAAAGCAGACACTGAAGATTTAGAGTTTTTATACCTGATCACATCATTAAATGCTCGCTGGGCTTTATCAAGACGCTCAGTTTTAATTTGCAAAATGTAAGTTAAGCGATCTGGCGTAGTCATTATACTTTGAGACTTGAATTCATCAGCCAGAATACGAGCCTGAACTAAACGAGCTTCAGCATGCACAGACTCCGGCAGCCATTTTTGTGAAAGCCAATCTGAAGCATATCTAAAAGCCAAACTTTTATTGGTAAGCTCATTCCAGCTTTGAACTTCTTTGATTCTGATAAGACTTGCCTCTGGCTCCACAGATTGCTTCAGCACCAACTTAGGCCAATAGCTACTCTCTGGGTAAAGATAGTAAAGGCTACGAAGCGCATTACTAGAAATATCTTTATCTTCGGCGTTTAGAAGTGGTTCATAAAGCTTTTTTGCCATTCCTTTTTCGCCAGCGGCTGCATAGAATCCGGCCGCCAATAGTTTCCATTTCTGAGCATCCTTAGGCTCAAGTCGAGCCATGCGCTCTAAAGACTGAGCTGCCTCATATGGACGACCCAAAAACTCAAAAGTCTCAGCAGCTTTTACCAATGCCTCTTTGTTCTTTGTTGCCTGAGGATAAAGGTCATAAAATTCTATAGCAGACTGGGCTCCGTCTAAGAGATGATTCAACTCATAGCAAAGTAAAATATAGTTCCAGCGCGCTTGCTCTGATAAATTTGACTTAGGATTGGACTTATAAAACTCGGCATAGGCGTCTAAAGCTTTCTTCTTTTTATTATCAGCTACCATATTTTGAATTTCAGAAAAATAAGACTCCTCATGAATTTTTTGTAGTTTTACCCTTCTTTGCGCTGAAGCTCCTTTCATCCACTGGAAAGACTCTTCTTTTAATGTCTTATAATCTTTGCGATGGTTTAATATATCTAAATAGAGATCCTGTGCTTTTTGTACTTTGGAGTCGTGGCTATTTGAAGAAATTGCTAAAGGTTTAAATACTTTTTCTGCGTCATCAAATCGGCCTTTCTCATAGGCTATGAATCCGCGCTTAAACCTTATCTCATTGGCGTACTCACCTTTAGTAAAATATTGTAGATAGAAATCAGCAATTTTATTAAAAGTGCGTTCATCCTCATCTGACCAAGAATCTTTCACTGACTTCTCTAGACTCACAAGCGCAGCATAAGCAGCCAAATGCTTCTCTTTACCATCTGGGCTAGATTGAGCCGATAAATAGTACTGCTCCCATGCCTCCTGATATTTAGCCCGTTGAAATAAAAGATCTCCATAGGCATACAGGGCTTTAGATTTTAAATTATAAATTTTAGGCGTGCTCTTTAAAAGCTCCAAAGAGCTTTGAATATGGATTTGATAGGCCTTTTCTGCCGCATCAGCAAGCTTCGACTCTTTTTTATTTTTCATCCATGTCTTGTGCCACTTGGTGGAGTAAAGACCTGTGTAAGTATACAACTCCCTCGAGCAGTCACCCTCTCTTTTTTCACATACTCTTGCAAAACCCGCTAAATACTCAGCAGACTTTAAATAATCTTGAGTCATATGTGAGCCTGTGACGAGTTCCACATATGCTGAAGGAATCTCAATGGCCTTTGGAAAGTCGTTAATAAAATCTTCTAGCGCTACCTTTAGGTCTTTGTACTGACTGTGATGCTTGTAGAGTTTGGCAAGTTTTATAATTAACTCACCAACTTCATCATTGTGAGCTTGTTTAGAAAAATATCCCACCGCCTGAGAACTAGGCTTAAACTCAGAGAAAAAAAGAACCATATCGGACAAAGCTTCTTTTCTGAGGCTCAACTTAGATTTTTCAATGTCGGAAGCATATTCTTGAGAAAAACTAACAACCTCTTCCAAAGTTTTAAGAGCCTTTTCTGTGTCTTGTAGGTTATACTCCGTCCATGCCTCTTTATAGAGCCCATATCCATAGACATTTGACTGTGGATAGTTGCGAATAGCCTTATAATGGGCCAAGGCAAGAGAATACTTTCGGTCTTCAAAAAGCATTTCCCCTAGAGCTAGTTGTGTATCAGGAACAAGCGCTGACTCTGGGTATTGTTTTAATAATCGCTCATAAATACTTTTTGCTTTAGAGTTTTGCCTTAGTTGTTGCCTAGCAAATGCATTATTAAAATAAACTAAGTCCATATCTCGAAAGTGCGGGAATGCTGCTTGTATTTTCTCATAAATTTCTACACCTTGCTGAATAGACTTTTTTGATGATGATGACTGGGCTAGATCAGGCGTAATACGCACAATTTTATCATCTTCACGATGCATTTCAAAAAATCGTGCCGTTTTAGAACGTCGCAAATGGAGCTCCGCCATTCTAAACCATAAGCCTGCTTCCATAGAAGTTCCTTTGTACTTTTTAAGAAGCTTCTGCAATTGCGACATAGCCTTTTCTTCATTGACGGTAATTAACAGTTCGCCTTGAACCTCTCTCTTCAGCGAATCCTTGTTTGAATCCCCAATCACCCCATCAATATCATTGGAAAACTCTTGTCCTAAGACAGGAGCTGAAAAGAAAAAGATAAAAATGAATTGTAACAGCAGTTTATTTTTCATTCGATCAACACCGCCGCCATTTTAATATCATTAAAACCTGCTAATGTTGATGTATACATAACCTTTTTTAGGAGAGAATAGCTAATTTCACTATCTGCCTGCAGAATCAATTTTCCATCAAACCGCACTTCTGTATTTGCTTTTGCAATCCCTTGAGATTTCTTAGCTTGTTCATCAAGTGCAGAAAATAAAACTTTGATAAAATTAGGATCTCGACGATCCAGCTGCGAAGCACTAATTTTTCCGTCTATTAAATCAGTGATCTTTTGATCTTCGACATAAATTCCATGCTTAGCAACGACGAGCTTTAGAGCCTCAATAGGCTGAGAGGCACTAAATGAAGCTGGTAGACGGATATTATCCGCAGGAGTGAGTTGCACCGCTGACACCGAATAACTGCGGAGTAAGAAAATAAGAATAATGGTGAACATGTCAACCATAGCCGTCAGCTGCAGATCATAGTGCGAATTTTCAAATCGATATCGCATTTTTTTATGCTTCATACCTGTACACTTATCCTTCTATTGCGTTTGCAAAAACTATATCTGGAAACAGTAAATTGGTTTCAGCAACCTCATTTGTTTTTTCATCTTTAATAACAATTTTAGGGTCACCACTTGTTGTTGTACGAACACGATCCATAATCAAAATAATATCGGAATATGTCAGTGACTCGCTTGGTGAGAACTCAAGCCTAAATACTTTTGGATATTTCTGTTTTAGTTCTACGAGCTCACTATGAAGTCGTACCAAATCATACTTTCCTTCTTTTAATCCAATATGTATTTTGCGTAAAGAACTCCCTTTTTCTTTTACTTCCAATATTATACTTTTTGTTCCTGCCTTAAGCTGAAGATCTAAATCTCTGGCTTTATTATTTTTATCAGCGTCCATAGCCCGCGCAACGGGCTGTGGCACCAGACCATCTAGCAAACCTAATTTGATAGACGTAAATGATACAAGCATCACTGTGATCAAAACCACTAACATGTCTAGCATTGGAGCTAAGTTAATGTCGTAGGTTGACTCTTCTACTTTGTCTAAAAGAGGTGTGCGATAGGCCATATAATTATGCCACCTTCTTAGTAGGAGCAGGTGGCGCCTTAGCATTTTCAAACTGAACCATCTCTGATGAAAATGCTTTTTCTTTGTCAAACACTTGATAATTTCTGGATGTCAGAAGATCTACCACCTTACTGCAATGTTCGATAGTTTCATTCATCAACTGACCCTGTTTCGAATGCAGAAAAGCATAGAAAAACATTATGGGAATAGCGACACCCAGACCCAAGGCAGTGGCAGCCATATACATAGCTATACCTTGAGTTAATATAGTCTGTTTTTGAGCAGGGTCTGCAAAACTCACAGCCTCAAAGGAGATCATCAGACCATGAATGGTTCCCAGCAATCCCATAAGAGTGGCCACGTTGGAAAGCATTGTTAAATATCCAAATCGCTGGTTGAGTTTGGGCAGAACTTCTGCCAAACGAACATCCATTGCTTGTTCAATGGAGTGATCATCTCGATCGGAGCGCTCTAAAATCCCCTTCATCACATAAGCTAAAGGAGATTTGGGATGAGCTGCGCAAAGCCGAATCGCTTCTTCTATTTTATCAGCTAAAACAAAAGACTTAATCTTGCCAGCAAACTCCTGAGCATTGATTGTATAATCAAAGTAAAGAGCCTTTACACGCTCAAACACCAGAGTAGCACCAAAAAGGCCAAGCCCCACTATGATCCAGGCAACGACACCACCATCATTAACAAATTTTAAAAAATCACCCATACCTTTAAAGCCTCCTATAATTCTTTGGCCTGGTAGTTAACTGACACAACTGCATCTGACGTTGGAATGGAAGCGCCATGAAAAGTCACAATCTTATTGGCGTAGGTCCAACCATTATCACTATTCTGTGGAATCAATATTCCATTAATAAAAACTTGAAGCGTTTCTAAAAAAGGCTCTTTTGCCAAATGATATTGAGTTATCACTTCGACAATACGCTTACGTACACTTGTTAATGCCTTGCTTAAGTCTGATGTACAAATAGACTCACTAATACCACCAGAGGCACTAACAACATCCATGTAGCGAACTCCTGCTTCTGCATCTGCTCCGTAACTTTGGCAAACAGGACTATTATCCAATGATCCAATAAAGTTTGCCATCCAGCCACGGGCTCCACTTGGTAGACGAGGTTTTAGTTGATCTAACATATTGATATAGTCAGCCGCTTGGCCTGTGCTATGATCATTTTCATCGCTTAAAAAGATCACTACCAACAAGGCTTCATCTCTTAAAAAACCTGAATTCAAACCACTTAGCATTCCAGGTGAGAGTGCATCGTCTAGAGAGGCGAGCCCCCTTTCGACAGGAGAACCGCCTGATCCTAGTTTTACATTCTGGCCAAAAACGCTCTTAGGATTTGTCGTAACTAAATTGATCACTTTTGGATTTCCCAAAAGCTGACCATTGTAAGCGCCTCTGTCTGTACTAATGACACCTAAGTGATAATTTAACTTTGTGGATAAGAGTGCATCCATAAAGTAATCAAATTGTGCTGCAAGGCGGTTTTGGTGTTGTGCCATGGTTTGTGAGTCATCAACAACCCACAGAATGTCTACTTGATCATTATACTTAACAGCCTGACCAAAGTTTTCAGAGGAGGCAGGTACAGAAAACTGCAACTGTCCACCACATGATGATAACGTCAATGTTAGAACTAACATGACCACTCCCTTGATCGTCCACTTGTCTTTACACATCTTAAGCCCCCAGTGTGTATTGAACTATTGTCTGTAGAATTATGCGGCGGTTTTTCTCTCCACTTCTCCCACAAAAGTTTGTATTAACTGCCTAGTTTCACTTTGTATTTTTAAAAAACGCACTCCGTACATCACCGGAGCATCAGATTTATTCACTCCTTTGACATACTTTTTACTAACCACCTCCACAAACACATTAAATGCAGGAACTATATGTGAAGGTCGAAAATGCATATAGAGGGTTTGCCCTGGCATGATCATCGAGTTATTCATAACAATCCCAGCCCCACCTTCTGAGATTTCAATACTCTTTCCATGCCAAACTGTATTGTTATCATGAACAATTAACGTGCCTCCATAATCCTTTCTTTTGAAACGTCTTTTAAAAAAAACTTCTTTGTATTGATTTTCATTTTTTAATTGATGAATGTTTTGCTTAGAAAAAATATCAACTTCAGCGACTCGCTTCCAAGCATCCATTCCAGCCTTCCAAACATAGTCAAAATCAAAGATGACCTTGTCTTGAAGCATCTTCACCATGTCTGGATAATTAAACGGACCTGTTTGATTTTCACCTTTTAATAGAAACCACTCTGGCCCTTTGGTCGGTTCTTCCATGCTTACCTCCATTGTTTGGGCTCCCTTTAGGTGTTCCATAACCTCAGGATGTTCAATCAACAGAACCCAGTTAGCTAGCTCTTCATCATATAGGTAGTCTGTGCTCTCAAAGGTTTTTGCATGAAGCATAGCTGCGATATCTTTTGAAAAAAAAGACCCTACTATTTTTCCATTATGTGAAACGCTAAACTGTTTCTTCATGGCTACCCCTAGATAAAAATATCGGACCTTCGTCGACCGTACTTAAGACAGAAGTCGTGTTTCCTAGAGGAATTCTCAAATTAGAACAGTGCTTTTTCAACCCGAGAAAAAGTAAAAAGGAAGTGTCTAACTCTTAGGTAGGACACCAAAGCGTAGTGGGGCACCACGACTAGCTATCTTTCGACAACAAAACTACAAGGTGGTTTGAAAAGATAAATGAGTGTGGCCGCTAAGAAGCCCAGGCACGATTCTTACCGTTGCGCTTGGACATCACTAGATGGCTTTCTGCCACCTTTAAAAGGCCCTCAGGGGTCTTATGCTCAGTCGGACTAAACTCAGTAACGCCGGCACTACAAGTGATACCTAAATCCCGGCCGCCCGTGAGATTGAGAATTTTATGCAATCGTATTTCCCCCAGAATTTTATCCGTTACCTGCTGTGCCGCCATCAGGGGACAGTTAGGCAAAAGGACTGCAAACTCCTCCGGACCAATACGTGAAATAATGCTATCTGGACGTGATGTATATTTTAATATATCTGCAATATCTTTCAAAACCACATCCCCTTGAATATGGCCAAATTGGGCGTTGAACACTTTAAAGTCATCCACATCTAAAAGTATTAGCGAAAACTGATATTTTTCTTTTCGTGCTCGCTCGATATTTCTATGAACCTCCCAACGAAAATGGCGGGAGTTATATAGGCCAGTGAGCGCATCACGAGCCGCAAGCTCAGTGACTCTAGCAATCTCTTTTTCTTTTCGATGAAGACTTTCTGATAGATGAGTAAAGTAGTCTGCTAAGGTTCCTATTTCATCATTAGAAGTGATATGAGGCAATGTTACGTAGTCACCAGCGGCTAATCTCTCCGTGGACTCAGCAAGCTGCGCTAGAGGCCGACTCAGAGAGCGTGAAAAACTTATGCCCAAAAATATTGTACCAGTGACTAGTAAGATTCCAACTATAATGGTTCTCCAGTACATCCAAAACTGATGTGAGCTTGCCAAAGACTCATCAAACTCACTGTAAGCTGCCAAACCACGACCAATATTATAGGCTTGGTAATGCCTTCGCCCACCCTCAACATCATAAACACCTGTCGAAGTGGATCCAGGACTCTTTAAAAGAGCACTGATCACAGATCCCTTAACTTCATCTGGCAGATGAATATCATCATTACCAATCAAATCACCCAAAGACGTCACAACAGCACTACCGAAATTTTCTGATCTAAGAATGCTATCTACAGCAAACTGCCCACTGATTTGACTAATTAAAAATGAAATCTTAGATCCCTTGCGAACTCTTCTAAGGATCTCTAAACTCCCATCAGAAAAAATTTCTGGACGCAAATAGGCAGTGGTGGAGCCGTCTGCGTTCTGACTCTTATAGTAGAATTCTAGAATCTTTTTTAACCACTTACCCTCTAGCTCCTCTTCTGTCATTTTTAAATCCGCAGCTCTTTCAACTAAATTATAACTGATTTTTCGAACCGCAAATATGCCTTCGGCCATTGGAAGCCGTGGCAGCCCCTCACTGCTCGGGGCACGGAGACTCTCTGGATCACTCCCCTGTGGAACAAACTCAATTTCATAATATCCCAATGCTGCTAAATATTTATTATGTGAAATGGTTTGCTGGAGTTCAGCGATATCATTTATTGTTGCACTTCCTAAGAAACTCGCAAGCATATCCACATGGCCCACTTGAACATTGAAGCGATCAGCAAGATGTTGTCCATTAGCATACAAGAACTCAGACTGAGTTCTTTCCCATTGAACCACTTCTCTATGACCAATATCCCATGCAACAAACGCTGTATAAATTGAGATAGAAAAGATAGAACACAGAGCAATGACTGCACTTAATTTATTTTTTAAAGAGTACTTCTTACCTTTCAGGAACACTCGGCGATCTCGAATATCCTCAGTCATCAGTTCAGCAGGAGGACGCGGCTCCAAGCCCTCTCTTAAACGAGCACTCTCTGTTTTTGCTGTCACAGAATCAGTATTGATTCTAAATTGCTTTGCTTTTTCTGATGCTTTTTTGGGCTCAGACTCACTTTTTGTAAATTGAAAGTCGTAGTTGAGCTTTGCACCCTCTACGGAAGGCAACTGCGCAGGATCCTTGAGATGCTTCATATTGCGAGTCAGTGTGTTCTCATCGACCTCATCATGGACCTCTCCTGACTCTGAAGACGACTCAGCTTTGCTCACGGGAGACTCTGTAGATCCAGAGTAAGAAAGCACCATCAACGTGGAAGAGACAACTTGGTACACATCGTTGATCTGTACTTTCATTTTTGATTTTGGTGGGAGCCCTTTTTCTGTTAAGTCTGGATTAGAAATACGAACAAACAACTCACCGTCATCATTTTCAAGGCTCAGGAAATACTCACCCTTAGGTCCTGTTTCATGAACCACCATATGAGCCATACCTGATTTAATTTCTACGTTAAAAATTCCCACTGTATTCTGGGCATCCACGCAAAATTTTACCTTTAAAGTCATCCAATGTTTATCGGCTGATTCTAGTCCTTCTCATACAGACAAAGGGCTTATTGCTCAAAAAAGCATCAACATTTTTCGATAGAAAATGACTTAGATCGACTCTCTCACAAGTAGTAGAAATTCCGCTTTCTTCTCCCCAACCTTTTTCTGGATTTGCTGTAGAGTTCCTTCGTAAATAAGCTCATCCTGAGTGGTCAGGTCACAAGCCAAAAGGGCCTCTCGCTCTCCCAGCACCAGAGAGAGCTCATCTAAAAGTCGAGTCAGTCGGTAAGGGGTATCCATCACTATCATTGGACGAATTTCTTTTTTTATTTGAAGAATCGCTTTTTGTCTTTTGTTCTTATCGAGGGGAAGGAATCCTAAAAAAACAAACTGGTCTAACTTTTGGCCAGCTCGATTCACTCCCGCTAAGCTTAAAAGCATCATTAGTGAAGAAGCTCCCGGCACACTTGTTACAGGTATTTCAGCTTTCCGACAAAGACTCACCAAGTCTGCACCAGGGTCACAAAAACCTGGGGTGCCACAGTCACTCACCAATGCCACATTTTTTTGACGACAATCTTCGACAAAAACATCTAAGTCTCGAGGTTTTGAATGCTCATTTAAAAAATCAACCGGCTTTTTCTCCAAACCCAAGCGTTTGAGAAATGGCATAAGCTCTCTACGCTCTTCGCCTAAAATAAGGTCTGCAGATTTCAGAACCTCAATGGCTCTTAGGGTAAGATCATCGGGATGACCAATGGGAGTAGCAACAAGAGTTAAACTCATTCAAACTTCCAAAGATTTTTGTCGAGCATATGACTCGGGTTAATATTTGTTAGAGAAGTCAGAAGGGAATTTTTAATAAATGGAATTTTCTCTTCTAAATTTTTTAATAAATTTTTAACCATTATTCGTTTATGATCACTAAAAACATCTTTTCCACAAGCCACAGGGCAATTACAAGCAACCACAGGAAACTGTTTTAACTTTGTGTACTCAATGATATCTTCTTCCGGAACATAAACCAGGGGGCGTATCACTGTATTCACTCCATCAGAAGCCTTTAATCGCACAGACATGCTGGCCGTGCGGCCAACAAAAAATTGATTTAACAATAGAGTCTCAATAAAGTCGTCCAAGTGATGACCTAGAGCAATTTTACGACAGCCCATCTCTTCGGCAATTCCATAAAGAGCTCCCCTTCTGAGCCTAGAGCACAGTGAACATGCAATAGAGCCTGGAGAACTTTTTTCTTCCACAACCTCTGCAATATTCTTATCTACCATTCGATAGGGAATAGAATGAAGCTTTAAATAGTCCTCGACAATGTCATGACGAAAACCAGGATAGCCTTGATCAATATTGACAGCTGTTACTTTAAAATCAACGGGAGCCCTTCGAATCATTTCATTGAGAATATGTAATAAAGTCCAAGAGTCTTTGCCCCCAGAAAGGCCCACTAAAATATGGTCCCCCTCCTCAATCAATTGAAAATCTCCAATGGCTTTACCAACCAGATGAAATATTTTTTTCTCTAGTTTTTCTAGATTGGAATTCTCTGTTGGTAAGGGAGAAAAATATTTCTCTCGTGTTTCCATATTATCTTGCGCACTACTTTCTTTTAAAAGATCGAATTCTTGTCCAATGACCTTGAGGCTCTGCCTGACCAGAGTGGGTGGTATCTAACCAAACTAACCTCAATTGTGGGTAGTGTTTTTCTACAGCGTGAAGTATTTTCGGCTCATTTTCAAAAAACCATTGAGCCCCTTCAAAAGCTCTTAAGACCTCTACCTTGTACTCTACATCTTCAATTCCCGACTTAGGCTTCATCACAAGATCAGAAGTGCTCTCTAAAACGGGGAAACCCCATTTTTTTAAAGTTTTATGAGTCCCTTTTCCCATTCTTAAAGTGTCTCTGCCGGTAAGATAAAGAATATGAGCCCCTAAATCATGCACCTCGTTCACAAACTCAACGGCGCCCTCTGAGGGATGATCCAACTCTAAATAATCATCACTAAAAAATCTCTCTCGCCAAAAGAGGATCATTTCCTTTTTTATGGGCTCAGGAAAATCAGTAAAACCAACTCGCACAAAAGCCGATTTAATACCCCAATCATAGGGCTCGATAACCACTTTTTTAGCGCGACGCACAAATTCCACATCCAAGTGCTTAAGGTTCAAAAACTCTTCTAAAATTTTGGCCGTCCGATGATGAACTTCAAACAGAGTGGAGTCCAAATCGAATACAAGGGTTGGTCTCCCTCCCCTTTTAATTTGGGTTGAAACTTCACTGATGATTTCTTCTAAAACTGGCTCAATTCCATTATGCGTCATATGGCATAAGCTATCAATTTTACTCATTTAAGAAAAGTCTTTCTTGGCCAGTGATTTGAACTTTGTTAGACCTTTGCCGTTCACACAAATTGAGGAGGCTCCATGGGATTTGCTCTTAATTGGCGATCGACCACCCGTCAACGTTTGGTTTTCATTCATTTCTTACTTTTGGCATCGCTTTTTCTTCTTGGTGCCTGCACCAAAAATAGCGCCGAACTTGGCACCGAAGATAATCCCATTAAGTTTTTTCTTGTTCCCTCTGTGGATACCAAAACTTTAGAAGAAAAATCCAAAGTGCTTCATAAGTATCTTGAAGAGCACACTCCCTATAAATTTAAATTTGCTATTCCCGCAAGCTACATTGCTGTGGTGGAGGCTTTCGGCACCAAACGTGCCGATGTTGCCAGTCTCCCCACCTTTGGTTACATCATGGCTCACCAAAAATTTGGAGTGGAGGCCCTCCTCACAGTCATTCGTTACGGAGAAGATACCTACAAAGCACAAATTGTGGCCCGGACTGATGGCCCCATTAAAAAACTGGAAGATATCAACGGGAAAAAGTTTGCCTTCGTTGATCCCGCTAGCACCTCTGGCTACCTTCTACCTTCTAAACTTTTTGCAGATAAAAATATTAAGCCTAGTGAGACTGTTTTTGCCCAAAAACATGACAACGTGATCACCATGATCTATCAAGGCCAAGTGGCCGCAGGTGCTACCTTCTACTCACCTCCTGAAGATGGAAAAATTCAAGATGCTCGCCGCCTCGTAAAAACTCAAATTCCTGATGTAGAAAAGAAAATCAAAATTGTGGCTCTCACTGAGTCCATTCCCAACGACCCCATTGCTTTTAGAAAAGACTTACCACAGGAAATGAAAGATAAAATTGTTGGTTCCCTAATGGAGTTTATTAAAACCGATCAAGGTAAAAAGGACTTCTATGATCTTTATGGAGTCACAGACTTTAAAAAGAGCAGTGATGCTAACTATGATGGTGTTCGAGAAATGTTGAGCCAGCTAGGCAAAGATGCCAACAGTCTAATAAAGTAAGGAACAATGATGTCATCAACGAATAGTTCCCAAAGTCCATTGATTCAAGTGAAGAACCTGGTCAAAACCTATCCCAATGGGGTAAGAGCCTTAAAAAATATTAGCTTTGACGTTTACCCTGGGGAGTTCTTGGTCATCATTGGCCTCAGTGGATCAGGAAAGTCCACTCTGCTGCGATGTATGAATCGTCTGCATGAAGCCACATCTGGGGAAATTGTTTTTAAAAACGAAGACATTACAAAAACACCTTCCTCAAAAATTAAGTTTCTTCGACGTCGCATTGCTATGATCTTTCAACACTTCAACCTTATTCCTCGCCATACAGTTCTCAGCAATGTGCTTATGGGCAGTCTTTCAAGAACTGCCACACTCGCCAGTCTTTTTAAATTTTTTAGTGCAGAAGATAATGCGAAGGCCATGCAATACCTAAAACTTGTAGGTATTGAAGAAAAAGCCCACATACGTGCTGACCAACTTTCTGGTGGACAACAACAGCGCGTAGCCATTGCACGAGCTCTCACCCAAGGCCCCGAGGTACTTTTAGCAGATGAGCCTGTGGCAAGCCTTGACCCTGCCACCTGCCACAATGTGATGGACTATTTAAATAAGGTAAATAAAGAGCTTGGCATTACTATTGTCTGCAATCTTCACTTTTTGAGTCTTGTCAGGCAGTACGCCACTCGCGTGATAGCACTTAAGCAAGGTGAAATTGTCTACAATGGTAGCCCTAAAGATATCAGTGAAGATTGGTTTAGAAAAATTTATGGTGAAGATGCCCGCGAAGTGCATGTGAATTAGGAAGAATCATGAGAATTAAAACACAAATTTTTGATAGCATTATTTTTGGTTTCCTCTTTGTAGGCAGTATTTTTCTTGTGCGCCCACCCAGCGAAGAGGAGCTCCTGAACCTCCCCATGAACACCATGGTCACCCTCGGCTGTCTCGCCCTTGGTTTTGCCTTGAGCTTGGCGCTCAATCAAATGGGAATCAAAACTCTTGGGGAATCTATTTTTGAACCTCCCCATAAAAAAGCCCAAAACACCCACTCCTGGTATAAAACATTTTGGGGCTGGCAGATGCTCATAGCTTTTCTAGCAGCCTTCAGCGCCGGAATTTGGGTGACCGAGTTTTCTATTACAGAGATTCTTTCTGAAGAAGGTTTTGCTGGTGCTCAACGAATTTTTTCAAGCCTTCTCACTCCTAATTTTGAAATTCTCCCAAGAGCTGTCTTAGCTATTACAGAAACTATTTTTATGGCTTTCATTGCCACCACCTTTGCGATTCCGGTGGCTTTTGTTCTCAGCTTTTTGTGTGCTAAAAATATTATGGGTAAAACCACTCCTGGCTTAATTCTCTACGCATCTCTTCGCACTCTTCTTAATGTTACACGCTCCATTGAACCTTTAATTTGGGCCATTATCTTTTCTGTATGGGTAGGGATTGGTCCTTTTTCAGGAATGCTGGCTCTTCTTCTTCACTCCATTGCTTCTTTAGCCAAACAATACTCTGAGATTGTGGAGTGCGTGGAGAACGGCCCCATTGAAGGCATTCAGTCCACTGGGGCCAGCAGCCTACAGGTGCTTTGGTTTGCTGTTGTTCCTCAAATTATTCTACCCTATGTCTCCTTCACCATTTATCGATGGGACATCAACGTACGTATGGCCACAGTGATTGGACTTGTGGGTGGTGGCGGTATCGGCACCATGCTGATTCAGTATCAAGGACAAGCCCTTTGGAATGAGGTAGGTTGTTTGGTTCTTGTGATCGCCTTTGTTGTTTGGCTTATGGACACAGGCTCCGCCTACATCCGTGAAGCCTTAAAATAATAAGTTCAGCCTCAATGTATTTATAAGAGCTAAATACTAGCGCCCTTTGTTGGCATCTTTTGTCAGTGAGGGCTGTTGAATCTTTTGACAGCACCTAAGACACTGAAATCATTAAAACTATAAAAACTCAAAGTGTTGCTTTTTCTTTGGTTGCCAAAAAGAAATCAAAAGGAGTCTATCTCAGTGAATTAAAAAAACACTGTAATATTGAATACTTAGATCTATTTTGGCATCTGGAGAGCTTCTTGCCCTATAGCCCTATAGATAGATGAGTAAGACCATTTTTTGGGAGGTTAATCCATATGAAGAAGCTCTATTACATTTTGACGATGACAGTTCTTGGACTCGCTGTGCACGCCCAGCCCTACCAAGAAAGGGGACAGGTAGCCCTAGCACAAACTCTAGATGAACAAAAGAGTGAAGACCCTAATTTACAGCCCAAAGGTTCGACCATCACCATTACAGACCGGACCACAGGAAAAGAATATCACCTCCGCATTAAAGAAGAAAAGGGACAAATCCCCGGTGAGGCCTCACGAACAAAAGTGACCATCCTTACTGAAGGTGGCTTGGCCAACGATAATTGCAAAGATTGTAGTGTGTATGTGAATGCCAAAGTTGGTGAAGATTTTAATAAAGAAGACATCGAAAAAGTAAGAGATATGGTGGCCCGAATAGCTAAAGACTCTCAAAAACAAGAAGAGGAAGTGGCCGAAATAAAAGAAGAGCTCACAGAAAAAGAGCAAGCCAATGAACTTGTGAGTAAAATAAAATCCACTAGCAATAAAAAAGACAAAGAAAAGCTGCAGGATGAACTAGAAGAAGTTTTATCTTCTATTGTAAATGATGAAGAGCTTTTAAGTAATTATGAAACAAGCCTTAAAGATGCATTGGGAGCTTTAGAAAAGCGAGAGAGAGAGCTTATCGCAAAAGACGCTGCGGCAAGTTTTGCTGGAATTAAATCTGCTAAACTTATTGAGGACCTACAAAAAGGCGCCTACGCCGCAGCACTAGACGCCAATGCCGCCTACCAAAGTCAAAATCAGATGGCCTATGGTTTAGCGGCTTCAAAGTTTAATCAGGAGTTAATACAACTCAATAATGAGTTGATGAAGGCCCAAGTAGAGTGGACCAAAGATATGAAGAAGACTTTGGGTCGATCCACTTTGTCCGATATAGATTTGAGTGTGACGTGGACAGCTCGCACACAGTTATTACAAAAAAACATGCGCCTTCTTGCCACTGCAGACCTAAGAGATACGGCAAGCCTTCAAAACTTCAATTGGCTTGATACTGGTATCGCAGGACACATTGCCAATGGACTCACTCCAAATAATAACGCTTTTGATATTGCCAACTTTCCTATTCGCTCTAGCACACCCCAAGCTGGTCAATTTAATCGCCGATACTTTCCCGACCTTAGCTTTGGTAATAGCCCATTTACCTACGGTAGTAGTTTTGACTTTAATAGTTATGTTCAACAAGCCAAACAAACGGCCAACGGAAACTTTGGCAACTACGGGTTGAATAACAACACCCAGCTGTTAAATACGAACGGTAACACCACTGGTTGGGGTTTAAACTCTGCCAATGCTCGAGGAACAGGCAATCGCACTGGTGCAGGCAACTCCATGCCTAGCTATCAACAAAATATCTAATAATAAATTAAAAACCCCAGAGAGAAAACTCTCTGGGGCAATAACCACCGCACACCGTTGAATTCAAAGCTGTATTTTCTTAGTTGCTAATCAAGTTGCTATCTTGCGATGTTTTCAAAAGCTTACGGTAGCTTTCGTTTGCATTAAATAAATACTGTCTGTGGGTTGATTAGGTGGACGTAGGTCTCCACCACGAAAAGCATCTCCAGGAGCCAACCAACCAAAATCTAAGCCCAAAGCCAATCGATCATGGGGCTGATAGCGCAACATGAGGTCTGTTTCATAGCCCACATCTTTAGCGACAGTTCCCATTGTTATTTCAGGATTTTCCTGGAGTTGAGCCCACAAAAAGCGTCCAGACAAAGTCCATCGGTCAGAAAAATGATAATGAGCCGTTGGCGAAACATAAAATACGTTACTCAAAGACTCTGTATCAGCGTCAGCCACGCCATTGGTAGACTTGCCACCGGCATGGGTAATAAATGTGTCGTAGCGACCCACCACATGGTTGAACAAAATCAAAGACACATCGTAGTTACGATCAAAGAGGAAGCCTTCATATTTATCGTCAGTACTATAATTATCACCAGAAGCTAGACCCATTTTAAGGCCCCAGTCCCATGCGCTTCCTTTAGGACGATAGCTAAACTCAGAGGCAAGACCAAAAGCTTCTAAGGCGATAGGCTGTCCTGCTGAGTTTTTCATTCCTGAATTTCCATTTAAAAAGCCAGCCTCTACACCAATACCAAACTCTTCTACATTTTTTGTTACAGATAGGTTGATTCTTTTTCCTTCCCAAGAATCATCCACAGTTCCAGTAACTCCTGTGAGTGCCGTTGGTACGTCATTACCGCCGCGAGAAAGAGCCACTCTTTGTTCATAAAAAACACCCAAGCCAAGGCCAGTGTCTGGATTGTCATATTGAAATTGCAACATGTAATCATCCACATCGTCTTCACGATTGAGATAACCCTCATTCACTTTTCCCATCATAGGAGTGATGGACATATTTCCAATAAGAACTTTGTAACCAATAATATCTTTGCTGTCATACCAGTGATCAAACTCACCCAAACCTGCATTGTGAGTCATACCCAAACCAAATTGGATTGGCGCACGGCCAACAATAAGAGTTGAAAACTCCTGCATCCACATCATGTACAAGCGATGCACCTTAATGCTATCGGGCGTCTGTGTCTCAGACAAAGTGTTGGAGTCGCCAGCACCCGTCGTGCTCGTGGCTGTTGTGCCAGTGCTGTAATTGGGATTAGGTCCTGAACCCATGAACTGACCCATTTGGGAGTTACTATGGTAAGGCCTTGAGTTATTCATAACTCCAAAAGTGCCATAAATATTCAAACCATCTGCGGCTACAATTTTTGGCTCTAGCAAAAGGTGGTGGAGCATATAAGCCTTAGATCCACCGCCATCCACCGCCGTGGTGTTGGCCACTGAGACACCTTCAAAACGGTAACGCCCGCTCCAATCAATGTCTCCTGCAACTGCAGATAAGGGATTTAAAAACAGGGAAAAAAAGATGATAAAAAACAATGTTTTCAAAGGGATACCTCGCATTTTGCGACATTAAAACCCAAGCACATCGAGGAGACAAGGGTTTCACACGAGATGTGGCCCCGCGCTTCACAAAAGAAGGGGGCACAAAGCTAATAATTACTCTAAAACGCCTAAAATATCGCCCTCACGCACCAATAAATAATCCTGGCCGCCAAGCTGAACTTCATTTCCTGAATATTGCGATAATAAAACCTCATCACCCACCATCACATCCATGGGGCTGATGCGACCTTTTTTATTGGTACGACCGGGTCCAACTGCAATGACTTTGCCCTGCAAAGGCTTTTCTAAAGCAGAATCAGGAATAAAAAGACCGCTGGCCGTTTTTCTCTCTTCTGGAGAGCGCAGAACTAAAACCCCATCAGAACATGGCTGAAAAAGCGGTGCCGATAACTTGCGGGATACTTTTGATACAGGTTTTTTTGGCAGATTATTTGCCAGCTTCTTTGCTACTGTCTTTTTTGGGGCTGCCTTTTTTACAGCGACCTTCTTAGGAGCACTCTTTTTTACTTTAGCTTTTAAAACTTTGGATTTTTTAGCACTCACTTTTTTAGCCTTTTTCTTTGCCTTAGCCATACTTCTTAACCTCTTCTTCATAATACTTTTTATACATTGTGTCCCATTCAGGACTCCCCTCTACAACTTGTCGTTTTAAGGAAGTCACTTTTTGGCGAACTTTTTCGTCTATTTCTTCTAGCTCTTTAACAAATTTGCTAATAGCCCGCTTGGCTGCGCGTAAGGCCTCATCATCGTCACTAAAGTCTGCGAGATCATCACCCCAAATACCATCAATAATAACATGAGCAAAACGAACTTGGCGGTCACCTGAAAGACTCATAGTACAATCCCCTTCTCCTGGGCTAAACGCTTCTTTAACATCTGAAACATTTTACCCCTCTGAAAGCTATTTGGATTTTGCTGTTCTAAATCATCCAACATCCGTGAAACTTCTTTATCTAGCTCAGCTTCCACAAGATATTCTTTTTCCACTAACTCCACCGCCCGCTTAAAGGTTTTATCTTCGGGAGTTTTAAATGTGATGAGGTCATTGCTTTTTAGTTCTTCAAAAACTTTACGGATCATTCTTTCGATGAGCGGCTTAGACATTTTCATGGCTTTGACTTAAGTGCTATCACCCGCGTATTGTCAAGTTCTGTGCAATATTAAACCCACTGAGGGGCTGTAACAGCATGAATTTTATCAAAAAATGGGCACGCCACTTGGATTCTTATTTTCAACATAAAATGAGTCGAAAGAGCCTAGTTTACCTCACCCTTGCCTTCTTTTTTATGACCTCCTTGGCCTTTGGGTTATGGCTGCGCCGATTAGACCAAACCATCACAAAAAGCATTGCTGAAAAACAACTCACACCTACCATCGAGTTTTATTCTTACCCCATTGAATTTCAAAAAGGGGAGCACAGGTCCAACTATGAAATTCTCAGCCACTTTCAACGCCTTCGCTATAGGCAAAGAAACTATGGCCAACCCCTCTTGGCTGGAGATTATGCTGAATGGTCCAATGAGGAATGTCGTCTCATCATTCCTGACCTCCAGTGGGAAGACCAAGGCTGCATTGCCTTTCGTCGAAGAGCTCCAAGGTTATCTACAAACACACCCGTATCTATTCTTGTCTTAAAAGATGGCAACATTGAGCAAATTCTTAGCGGTGATCCTCTTGGAACTAGTGACTCCACGACTCTGGAGCCTGAGCTTTTTGCACAGTTCCTTGGCCCCCAGGCAATATTGAAGCGAAAAGTAGAAATTGCCAACACTCCAGCTCTTTGTCTTCAAGCTGTCGTGGCCATTGAAGACTCTGAGTTTTTAGAGCATGGTGGAGTCAGCTTCAAAGGCATCCTTAGAGCTGCCTATAAAAATATTCTTGGTGGAAAAATTAACCAAGGTGGAAGCACTATCACTCAGCAGTTGGTAAAAAATTATTTTCTCTCCAACGAGCGCACCTTTAAACGAAAAATCAAAGAGCTATTTATGGCCATTCTTTTAGAGGCGAGAGCATCTAAGGATGAAATATTAGAAAGCTATATTAACGAAATCTACATGGGACAAAATGGAGCCTTCCAAGTGATTGGCTATGGCGCCGCATCTGAACACTATTTTTCAAAAAAACTAGAAGAACTCAACCTCTCTGAGTGTGCTTTATTAGCAGCCTTGGTAAACGCACCTGGTATCTACGACCCCAATCGCCACCCTGAAAAGGCTCTGGAAAGGCGCAACCTTGTCTTATCCCGAATGCGTGAGCTCAACCTCATCACCCCGGAGCAACAAGAGGCCGCTACAAAAATGACCATCCCTGAACCTAAGGTTAAAATTTTGTCAGAACCAGCTCCTTACTTTGTAGATGCAGTTACCAAACAACTGGAAGCTCTAGATATCTCAAGAGATCAGGGTTTAAAAGTTTTCACGACACTACAGTTAGCAGCACAAGAGGCAGCCCAAAAATCTGTCAAAGAAGGCATCAGTGCTTTAGAAAAAAATAATAAATACATAGCCAAATTAAAGTCTGAAGGTAAAACTCTTGAAGGCCTTTTGATTTCTGCGGATCCATTCACTGGTTTTGTAACAGCCGCTGTGGGAGGACGAAGTTATCGCGTAAGTCAGTTTAACCGACTCACCAGTGGACACCGACAAGTGGGCTCCATTATGAAGCCCTTTGTTTACCTTGCTGCCCTACTTAAGGAAAATGAATCAGGAGATGGTTACGCCTATAACCCCATTACCATTGTGAACGATACAAGGTTTCGTTTTACCTATGACAGACAGAAGTGGACTCCAGAGAATTACGGCAATAAATACTTTGGACAAGTCCCCCTCTTTTTTGCTCTTCAAGAGTCTCTTAACTCTGCCACTGCTCGAATTGCAGTGGATGTAGGACTAAACAATGTCGTCGACACAGCCATGAAGGCGGGGGCCTCCAGTGAGCTAAAACCATTGCCCTCCCTTGCCCTAGGTGCCTTTGAGCTCTACCCCTGGGAAGTGCTACAAATGTACGCCACACTGGCTCGCCTGGGAGACTATGTTCCTCTCACCTTTATCATTCGAGTGGAAAGCCAAGAGGGCGCCACCCTTTACTCCCATCAACAAAGACACAACCAAAGGCTCGAGCCCGTTCCCACAGCCGTTCTCATCAGCATGATGATGCAAGTGATGAACCAAGGGACAGGGCGAGCTGCAAAGCTTTGGGGTTTCACACATCCTGCCGCAGGAAAAACAGGAACCACTAGCGACTATCGTGATGCTTGGTTTGCCGGTTTCACCCCCTACCATGTAGCTGTGTCATGGCTTGGCTTTGATGACAATACGCCCACAAAACTAACAGGAGCTTCGGGAGCTCTGCCTCTGTGGATACAGTACATGATGACGGTGGCCACTCGCTACCCTCCTAACTCCTTTACGTGGCCCGAAGGAAGCAAAGGGCTCACTCTTTCTAGAGAGGATCAAATTATTTTGGGAGTTCCTGAATTAGATAAAAAATCTATTGAGCCAGCAGCTTTAATTTTTAGAGATAGCGACGACATCAACATTGGTAGCCCCACTCGACAACTGAAACCGCTGGAAGATGAAGAATTACTCCCACTAGAAAATGAATAAAGACGGGGTCGTTCTAATGAAGAAGAAAAGAAATGGGCTCTGTGATTTTTTTTGCAAAATCATTGGTTAACATTTTTAACATTGGGTATTTTTCTAAAAGCTGAGATTCTCTCTCTAATAAAAGATAGTGATTCATCAGTTCCAAGGATTGCTTTAAAGCCCCTGATCGACGAAAACTCTCGATGGCCCATTGGACTTCTTGTTCAGAGGTTTGTTCACGAGATGTTCGTAGCAATTGCACCAAACGCTTCTTTTCCGTTGGAGATTTTTGGCAATGCTGAACGACGAGCACACTCACTTTTCCCTCTTTTAAATCCTGACCAGCACTCTCCCGCCCTTTATCGCCATAAAGGTCCAAAATATCATCCTGAATTTGAAAAGCCGTACCAATGCTTTGAAAAATTTTTTTAAGTCCCTCAAGTTCTTCCTCAGATTTTTCTAGCAATAACCCAGATGCCACGGCCGAAAAGGAAAAGAGCTCTGATGTTTTTCCCTCAATGCATTGAAGGTAATTAAACATTAGTTTTTCGAAACCAATATCTTGTTCTAAATCTTGAAGAAGTTGAGGCTCCAAAGCTTGCCCCATGACCACCTTTTGAGCTGAGAGCATGAGGGCCTCGGAGACCTTCCACTTCATCCTATCAGAAGCTCTCATTTTTTGTAGAGCGTTTACAGGTAATAGCAACATCATATCCCCAGCGTTAATCGCTTGATTCATACCAAACTGGGTCCATAGAGTGGGCTGTGCTCTCCGCACTTTATCTCCATCTTGAATATCATCATGAATCAAAGTGGCATTGTGAAATAGCTCACAGGCAGCACCAACCGGCAGAGCACTAACACCATCTCCACCTAACGCTCCATGAACCTCCATGCAGAGCTTTGCTCGCAGCCGCTTGCCGCCAGTTTTTATATGTCGAAGCAACATCTCAGTCATAATGGAGTGACTCGAGCTATCCACCAACTGAACCAGAAGCTCTTCTAACTGCGAATCCCACTTTGACCATTGGCCCGACAAGTCCGTCATGAGATTCGTCATATATGAAGGTCTAGCTTAGTGTCCACGGAATTATTAAGAAAGTCGAAGCTTATTGCCAAAAACCTCGAGCAACTACGAGGGGAATGAGCAACTTCAATCTTAACATTTTTTAATTTAATTTATAGGTATGGCTCATAGTTATATGTTAATTGACACTCTCACATATAAACTTAAATTGTTTAATAAAATATGCTTAAGTAAGAATGCATTGAGTTCTTAAAAAGAAGTAAATCAAATTGATCCCTTTTTGCCCGTTGTTTTTATCACGGATGTTTAAGCAAAGAAGTGCTTAGTAAAGCCAATTGTACTAGATGCCTTTGCGACCCTAAAAATTAACCCATCTATGAGTATCTGATACAAAGCGGTAAAGCAGATATCGCCAACATCATGAAGAAAAATATGAAGAGCCTCATGGATGCAAAACGCTCCCTCTTTAAGACCTCAAAACGTTCAAAATAGTTCTCGCCGTGGCAAGATATTTGCTACTCTACTTTGAGTATTCATTTAAAGCTCAAAAGGAGTGTCAATTATTCACTACCTTATGGGCCAAACTGTAAAGGAGAGCCGCTGTGGAGCTGAGACGAAGTGGCAATTTAATTGCGATCAA